>Ga0315281_10012656_pt1 | contig 11476 bp, 5 predicted proteins | sample YL17G07_0_MG_FD_204540 | JGI IMG/M metagenome (GOLD analysis project Ga0315281, IMG submission 204540) | Sediment microbial communities from Yellowstone Lake, YNP, Wyoming, USA - YL17G07_0 | ecosystem: Environmental > Aquatic > Freshwater > Lake > Sediment | place: USA: Wyoming | collected... | reverse complement strand
TCTCATCCACCGGATCCCGAACACGCACCGATACACCGCGACGACCTACGGCCTCCACGTCGCCTTCTTCTTCAGCAAGCTCTATCTGCGCATCCTGCGTCCCAACTGGAGCGCACTGCTGCCTCCGGCCGACGCCGTCCCGCCCGCGCTTCGCGATGCCCTCGACAACCTCGACAACCAGATACGCAAACTCCACGAGGAGGCTGCCCTTGCCGCCACCTGAAAACTTGCCTCAACCGTTACGATCTGGGCTTTAGAAAGTGTCTAGGCATCGGCGCCATCTGCCGCTTGTGTTCGCTGGCGCGCATCAGCCGCTCGATGCGCATCGCGACGGCGGGAGCGACGGCGTCGGGACCCTTCTGCAGGTACGCTTCGAGATCCGCGTACGAGAACCCCATCTCTCCTTCGTCGGTCTGTCCCAGCCACAGGCCGGCGCTCGGTGCCTTCTCGACGACCTGCGGCGGCACGCCCAGCTCGCGCGCCATGGCGCGCACCTCGCTCTTGAGCAGGTTGCCGAGCGGCAGCAGGTCGACGCCGCCGTCGCCGTACTTCGTGAAGTAGCCGATGGCGAGCTCGCACCGGTTTCCCGTGCCGGCGACCAGGTAATTGAGGCGGTTGGCCAGGAAGTAGAGGCCCGTCATCCGCAGCCGCGGCTTCATGTTGGCCAGCGGCATCCTCGCGCGGACGTCGTCTGGCGGCGCCTCCGCGACCGACAGGTGGCGCGCGGCTTCGGCGGCCGCGCTCTTGACCGCGCTCGTCAACGCGTCGAACGGTTCGTCGAGCGGCACGGTCGCGACCGGCAGCTTGAAGTGATCCGCGACGGCGCGCGCGTCGCGCTCGTCGGCGGGATCGCTGTGACACGGCAGCAGGACGCCGAGCGCCGCCCCCGGCGTCGCCAGCTGGCACAGCCGCGCGACGACGGCCGAGTCGACGCCGCCGCTGAGTCCGACGACGAGGCCGTTGGCGTGCGCCGCTGTCACGTGGTGCCGCATCCATGCGGCGATGGCTTCGGCTCGCATATGGATCCCACTATAGCTCATCCGTTCGGCGGCCCTTAACGGCTGAGGCTGCAAACGTGCGCCCGCCAAGGGTTTACATCGTCCATCCGGTCAAGTAACATTCGCTACGCGCGTTCGCACCGCGCGATTCCTCAGCTTCTCACACGCACAGCCCAGCGCCAGCGGGAAAAACGAGTCCGGGAGAGGTTTTTCCATGGCATGCAGAACCTCTCCCGGACTTGTTCTTCACGGAGACGTCTCGTGCCGGCAGGCAAATGGTTGCAGAAGCGCTCGTGGGTGTTCGGGGCCGGCGCGATCGTCGTGCTCCTGCTGGCCGTGCTGGCGATGCGCGGCGCCTGGTTCTCGGCCGCGCCGCGCGAGATCGCCTTCTCGGATTTCTTCCGCGTGGTCGAAGCCGGCAAGGTGCAGCAGGTGGCGCTGGGCGAGCAGACCCTGAACGTGACGCTGCGAGACGGCGAGCTGGTGCGCACCATTCCTCCGGCCGGCTACGTCTCCGGCAACCCGGCCTTCGTCTCCGATCTGGTCCGCCGCGGGATCCGCGTCGTCGTGCAGCAGCCGATCTCCGAGCCGGGCGCGTTCGGTTTCGGCGCGACGCTGCTGGCGCTCGGCTTCTTCGGCCTGGTCGGGTTCGCGATCTACCGCGTGACCGCCGGGCGCATCCCTTCGCTCGAGAGCCGCGCGCGCGTCGCCGATGACGAGCAGCCGGCGATCACCTTCGCCGACGTGGCCGGCGTGGACGAGGCGAAGGACGAAGTGAAGGAGATCGTCGACTTCCTGCGCGAGCCCGAGAAGTTCTCCGCCGTCGGCGGGCGCATGCCGAAGGGCGTGCTGCTGGTCGGCCCGCCGGGCACCGGCAAGACGCTGCTGGCGCGCTCGATCGCCGGCGAGGCGAGCGTGCCCTTCCTGTTTGCCAGCGGCTCGGACTTCGTCGAGATGTACGCGGGCGTCGGCGCGTCGCGGGTGCGCAAGCTGTTCCGCGAGGCGGGCAAGCACAAGGCGTGCATCGTCTTCATCGACGAGCTCGACGCGATGGGGCGCCAGCGCGGCGGCACCTCCCTCAGCCACGAGGAACGCGAGCAAACACTGAACCAGCTGCTGGTCGAGATGGACGGCTTCGCGCCGCACCGGGGGCTGGTGGTCGTCGCGGCGACCAACCGCGCCGACATCCTCGATCCCGCGCTGCTGCGGCCCGGCCGGTTCGACCGGCAGGTGACGGTCGGCTGCCCGGATCTGAAGGGGCGGGAAGCGATCCTGCGCGTGCACACCAGGAAGGTGCCGCTGGCGCCGGGCGTGGAGCTGCGCACGATCGCGCGCGGAACGCCGGGCTTCTCGGGTGCCGACCTGGCGAACCTCGTGAACGAGGCCGCGCTGCTCGCGGCGCGCAACGGCCACACCAGCATCGACGACAGGGACCTGGACGCGGCGCGCGACAAGGTGCTGATGGGCGTGGAGCGCCGGTCGCTGGTGATGTCGCGGGACGAACGCGTCAACTGCGCGTACCACGAGGCGGGGCACGCGCTGGTGGCCAGCGTCCTGCCCAACGCCGATCCGCTGCACAAGGTGACGATCGTCCCGCGCGGCCGCGCCCTGGGCGTCACGATGCAGCTGCCCGAGACCGACCGGCACACGCACACGAAGGATTGCCTGGAGACGCAGGTGGCGGTGCTGATGGGCGGCCGCGTGGCCGAGGAGCTGTTCATGGGCCACATGACCAGCGGCGCCGCCAACGACATCGAGCGCGCGACCGAGATCGCGCGGAAGATGGTGTGCGAGTTCGGCATGTCGCCGCTCGGCCCGCTGATGTTCCGCAAGGCGGCCTCCGGCGCCTGGGACGCCGACCGCGCGGCCGGCCTCAGCGAGGACACCGCGCGCCGCGTGGACGATGAGGTGCGCGCAATCGTGATGCGCGGCTACGAGACGGCGCGCCTGCTGCTGCAGCAGTACCGCCCGGCCATGAAGGCGATCGCCGGGCAGTTGCTCGAGGTGGAATCGCTCGACGGCAGCGAGTTCCAGGCGATCCTGAACCGCTTCGTTCCTCGCCTGAACTGAGATGGGCCGGAGCTTACCTACGTCGTGGTCTTCGGCGGCGTCACCCTCTTCTTCGGGATTCTGGTCCTGATGGATTGGCTGTCTTCCCGCCGCGACCATCCCCGCTCGTAGGCGCCGAATCGGCGTCGCCGTGCGGTCGTCCTGACGTATTTCCTCCATGGACGCTACAGCCGGAAGGTGTACTGCAGCTTGAGCGACCCCTTGTCGAATTCCGGCAGGTAGCGGCCGTCCAGCGCGCGGCGATACCAGCCGCGGTTGACGACGATGAAGATGTCGTTGCCGGGGCGCAGGATCCAGCGGAAGCGGCTCTGCACCCCCATCAGGCGCGACTCGTTGTCGTACTGCACCAGGTTCGCCCACGAGACGTCGGTCGAGAAGTTGTAGTCGGCGCGCACGCCGACCACCTGCGTCTGGAACGATCCCTCGCGCAGCGTGATGTCGTTGCGTTCGATCTCGATCGACGCGGCCACGTGCGTGCTCGGCTTGAGCGTCAGCCCCAACTGCATCTGCCGCAGCGTGCCGCTGTAGAACCCGCCCCAGCTGTACTCCAGCTGCACGACCCAGGGCCGCTTGTCGGCCGTCTCCACGTTCACGCCCCACTGCGTCCAGCGGTAGCTGCCGATCGGGATCTCGACGCCGTCGGCAATCTCGAACGCCTCGGGGAGGCGCTCGTACTGCGGCATGTAGTTGATCCCGAACTGATCTCCCGACTCCATTTCCACGCCCAGCGGCGAGCTGTACACGTCCCAGCTCTGCACGACGTTGTGCAGGTCGCCCACCCACGCCGGCTGCGCCTCGATCTCGAACTTGCGGACGCCCCAGCGCCCCGGCCGCGGGTTGAACGAGATGCCCGGCGAGATGCGGCGGACGCCGGTGCGCGGGACGAAGCCGAGCGCCGGCCGGAAGTTCTCGCCGATCTCGCGGTACCCGAACGAGGTGTCCCACAGGTCGTTGGGGTAGTCGATGTTCCCGCCGAAGGAATAGCCGGTGGTGCCGCTGGCCTGGTCGTCGGTGCGCAGCAGGAACCAGCTGGAGCTGAGGTTCTTGTCGCCGCGGAACGTGGACGTCGCGAAGCGCGCGTCAACGCCGACCAGCGTGTTCCCGCCCGCGCCGGTGGGGTTGCCGTTGGTGACGATGGCGCCGATCCACGACTGGCGCAAGACGTTGCGGCTGACGCGCGCCGCCAGCAGGTTCTGCGCGGTGGCCGGGTTGTCGTCGAGCGCGCGCGTCCGCACGTCCAGCACGCCGATGTTGTAATCCGACTGCCGGCCGACGATCTTCGTGCCCGCGAGGATTGGCAGCTCCTGCCCGCCCAGCAGGCCGATGCGGCGCGTGAAGAAGGGGAGCACGCTTTCCTCGTTGGTGCCCGCGACGTCGAAGACGCCCGCGCCCTCGAGGAAGAACGCGCGCTTCTCGGGGAAGAACAGGGGGAAGCGCGTCAGGTTGATCTGCCGCGCGTCCACCTCGGTTTCGGCGAAATCGGTGTTGACCGTGAAGGACGCGTTCATGTTGGGCGTCAGGTTCTTGAAGACGTCGAGGCCGCCGGCGAACTTGCCGTCGCGATTCTGCTCGCCGCCGGAGACGTAGGGCCGGATGTCGAGGCCCTTTCCCTGGTGGATTCCCTCGAGCCCCTCGAGCCGCCCGGCCTCGGAGAGGTTTGCCGTCCAGAGGTCGCGCCGCGCCGCGGCCCAGCGATCCGTTTCGTTGTGCCGCTTGATCCGCCGCTCGACGTTCAGCCCCCACGTCGTCTGGCCGGGCTTGAAGCGCAGCGTCTTGAACGGGATGGCGATCTCGGCCACCCATCCTTGCGGCGTGATGCGCGCCGCCGCCTCCCAGATGCCGTCCCAGTCGAGGCTCATCTCCTCGGAGTTGTTGGCGATCTGTCCGTCGGCGCGGGCGCCGGCCGGGTTCACCTGAAAGAAGAACCCGTTGCGGTGATCGAAGAACGGATCGAGGGCGATGAGGACGGTGTCGTCCTGTTCGAGGTCCGCGTCGCGCGTCAGCTGCGTCGCCACGATCGCCGGCGGCGTGCGGTCGTGGCAGGCGATGCCGAAGTACATCGCGTTCTCGGTGAAGAGCACGCGGACCTCGGTTTCCTCGGTGGGTTTCGCGCCTTCGTCCGGGTCGGCCTGCGTCAGCGGTCCGATCGGCGCGGCCTGGCGCCACGCCTCCTCGTCGAGCACGCCGTCGATGCGAATGGCGCCCGTGAGGCGCGTGGCGGTGGCCGACGGCGGCGTTGGCGCGGCCTGGCCTCCGACCATGGCGGGGCAGGCGAGGACGGCGATCGCGCACGCCAGGGCGGCGAGCGGTGGCGCCATGCCGTGAGGGCGAGCCGGCGCGTCGCCCCTGCGGGCGACGGCACGGGCGCGCCCAATCATCAAGGACATCATGGGTTCGACATCAGGATCGGATGATGGCTTCGGCGGCCGGCGATTCCGGCCGGGGCGGCGTGGCAGTATACCCGATGCGTGGCGCGGCGCTTCAGCCCAACCGTTACGCCGCCGCCGGGCGCGATCGGCGCGGCCTGGGGCCGGCCTCCCACGCGAGCATCGAGAAGACGTCGCGGTCGTTGTCCTCGGGCAGGACGCAGACGCGAACGTTGTGCGGGTGGGCGACGTGGTCGTCGTGCGGCAGCTCGCCGGCGATCACGGCGTCGCAGGAGGTGAAGCCGCAGAGGACGATCTCCGAAGTGCGGCGGCCGGGCATCTCGTCCCAGTGCAGATCGCAGAGCTGGATGGCGGGCACGTGGGCGACGTGCCAGTCGGCCCAGCTGAGCCGGACGGACGCGACGGGACCCCTGGGCGAACCGGACATGGATGCCATTCTCATGTGGCCCTTCCAAAGCGGCTTGCGTGCCGGCCGCCGTCCACGCGTCGACACGCGGTGCCGCGTGCGCACGTTCGACGGCAAGGTGACGCGAAACCATTCACGCGGCCGGGAACGGTCGCGTGGATTTGGACGAAAACAAGTCAGCAGGGGGCCGGGTGCAGACCGGCAGAGCAATTCCGGGACCACGGCCGGGCGCGAAGAACTGCCGAGCTCCCGGGCAGACGAAGGACGAGTTTCTCTGAAGAGTATACGAGCAAAGTCTGCCGGCGGTGCGAAGACCGCCGATCGGTCGTCAGGCGCGCGGCGCGACGGCGAGTGTATCGTTCGCGTCCAGTCCAAGGCGCCGGCGTTTCAGGTAGAGACCCTTGCGGGAGAGGCCAAGCATCCCGGCGGCGACTTCGACGCGGCCATTGGCGGAGTGGAGCGCCCACGGCACGATTGCGCGTTCGATCTGTTCGACGGCGGCGGCCAGCGGTTGGTCGAGTCGGACGGCGACTTCGGTGGGCGCGAGATCGCGCTCGGAGGGAGGGATGGTGCGGCGCGTGGCGGCGATCTCCGGTGAGAGGTGCTCGGGCATCAGCACGGCGCCGTTCTCGGCCAGCGCGGCGAGGCGTCGCATCTGGTTCTGCAGCTCGCGCACGTTGCCCGGCCATCGGTATAGCAGGAGGTATTCCATCGTCTCTTCGGCGACGCGGAGGTTGTCCTTGCCGTTCTCGGCGGCGAAGCGCGCGAGGAAGTGCTGCACGAGCATCGGGATTTCCTCGCGGCGTTCGCGCAGCGGCGGGACGCGCAGGCGGATGACATTGAGGCGGTAGTACAGGTCCTCGCGGAAACGGCCGGAGGCGAGGAGCTGACCGAGGTCCGCGTTGGTAGACGCGAGGACGCGGACATCGACGGCAATCGGGCGCGGCTCGCCGAGCGGCTGAATCTCCTGCGCCTCGAGAAAGCGCAGCAGCTTCGGCTGCAGATCGGGCGTCACCTCACCGATTTCGTCGAGCAGGAGCGTGCCGCCCGCGGCGGCGCGGATGACGCCGGACGAGTGGGTGATGGCGCCCGTGAAGGCGCCGCGACGATGGCCGAACAGCTGGCTGTCGAGCATCTCGCGGGGCACCGCGGCGCAGTTGAAGGGGATGAACGGCCGGGCGGCGCGCGGCGAGGCGTCGTGGATGATGCGTGCGAGGACTTCCTTTCCGGTTCCCGTCTCGCCGGTGATCAGCACGGTCGTGTTCGAGGGCCCGATCTTGCGCGCGGTGGCGACGATGTCGAGCATCGCCTGGCTGGCAAACAAGCCGTGGCGCGCCTCGACCGGTTCGTCGAGCGGCCAGAGGGCAGCGCGCTCGCGCTCTTCACGCCGTGCGGCGTCGAGCTCGAGGCTGGCTCTGGCAAGTTTCTTCAGCGCGATGACGGTGGTACGCGCATCGAGCACCGCGGACACCCGCGCGCGCAGTTCGACGTCCTTGTCGCGCCAGCGACCCAGGGCGATGCGTTCGACGCCCGGAACGGCGGCAATCAACGGGTCGAGCTGCGAGTAGTCGCCCCAGAAGCCGAGGACCTCGGGCGCGGCATTGTCGGCGCACGCGATGATCGCGGCATCGGTGATGGCGCGGCACTGACGCAGCATCTCCTGTAGTTCGCCGCCGACGAACAAAGGCCTGTTCGCGAAGTCGACGAGGGTACTTGCGCGTGCGAGCGCGGACGCGACGGACAGGGGGAAGGGCGCGGGCGCGAGATCGGTGGCGTGCTCCGGATGAACGGTCAGGCGGCAGACGGCGGGATGGCCAGCGGGCCGCGAAGGCGGCGCTGCGGGCGGCTGGGCGTCGGCGCGCCGCACGGCCGGCCACAGCAGGTCCGCGTAGTCCTCGAGTACCTCGACGCGGCCGCGTTCGTCGGCGGTCGAGGCGAGCGCGCGCGCCGAATGCTCGAACCACTCGCGGGCGGCCGCCTGGTTGCCCAGCGCGGCGTGCAACTTCGCGATCATCCGGCCGACGCGGGGCAACGTCTCGAGCGGATTCTCATCTGGACGGTCCGCGACCCGACGAACGTGTTCCTCGGCTTCCTCCCGCCGATCCACCATCAGTAGAGCTTCGGCACTGAGTAGTCCTACTGAGTGCGCGAATGATCCCGCTTCTAGGGTACCGATGCGCGACTGCAGAGTAGACGCCACGAAAAGAGCATCTTCAACAGACCTTCGCGCTAGGAGCAGTCGCAGCTTCGTCACGAGGCCGTACAGAGCGTAGTACGAGGTTACCTCGCTTTCGGACACCTGGTTGCCTGTGATGGGTGACAGCAATCGATCGCACTCATCGAGATCTCCAAAGGCCAACCTCACTTGAGCGAGGCCGTCAAGGATGCCAGCATCAGAGGCGCCGCCCCGACTTAGCCGCAGCGCCTGCTTCAAGCAGGCATCCGCTCTCTCCAACTGATCGGACGTGAGGTACAGGTGGCCGAGATTGGTTATCGCGGCTCTCTGCACTCCTTGATGACCCGATAGGCGCCCGCAAAGCAGCGCATCCTTCGCTTCCCGCAGCGCTTGCTCGAAATCAGATGTCAAGTACGATAAGCACGATGCATTGATGGCACAGGTACCAGCGAGCCAAACATTGTGATCGCGTGCCAGTATTCTTCGGCCAACTCGAAGATGGTGCAAGGCGCTGTCGAGAAGTCCGCGTTTCATCTCGATCTGTGACACGAAGAGGTGAAGTGCGGCGGTTACCTGCGGATCACCGAGTCGAGCAACGTCCTTCCGGACCTCTGAGAGGAAACCGCTTGGCGCACTACGATCCGCCAGTTCGCTGGTTGCGAGCATCAACTTCAGCTCTGCCCAACACTTCGTCGCGTCGTCATCACATGCACGACAGAGTGTTATTGCCCTCTGAAGATGGCTTATCGTTCTCTCCACGTCACCCGTTTCCCGGTACTCGTTTGCCAGGACAACACTCGCTTTTGCGCGTACTGAAGGTGCTGCCGTTCTCGAATGTACGTAACTTCTGGCAATTCCACACGCGTCTTCCCCGAGGCCGAGCCTCTGCAGCAGATCGGCCCTTGTGATTTGAACGTGTTCGTCTTGAAGATACGGCTTCGGAAGGTTCCCAACCGCACGCAGTGCGTCACGAAGCATCCCTGATCGAACAAGATCAGTCACGCTGGTAGGTATCTCGCTCACGCACACCTCATGAAGAGGTAAGGAGGCCGTTTACCCAGGGCGAATGTACCTCAATGGACGCCGGGCGCCAAATCGCCAGCGGACGGAACCACATCGGTCAGCTTTCGCTGAGCAGCTGAGATCAGATCAACCAACGACGTTCCGTCAGCCGGATGAGTCGCAATAGCAATTGTGACGAGAATCGGCAAGCAAGAACCGTCTGGAAATGGGAACGGGGAACCAACGAGGACCGTTCGCACACGATCAGCAATTGCCTCGGCCGTTTCGCTGTCTGTTTGTGACAGGAGCACGACGAATTCGTCTCCTGCGTGACGAAAAAGCATGTCGCCGCCACGGAGTGCCCGACGGATGCCACGTGCAACGTGTGCGAGAACACGGTCGCCGGCGTCACGACCGGCGCGCTCGTTGACTTGCTTAAGCCGATCCACGTCGATGAAGAGCAGCGAGAGGGGCTGCGACGACGTGTCAGGCGATAGTCCTACATCAGCAGAAGTTAATTGTCGCAGGCGTTCCAGATTGGGCAGTCCAGTGAGAGCGTCCCTAAATGCCGACTGCTCACGGTCCCGTTTTGCGCATTCTCGCACAACTCGCGAGATCTGACGGGCAGCCGCTTCAACGATACGACGATGATCCTCGCCGAATGCGTTCGCGTTGGCCGAGTAAAGACTGAGAACACCGACCAGGAGGTCATCAGCAACGAGCGGCGTGCTGAGACAGCTTCGGAGACGGGCCTTGCCCGACCTTGCCCCATCACCAAAGTCGAGGATCGGATCCGAGTTGATAATAGTACGGCGATTAGCCGCAACCCATCCCGCGATGCGTTGGCCGACCGGGATTCGGAGTCCCTCGGCCCATGATCCTTCGCTGCCGACAATGTGTGCTGCGACTAGTTCGTCCGAAGATGACTCAAACAAGTAGAAGACGCACAACGATGCAGGCACCACTCGCCGGAGATGTTTCGCAATGATGTCCCCCGCATCCGCTAACCCTGTACGACTGCCAAGGGCTTTCGCGAGGTCATAAAGCGCCAGCATTTCTTCAGAGCTGGCGGCAATGTCATCAAGAGCTGGCGCGCGTGTCCACTCTTGAGGCACCTTCGCGCAACGGGCAATCTGGTTCAGTCCCGACGACGCTGTGACGGCGTCGTCCTCCTCGGTCTTGATTTCTGCGAAGATCTTCAAGAATGTGTCGACAACGAGCGGGTCGTACATGGTGGCGCGGCGTTCGAGAAGGATCTGCAGCGCGTCCGGATCGCCGAGCTTCGGACGATAAGGACGATCAGAGGTGAGGGCATCGAAACAGTCGACAACGGCAAGAATCCTCGCACCAACGGGAATGTCGGGTCCCCTGAGCCCAGAAGGGTAGCCGGATCCGTCCCAGTTCTCGTGATGGTGTCTCACGATCGGCACAACCGGGTACGGGAAGTCGATCGACGACAGGATGTCGGCGCCCACGGTCGCGTGCAGCTTCATCTTCTCGAACTCAGCTGCGGTCAGCCGGCCCGGCTTGTTGAGGATGTACTCCGGCACCGCCAGTTTGCCCGTGTCATGCAGAAGCGCAGCCGCCTCCACTGCCTTCAGCTGGGGTCCCTCATGAACACCCAGCGCCTTGGCCAGACTGACCGCATATAGCTGGACCCGGCGAATGTGGCCGTGGGTGATTTGATCTTTGGCGTCGATCGCACTTGCGAGGGTCTCAATCGTTGAAAGGTACAATGAGTTCAGCTGCTCGATATGCCTGCTGGCGTCCTCCACACGACCCATCGCCGTCTTGAACGTCAGGTATGAGATGACAAGAATCGGAACGATAACTGCGAGCGAACGTAAGAGATACGGGCCGATTGCACTCAACAGGACGGCGACCGACGCACCGCCGAAGTAGTTCAACGACAGCCAAAGGAAGTTCTTCCGCCACACGTCGAATGCCGAGCAGTGGGTCTCCAAGCCAATAGCGGCGGCGATGGAAAAGCTGTTGAGGAGAAAGTACGCAACTGTCAGGAGGAGGAGTGGAGCGATCAGCTCCGGCACAAGCAGATTCCGCGGGTGCGCGTATGGGCCAGCTGCCAGAACGTACAGATGAGAAGCCACCCAGATGGCAACGGACGGCGCCGCCATGTTGAACAAAGCCTTATACGCCTCGTTGTTCTTCCGTTGCAGCCACAACGAGATGATGAGGCCGTCAAGGGCTACCGTTACGGTCCCGGCCGACGGGCCGAACAGCAGCACGGCAGTGAAGACGAACGTCTCCGAGACGGACAGTGTGGCAGGCGTCGAGGGAATCTTGACGGTGAAGGACCCGCTGATAAGCGTCAGGGCCGGAAGGACAAGCCACCAACCGGGCTGGGACTCGCGACTCAGGCTGTACAGGGAGTGAACGATGGCTGCGCTGCCGAAAAAGACAACACATCCCACGTATG
>Ga0315281_10012655_pt1 | contig 11476 bp, 10 predicted proteins | sample YL17G07_0_MG_FD_204540 | JGI IMG/M metagenome (GOLD analysis project Ga0315281, IMG submission 204540) | Sediment microbial communities from Yellowstone Lake, YNP, Wyoming, USA - YL17G07_0 | ecosystem: Environmental > Aquatic > Freshwater > Lake > Sediment | place: USA: Wyoming | collected... | reverse complement strand
CGACGCGTGGGCGCGCCGACAACCCGGCGGACATCAGGAGCACCGCGCCGAAGACGACGGCGATGGCACCTGTCGGCAGGTGCGCGGCGAGGGCGGCGCCCGCCAGGGCGCCGGTGGTCGTGGCAATCTCGAGCACCATGCCGATACGAATGTTGGAGTACCCCTCCTTCACGTACGCGGCGGCCGCGCCCGACGAGGTCGCGATCACCGAGACCAGCGATGCGCCGATTGCATAGCGGATGTCGACGCCGAAGACCAGCGTGAGCAGGGGCACGAGGACGACGCCGCCGCCGAGGCCGGTGAGCGCGCCCAGCAGGCCGGCCAGCAGGGAGGACGCGGCAACGAGCGCCGCGAACGACAGCGTGGTCATCGCCATCCTTGCAGAAATGCCCCCCCACCAGCGTATGCGGGACACCATCCGAGCGTCAATCGGACGAGTCGTCTTGCGCACCCGAAAGGGCTGTCGATTGTCGCCGTCCCGGCTCGCTCTCGCAACATCCTCCGCACACGGCTGGCTGCTCGACGTCGGGGAGTTCCAGGTATGATCCGCCAGCGGGTGTCACGCGAGGCATCCTCCCAGCGTCAGATCAATAGCACACGGGAGGAGGCGCCTGATGTCGGTCGGTCTCTCGTTTCTGGCCTTCGTGCTGGTTGTGAGCCTGTGGACACTCGCGACCGCCGTCTCCATCGCGATCAAGCCCGGAGAGCGCAAGCTGGCCGTGTTCCGGCCACTGGCGGCCTGCGTGGTCCTGGCCATTCTCAGCGGCACGGCGACGGGACTGGCCCTGGCGTTCAAGACGGCCGCCGACGCCGCGGTGGTCGCGTGGAGCGCGGCGACGACGCAGCGGCTGATGGCCGGCCTGGCCGAGTCGATGGTCATTGCGGTGCTGGGATTCTCCGTGCTCGCAGTGTCGTGGCTGCTGGTCGCCTTCGGCCTCAGAAGGCAGGCGTGATCAGATGGCGCCGGAGGCCGAACGCCACCTCGTCGAGCGACTCAAGGCTGGCGACGAGTCGGCCTTCGACCTCGTCTACGAGGCCTACCGCCCCCGCCTGTTCGCGTTCCTCTGCCGGCTGACCCGCAGCCGCGACGTCGCCGAGGATCTGCTCGAGGAGACGTGGGTGCGCCTGGTCGGCCGCATCGACACGCTGCGGGACGAGACGCGGCTTGGCGGGTGGTTGTTCGCCGTGGCGCGCAATCTGGCCCTCAGCCACCTGCGGTCGCGAGCGGACGAGCCCATCCCGGCCGAGGATCCAAACCCGCCCGAACACGTGGTGGATGCGGGACCCTCGCCGTTCGACACGATGGCGGCGCGCGAACTGGACTGGCGACTCGAGCGCGGGCTGGCGGCGATGCCCGCGTCGTACCGTGAGGTTCTGCTGCTCGTCGGCGTGCACGGCATGAGCCCAACCGAAGCCGCAGTCGTCTGCGGCGTGAGACCCGAAGCGCTTCGGCAACGGCTGTTGCGGGCGCGCGACATGCTCGCCCGGTGGTTGCGGAACCAGGATCCCGCCGGGCAGACGGCCGAAACACTCGAGGACCGTTGTGACCAACGACGCATTCGATGACGACCCGTTGCTGGCGGACCTGTCGCGGCTGCGCGATCCGGAGGCCGACGCCAGGCGCGCGGAGCACACGCGCGCGCGCTGTCACCGGATCCTGGCCCGCCGGCGTGGCCAGCGCTGGGCCTGGCTTGTGCCGGCGCGACGCTGGACGCAGGTGCTCGAGGCCGCGTTCGTCTCGGCGCTCGCGCTGTTCTTCCTGGAAGGCGCGATCCAGCACGCGCTCATGCTGCTGGGCCGCTGACACGGCAGCCGCAGTTCGTGACGGACCTGCGGGCCACCGCTTTCGGCGCCGCCATCGCAAGACGCTTCGTCAGGGCTCGTACAGATCGACGAAGCCAAGGCGCGACATGCGGGCGAAGTCGGCGTCGAGCGACCAGATGAGGCTGCCGCTCTCGCGCGCGAGGGCCGCAATAAGCAGATCTCCAAGGCCGAACTGCTGGCCGGCCGGACAAGCCCGCCCGATCCAGGTGTCGATGATCTGCCACGTGTCGTCGGATGGGTAGAACACCGGCAGCGCGGAGAGCGCCCGCCGGAGCCGCGCCAGGTCTCGCCGCGTCGCGCCGCTCAGCAACTCGACCCTGACGGGAATGGGCAGAATCACCTCGTCGGCGTCGAGCAGGCTCCGAAGGATTGTCGCCTCGTTCGAGTCGGCGGAGCGGAAGGCGTTCACCCAGACGGAGGTGTCGACGACAATCACGACCGCTTCCGCGGCGGCCTGCGACGTGAGCGTGCGACATCCACATCGAGGGTGACGCGGCCGAGCAGGTCCTTCAGCTCATCGAGGCGCCGGCGCCGGACCAGTTCGCGCAGGGCCAGGACGATGGTGTCGGTCTTCGATTTGAAGCCCAGGGCGGTCCGCGCCTCCTCCAGGAGATCAGCCGGAAGATCGAGCGTGGTACGCATACGAATGATTGTCAATCGTATGCTTTTAGGTGTCAATGTGACACGCGGGCGCCCGGCTCCACCGCGGTTCCTCTGTTCTGTCTCACCGGCCCTTTGCCCGGTCATCGGGCAGGCTCGTCGCGTAAACCTCCCAGCGGTTCGAGCCGGCGTCGTGTCGCATGGCGGCGTAGCGATCCCCGATCGGCACGAACCAGGCCGAGTTTTCCGGCTTGCGTTTCTCCTCGATCAGCTGGCCTGCGCGTGAGAATCTGATGAGCTTGTCGTTGTCCTCGACCAGAACGGTGTCTCCCACGACACGGATGGCCTGATCGAAGCTGTGGCGCGGCGAGAGTTTGCCCGGTCCGATTCCGCTCCCGCCGAAGGTCCGGACGCGCGTCATCTCCGGCAACGAGAACACCGACACCGTGCCCCCCTCCAGCACGTAGAGCTCGGACGCCGTGAAGTCGATCGAATCCGGGGACATGCCCGCCGGCAGCTGACCGAGCCGTTGTGGCCCAGCCGACATGGCATGTCCATAGAGACACGCAAGCGACACCAGGGTGACCGCCAACGACATCCCCCGGCGAACACGTCTGGACACACGCATTGATGCCTCCTCCTGCGACGTGGCCTCGAAGGACTCCCGAAGAACGCCTCAGCATCGGATCTCCTGCGTCTACTCCCGGCGCAACGCCGTCATCGGATTGATTCGGGCCGCACGCCTCGCCGGGCCGTAGCTGGCAGCCAGCGCGACGAGGCCGACGATTGTGGACGCGCCGGCAAACGCCGCCGGGTCGGTGGGGCTCACGCCGAACAGCTGCGTGGACAGCAGGCGCGACAACGCCGAGGCGCCTGCCAGGCCGATGATCGTGCCGGCAGCCGTCAGCCTCAGGCCACGGCCGACGACCAAGCGGAGCACGTCCCTTCTCGATGCCCCCAGCGCCATGCGCAGCCCGATCTCGTGCAGGCGTTGCGAGACCATGTAGGACACGAGGCCGTACAGACCGATCATCGCGAGCACCAGCGCCAGCAGGCCGGAGGCCAGCAGCAGGCCCGACGTCACGCGGGCCGGGCCGATCGACTCCTCCACGAGGCCTGCCATGCCCTGCACGGTCCCGAGCGGCAGTTCCCGATCGAGCGCGGCGACCGCGCGTCGGATCGCCGGCACGACCGTGGCCGGCGGCGCCGTGAAGTGCACGACCAGGAACGTGCGTCCGGGGTGATCGCCGCCGAGCGGCACGAACATCTCGGACTGCGGGTCGGCCCTCAGGCCCCGGTGCCTGAGGTCGCCGACGACGCCGATCACGGTCATCCAGGCCGAGAACGTGTCGGGGCCGGTCGCCAGGGCGATCCGCCGGCCGATCGGATCCTCGCCGGGCCACCATCGCCGGGCCATCGTCTCGTTGATAACGACCACTGGGGCATCGCGCGTGTCGTCGCCCTCGGCGAGCAGACGGCCATGGCGGAGGGGAATCGCCGCGGCGGCGAAGTAGCCGGCGGTGGCGGTCCGGAACGCCACGAGATTGCGTTCCTGCTTGCCCACCGGCGGCAACGGCCGTCCTTCGATGATGAACGACCGCTGCGAGTTGAAGCCGATCATGGGGATCTCGTTCACGAGGCCTGCCGCGTCCACACCGTGCAGCGCGGAAACCGACGCCTGCAGGTCGCGGAAGAAGGCGCGGACGCGTTCCGGCTCGTTGTACCGGGCCGGTGGCAGCCCCATTTCCACCGCCAGAACGTTCTCGGTTCGCAATCCCGGATCGACGCGCAGCAGGTTGCCGAAACTGCGAAGCAGCAGCCCCGAAACCACCAGGAGCATGAGCGCCAGCCCGACCTCGGACGCGACGAGCGCTCCGCGCAACCGCGCGCCGCCGCGACCGCCTCGGGCCTTCGAGCCGTTGCTGAGGGCGTCGACGAGCGACGTCCTGGAAACGCTGACGGCCGGGGCCAGACCGAAGACGACTCCGGTTATCAGCGACACGGCCACGGCGAAAGCCAGGACCCGGAGATCCAGGCCGATGCGGGTGACCGCCGCGACGAAGGGAGGAAGCGATCCGCGCGCCACGCGCAGCAGCGCCAGGGCGAGGCCCACCCCCAGGCCGCCGGCGACGAAGCCGATGACCAGGCTCTCGGTGAGCAACTGGCGGAGGATGCGCAGCCGGCTCGCGCCGAGCGCCATCCTGACGCCGACCTCGCCGCTCCTCGCGCCGGCGCGTGCGAGCAGCAGGATGCCGAGGTTGGAGCACGCGATGAGCAGCACGAACGACACCGCGGCCAGCAGAAGCAGCAGGGCCGGGCGCGTCGATCCGACCAGCATCTCCTGGAAACCGAGTACCGTGACGCCCCAACCGCGGTTCTCGGCCGGGTACGCCTCGGAGAGCCGGCGTCCGATCGTCGCCATCTCCCGCCGCGCCTGATCGAGGGTGACGCCCGGTCTCAGGTGCGCCAGCACTTCGAACGCGTGGTTGCCGCGCTCAATCAGGCGCGGGTCGAGGTCCATCGACGCGACAAGGTCCACACGGATGGGGAAAGTGAAAGAGGGCGGCAACACGCCGACGATGGTGAAGGCCGCTCCGTTCATCGTGATCGACCGGCCAACGACATCCCGCGCGCCGCCGAACTGGCGCAGCCAGAGGCCGTGCGTGAGGACGACCGCCGCGTTGGCGACCGCCGCCTCGTCGCTCGGCAGCAGGCCCCGGCCGAGCGCCGGACGAAACCCGAGCAGCGGCAACAACCCGGGGGACGCCCGCATCCCCGCGACTCGCATCGCCTCGCCGGCGCCCGTCAGGTTGAACTGCTCCAGGCGCAGGCCCTCCATGTCCTCGAACGAGTGGCTGTCATGTTTCCAATCCTGGAAGTCGGTGTACGAGACGGACCAGGGGGCGCCCGTCCTGGGTGCCGTGTTGCGGATCATCATCAGCCGGCCGGCGTCGCGATACGGCAGCGGGCGCAGCAGCACGGCGTTGACGAGGCTGAAGACCGCGGTCGCCGCGCCGATGCCGAGCGCCAGCGTCACGATCGCGGTGAGCGCAAAGCCCGGGCTGCGCCGCATCACACGAACCGTGAAGCCTGCGTCCTGCCGGAGCATGTCCAGGTGCTCGCGTGGAGCGGTCCTGAGGACGCCGGCGATCGTGCGGCCCCACAAGCGCAGTCGGCCCCAACGCCCGCCGCGCAGGGCGGCATCCCGTTCCTGGTCCTCGAAGGTCGCTTCCATCTCGGAGCCGAAGTCGGCGCGGAACTCGAACGGGAAGAGGGCCAGCAGCGCCCGGAAGAAACGATGCGACGGCCGACGGTGTGGTGCGTTCATCGGCGTCTCTCCCGTTACGCGAGCTTGACGCTCTTCAAGCCCTTCGTCGCCCTCGCCAGTTCGACGGCCCGCTCGAGCCGTTCGACTTCAGCCACCAGGACCTTGCGCCCGAACGACGTGAGGCGGTAGTAGCGCCGCCGCTCGTCGTCTTCATCGGCCGGCGGCCGGCGGCGGGATTCCTCGATCAGGCCGTCGGCGAGCAGGCGCTTTACGATCCCGTACAACGTGCCGGCGCTGAGGCGCACCGAGCCGCCGGTGCGCGTCTCGACGTCTTTGATGATCGCGTAGCCGTGGCGCTCGTCGTCTGCGAGGGCGAGCAGGACGTGGAACATCGCCGGGGTGAGCGGCAGCAGCTGCGAAGGGTCGCGCGGAACGGTCACGATGCATGCCTCCTGTGGATGGTCGGCAACTCTCTCGTACCGTTCACAATATATCGCGACACGTTGCAGTTGTCAACGATAGATTTCAGGCGGAGGCGCAGCGCGGCGGTTGCGAGGCCGAGCAGCGTAGCGACGATCGACAGGTTCTTCATGGGGCGTGTGTGAACGCTCTTCGGGCAGCGGACCGCCTCAGAACGTCCACGCGTAGCCGACCTTGGTGAAGAGCGTCCGATCCCGTTGCGTCAGGACGTACGCATCGGTCCCCATCCTGTTGTCGGTGTAGCCGACGAACCACACCGTCCTCGGGTTCACCTTGTACGAGAAGAGCGTCTGCACGTAGGCGCTCTGGTTCCGCGGATCGCGCGGAACGGCGTAGAGGCCGACGTTGTACCGGTAGTCCACGTACTGGACGATCGTCCGCACGAACACGCGCGGCGTGAACTGGTACCCCGCGCCGACCTGACCCTGGAGGGCCGTATAGAGCCGCCCGCCGTCCACGCGCATCCGCTCGAACGACGGGCCGACGGACAGCAGCAGGTGACGGCCGATCCGCAGATCCGTCCCCGCATCCACGTGCACGCGCCTGCCCGGCCGCGCGTTCGCGTAGTCGATCCGGTCGCCTATGTTGAGGTTCACGTACGTGCTCATCCCTCCCGACGGCTGCATGCAGTTGTGGAGGTACACGGTCGTCTGATCGAACTGGCGCCCCATGAACGCCTCGCGCGTTCGTCCGAACTGGAGCGCCGCGTGGCTCTGCAGGGGGCCCTGGTAGACCGCCTGCCCACTGAACGAGCGGCTCAGTAGGTTGCCGCGTTGGTCCTCCAGGTACGCGCCTGTGCCGACAATGGCCAGGTTGGTGTACCAGGTCTGCCCCTTCGGGAGCCACTGGTATTGGACCGTCCCGCGCGCCCGGCGATAGTCCACTCTGGGCATGAAGCCGAGGTCGGCGCGAAAGCCGGCACCGATGGTCGTGTATTTGCCGTTCACGTACAGGTTCCTGGTGCTGTGGGTGTAGTCGACGTCGGCGGCCCAGTCCGAGAACGCATCGGCCTGTTGGCCGAACATTCGCACGACGGTCTCCGGGTATCTCGTGCTGGATCCCAGCAGCTGCACTCGAAGGCGGTCTTTGGGCGTCGGTCGAAAGTGCCCATCGAAGCCGAGGAGACGATTGAAGTACGCGCTGCCCTCCCGGTCGGTGGCCATGATGCCGATCGTGTGATTCGCGGTGACGTCGCGCTTGTAGCGAACGACCGACGAGAACGAGGCCTCCTGCAGCGAGGCGCTGCCCGAGGTCTGGCTGCCAGGGACGATGAGATTGGTCAGCTCGTCGCGGGTCACGAACACGCCGACGGTGTTGTTCCCTTCCTTGCCGGTCAGCTTCCCGCCCCAGGCTGGATCGCGAATCGACCGCGTGTACACCACGCTGAGCGGCGTCGTGAAGAAGTCGGATGCCTCCATGAAGAAGGGGCGTTTCTCCGGGTAGGACAGCGCAAACGGCTCGTTGATGTCGAGTTGAAGCGCGTCCGCTTCGACGTGCGAGAAGTCGGGGTTGACCGTTCCGTTCAGCGTGAGGTTGGGGGTGAGTCCCCACCGGCCGGTGAGGCCGGCCTCGCCGGTGGACGAGACGCTCGAAAGGGGCCCGACGGGAAACGTGATGCGCTTCTGGCTGCCCGTTGCGGTCACAGTCGGCACGGCCTCGATGTTCCGGCCGGGTGTGACGAAGTCGAAGCCGGTGATCTTGATCGCCTGGCACAGGTAGCAGTTGTTGTTCCGGTCGCGGACGAAGGCGCCCATCTGGCGAAAGGTGCTCCTCGGGTAACCGCGAACCGCGTCAAAGCCCCACACCTGCGGGCCGTCGCGTCGCTGGAAGCTCAGCGACGAAAAGGGAATCCTCATCTCGACCGCCCATCCCCAGTCCACGATCCTGGCAGCCGATTCCCAGATGCCATCCCACTCTTCGCTGTTTCCGTTGGTGACCTCGATGTTGTCCATCTGCACCCCGAGCGGGTTGACGAGCAACAGGTAGTCGCGCCGTTGGTCGTTGAAGGTGTCCAGCACGACGCCGACCCAGTCGTCGTTCCACGCCGCGTCGCGGTCGCTGAGGTGCGCGCGAATCGCCTTCGGGTCGGGGTCGTAGGCCTTGAACGCCACGTACAGCGAGTCGCGCGTGAACGTCAGGAGCACCTCGGTCTGGATTGGCGCGGGCGTGTTCTCTCCCGGGTGGACCTCGTACGGCAGCTTCGCCTTCCACGCCCGCTCCCAGGCAGCCTCGTCGAGGCTCCCATCGACGCGGATCGTCCCATCCGCGCGAGGAATGGGCGCGGGAGGAGCCGGGGGTTTGACGGGGCCGGCCGCCAGGGCCAGGTCGGCGGCCAGCAGAACGAGGACGATCGCAGACATTGCAGCAGTGCGCATCAGGCAACTCCGAATCACTTCCTTAGGATTCGACGGTACGGGTGCGGCACGCGTTGTTACCGTGGTCTTCGATCTTCCCTCGCACGGCCTTCGGCTCGACGAACCGTCACGGACGAACGAGGCCCTTCGTCGAGGTCCTGCGGGCGGTTTTCGACCGGAAACGCCGTTGACGCGATCGGTGAGGTTCATGGCATCACACCTTCGCCTGCATGACCGCCGAGAAGCTCTTCGATCGCGTTCTCCAGATCCTTGCCGGAAAGGTCGACATGCCTGACAATCCCGTTTCTGTCAACGTCGTGTAGCTCTGCAAACCCCGATCGACACTCTTGCCTATCCACTCGAGCGCGTTTCCAGGGTCGTTCAGCTTCAAGCACGATTCGGCCACGACGAGCGCCTGTTTGGGAGACTGAATGATGTCCGCCTTCTCTTCCGCGAAGAAGGTTCTCCGCCCGAGTATTTCGAACAGTAATGGAAAGTAAATGTAGGCCGCCCCTCCCCAAACTGACGTCAAAGGGGTCAGAGTGACGTGTCGCGGTCAGGAGGGATCGATGGTCCGACGGTCACCTTCAGGAATGCGTCGGGGCCTGTCGGCACTCGCGTGGGCGGGCGCGATGGCCGCGCTCCTCTGCGGCTGCAATCGGCGCGCACCCGCCGCGCCGTCCAATCCAGACGTGCTCGACCCGGCGTACACCCAGGCGCGGCTCGAGCCCAATCTCAAGAGCCTCGTCGTGGCACGCAACGGGTCCACCCTCAGAGCGGGGTACTTCAACGGCGGCGGACCGGACACGCCGGAGTACATCTGGTCGGTGACCAAGAGCGTGCTGGCGCTTGCCGTCGGAGCCGCCCTCGACGCCGGCTGCCTCACGTCGCTGGACCAGACGCTCGGCGAACTGCTCGGCCCGACGCTCGTCTCCGACCCGGCGAAAGCCGGCATCACTCTCCGCCACCTGTTGACGATGAGCAGCGGGATTGACTTCCCGGAGGCGGCAGGCTGGACGGGCGGGCCGAGTGTGTACGGCGCCTGGATCCAGTCGCCCGACCAGGTGGCCTTCGTGATGGCCCGCTCGATGACGGCGCAGCCGGGCCAGCGCTTCGAGTACGGCTCGGGCACCATCCACCTTGCGTCGGTGGCCCTGACGCGCGCATGCGGCACCAGCACGTCGGCGTTCGCCAGCGACCACGTGCTCGCGCCGCTGGGCATTCCGGCGCGATCGTGGGAAGTGGATCACCAGGGTTACAACAACGGTGGAGCGGGCCTGTCGCTCACGCCCCGCGACATGGTGGCGATTGGCACCCTGGTCCTCGACGGCGGCCAGTACCAGGGCCGCCGGGTCGTGTCAGCGAGCTGGATCCAGGCGATGACGCGTGCGCAGATCGCCACCGCTGCAGGTAGCGCGACGCCTACCTACGGCTACGGGTGGTGGGTCGGCCGGACGCTGGCGGGCGATGCATTTCACCTGGCCAACGGGTGGGGCGGGCAGTTCATCTTCGTCGTGCCCGCGAAGGGGTTGGTCGTGACGACAGCAAACAGCACCGTGGGCGTGTCGGGAACGGCGACGATGGCGCAATGGCAACGCGTCTTCGACATCGTCTGCTCGCGGATCGTCCCGGCGTTCTGAGCGTGCGTCGACGAGTCACGCCTCGTCTTCATCACGACCTGTCATTCACGAGCGCGGCGCAACACTTCCGGCTCTTCTCCGGGCCTCCTGGGAATGACTACCGCCGGTGCGTTCGCAGGGCGCGTATGAGTTCGTCGCGGTAACCCTCGGCGACCGGCGCCATCCGGTCACCGGCAAGGTTCGCCGGCTTGAAATCGGCCTCGTTTCCGTCTACAGAGTCGGCGCCAACTGCGCGATCATCCTCGCCACAGGTTCCGCATGACGAACCACACGTTGGCGGGGCGCTCGGCGAGGCGGCGCATGTACCACGGAAACCAGAATTCGCCGTAGCTGATGAGGACGCGCAGCGGCTCGTGCTCCTCGAGGAGCCGCGCCTGGAGCCGGGGCTGGATGCCGTAGAGCATCTCGAACTCGTAGCCGCCGCGGCCTGTCCCGCCGGAGCTCGGTCGAGTCGCCGGAGCGGACCCGGGGCTTGCCCCGCCGGAGCTCGGTCGAGTCGCAGGAGCGGACCCGGGGCTTGCCCCGCCGGAGCTCGGTCGAGTCGCAGGAGCGGACCCGGGGCTTGCCCCGCCGGAGCTCGGTCGAGTCGCAGGAGCGAAGGCGGGAATGCCGCGCGCGGCGATTCGCCGTCGGACGCGCTCGATCAGGCGCGCGTCGTGGGTCCCGATCGCCACGACTGCGCCCGCCCGCTGCGCGTCGTCGTCGAGCAGCCGCGACGCGAGATCGAAATAGTTCTCGTCGACGTCCTTCTTGTCCGCGAACGCGCGCGACGCCGGCTCCTTGTAGGCGCCCTTGACGAGGCGGATTGCGGGACCGAGAGGCAGCAGCGACTCGAGATCGACCGCGGTGCGGCGCAGGTACGCCTGGAGGCACACGCCGACGTGCGGCGAGGCGGCGCGGGCGCGTCGAAACAGCTCCAGCGTCAGATCGACGTACGGCGTGCTCTCCATGTCGATCCACACGAAGTTGCCCGCGCCCGACGCGCAGTCGACCAGCGTCATCAAGTGGCGGAAGCAGGTCTCGAGATCGAGATCGAGACCCAGCTGCGTGGGCTTGACCGAGATCTGGGTGTCGAGGTGCTCGGCCTGAACGCGTCGCAGGAGATCCAGGTAATGAGCGGTTACGGCCTCGGCCTCGGCAGCCTCGGAGATGTTCTCGCCGAGATGTGTGAGGACCGTGCCCGCCCCGCGCTGCTGCAGGCCGCGGGCGGCGTCGAGGGCGGCTTCCACCGTTTCGCCGGGCATGAAGCGCGACACTGACCGGCGCACGAACGGGTAGTGCATCGCGCGGTCGCGCAACCAGGCGTTCTG
>Ga0315281_10012654_pt1 | contig 11477 bp, 7 predicted proteins | sample YL17G07_0_MG_FD_204540 | JGI IMG/M metagenome (GOLD analysis project Ga0315281, IMG submission 204540) | Sediment microbial communities from Yellowstone Lake, YNP, Wyoming, USA - YL17G07_0 | ecosystem: Environmental > Aquatic > Freshwater > Lake > Sediment | place: USA: Wyoming | collected... | reverse complement strand
CCGGGGCGAGACCGCGCTGATTCCGTTCATCGTGGCCGGCGACCCCGACCTCGATCGCACCAGGCGGATAGTGCGTGAATTGGAGGCGCGGGGCGCGGATCTGATTGAGTTGGGTGTGCCGTTCTCCGACCCGATGGCGGATGGGCCGGTGAATCAGCGCGCGATGGCGCGCGGGCTTGCCGCCGGCGCGTCGCTCAGCGCGATTCTCGGCCTGGTGAGCGAGCTGCGCGCCGAGACTCAAATCCCGCTGATCCTTTTCGGCTACTTCAATCCGGTGTTGCACTACGGATGCGAGCGATTCTGCGCCGACGCCGCCAAGGCCGGCGTGGACGGAATCCTGATCGTCGACCTGCCGCCCGAGGAGAGCCGTGAACTGGCGCGGCCCGCCGCCGCCAACGGGATCGACCTGATCTACCTGCTCGCGCCGACCACGCCGATCGAGCGCAGCCGCAAGATCGCACACGCGGCCAGCGGCTTCCTGTACTACGTTTCGGTCACCGGCGTGACCGGCGCGCGTGCCGCGCTGGCGGCCGACCTCGAGCAGCGCGTGCGCGAGCTGCGCACCGTCACCGACTTGCCGATCGGCGTCGGCTTCGGCATCTCGACTCCCGAACAGGCGGGCGAGGTTGCCTCCTTTGCCGACGCGGTCGTGGTCGGCAGCGCGCTGTCCTCGTTGATCGAACAACATCGGGAATCGCCCGATGTGGTCCAATCCGTCGGCGCTCTGGTCAGCGCGATGAAAGAGGCAATCCGCGCGGCACGCCCGCCGCTCAAAGCCGCGGCTTCAAGCTGAGACGATGGCCGAGCGCACGCAAAGCGAGCACACCGAGCGGGCCGACGCTGCCGAGGATATCTGGGTCAAGTGTGCCTCGTGCAAGGAGATCGCCTTCCACAAGGAAGTCGAGCGCAATCTCAACGTATGCCTCAAGTGCGACCATCACTTCCGCCTGACCGTCGAGCAGCGCCTGTCGATTACCGCCGACCGCGGCTCGTGGCGTGAGCTGTTTGCCGACCTGAGCGTCGACGATCCGCTGGAGTTCACCGACACCAAGCCCTACCGTCAGCGGCTCGTCCAGGCGCGCCGCTCAAGCGGACGCAACGACGCGGTCGTGGTGGGAGCCTGCAAGATCGAAAAACGCCGCGTCGCGCTCGGCGTCATGGATTTCAATTTTATGGGCGGGAGCATGGGCGCAGTGGTCGGCGAGAAGCTGGCGCGCCTGTTCGCTTACGCCCTCCCGCGCCGATTGCCGGTCGTAATCTTCAGCGCGTCGGGCGGCGCCCGGATGCAGGAAGGTATCCTGTCACTGATGCAGATGGCCAAGGTCTCCGCCGCCATCGCACTTCTGCGCGACGCCGGCATCCCCTACCTCTCCGTGATGTGCGACCCGACCACCGGCGGGGTGGCCGCATCGTTCGCGATGCTGGGCGATTTGAACCTTGCCGAGCCTGGCGCCCTGATTGGCTTTGCCGGACGGCGAGTGATCGAGCAGACCACGAACCAGCAGCTCCCCGACGACTTCCAGCGCGCTGAGTTCCTGTTGGCGCACGGCATGCTCGACGCTATCGTCCCGCGCCGCCAGATGCGGCCGACGCTGGCCCTGCTGCTGGCGACGCTCCGCCCGGCGCGCGCGCGGAATCCCCGGCAGCCGCGTACCGCAAGTGGCGGCCGGGCATCGGCCCGCCGCTAGAAGCGACCCGATGCCGGGCCGCGGCACTGTCGATAGCCGATTCATCCGAGCTTTCCCCGCACGCGAGTCAGGACTAGAATTGCGTCCGACAATGGAGCGTTTTCAGCAGACTCTGGACTGGCTCTATGCGCTTGAGGCTCGGGGCGAGATTTACAAGCTCGAGCGGATGGAGCGGGCACTGGCGCTGATCGGGAATCCGCATCTGCGCCTGTCTGCGATTCATATCGCCGGCACCAAGGGCAAGGGATCAGTCGCGGCGATGCTTGATAGCTGCCTGCGCGCCGCCGGCTACCGCTGCGGACTCTACACCAAGCCCCATCTGGTCAATTTGACCGAACGCACCCGGATCGACGGCGCCGAGATTGCGCCCGGTCTGATGCTCGATTACATCGAGCGGCTGCGCGCGATCTACGACCGGGCCGACATGGCCCTCACCTTCTTCGAATTCACCGTAATCCTGATGTTCCTCTACTTCGCCGAAGCGGACCTCGATATCGCGGTAATCGAAACCGGCCTCGGCGGAAGGCTCGACTCGACCAACGTGGTGCGCCCGCTGCTCTCGGTAATCACGCCGATCGGTTTCGATCACGTTGAATATCTGGGCTACAGTATCGCGTCGATCGCCGGAGAAAAGGGCGGCATCATCAAGCCCGCGACCCCCGTCGTGATAGGCACGCGCCAGCCTGAGGCGCGAACCACGCTGAGTTCGATCGCTTCCCAGCAGCAGAGCCCCGCGATGATGGTCGATCGGGACTTCTCGTACCGTTCGCACGCGCCCGAGCATCGGCTCGACTACCACGGTCTGGCTCTTCATCTCGAGAACGTGGAGCTGGGACTTGGCGGTTCGTTCCAGTACGAAAACGCCGCAATTGCGATCGCCGCGCTCGAAGCGATGCGTGCGCAGGGCTGGCGGCTGGACGAAGCCTCAATTCGGCAGGGACTCAAGCAGGTGGTCTGGCCAGGGCGATTCGATATTGTCTCGCGGCGGCCCACAGTGATCCTCGATTGCGCCCACAACGAACTCAGTATCGAGGCGCTGCTCGAAACGGTGGCTACGGAACTCGGTCCCGAGGTTCGGCCGCGTCTGGTGTTCGGATGTTTGGCGGATAAGAATTGGCCCCGGATGGCCGAACTTTTGGCGCCGCGGGTGCGCGATGTCACCCTGACCCGGGTAAAGCCGAAGCGTCCGCTGGAACCTGAACGTTTGGTGGAATGCTTCGCGCCGCAGGTCTCGACTCGGGTCATCCGCGAGCCGTTGCATGCGATCGAGCAGGTGATAGCCGAAGCACACCCCGACGACGTCATCCTTGTAACCGGGTCGGTTTATCTGATAGGCGAAGTTTACCCATACTTCCTGGCACGCCAGGGTCGCAGGGGGCTATTCGCTGAAGCCATTGCCTAAATTCCGGATCGCGCCGGCTGTTGTTCTTGCGCTGCTGTCGGCATCGCCGGTCGGCGCCCAGGTGGGAAATCCGCTTCTTCGCCTGCGCAGCGATCAGGCAGCGCCGGTCAATATCAGCGGGCGCGAGTTCTTTTACGATAATAAAACCGACACGTTCATCGCGCGCGGAGACGCCCTGCTGACTCGGGGCCCGACTCTGCTCAAGGCCGACGTGCTGGAGTTCGAGCGCCGGGAGCGCAAGGCGCTGGCGACCGGTAACGTGCATCTGGTCGATCCCGAGGTCGATCTGACGGCCTCCAGCGCCAAGCTCGACGCCAACGCCGAGACCGGGCAACTGGAGAATGCCAAGGTCAGCGTGCGCGGCGGAAGCTATTACCTGGCCGGGCGCAAGATCGAGAAACTGCAAGGGCAACATTACGACGTTCAGGACGGCTACTTCACCACCTGCGGATGCGAATCGGGCACGCCGTCCTGGAGTATCGAGGGCAGCGACCTGGATGTCCAGGTTGGCGGCAACGCCAAGGTGCGGAATGCGCGCTTCAACGTTCTCGACTGCCCGGTAATGTATCTTCCTTACGCAAAGTTCCCCGCGGCTACCGACCGCGAGAGCGGACTTCTTAGCCCCCGGCTTGGGCAATCGCGCTTGCGGGGTTTCCAGTTCTTCCAGCCTTACTTCATCGATATCAACAAGAGTTCTGATGCCACCGTAGCCTTCGATGTCGAGAGCAACGCCCGGGTCGGCATGTTCGGCGAGTACCGGCTTCAGAACGGGCGCGACGACTATCTGAAGTTCACCGGCGCATTCTTCGACGAGAGTCTGCGGTCGGACGCGAGTCGCCGTTCCGATGTCGTGGACAAGCAGATTGACGATCCCCACATCCCGCTCAATCGTTACGGACTCATCGGGAACCTCCGCCAACATCTGACGCCCGATCTCGTTGCCTACGGGGACGCAACCACGGTAAGCGACAACCTGTATCTGCGCGAAATGAACATCTACACTTTGTCGCGCGGGTACGGCACGAACTTCGGCGTGATGCGGACCGCGGATTCGCATTTCGGCCTGATCGACAGCTTTGAGAACTCCTTCGTACGATTGCAGGGAACCTGGACCCAGGATCTGATCCAACCTCAAAACCTTGCGCTCCAATCGCTGCCGGAGTTGCTGCTTAGCGGCCGTCATCAACTGGCGGGAGGACTCGCCTATTCGGATTACGATCTGCAGGCGATCAATTACTGGCGGGCCGACGGCGTCGGCGGTCAGCGGATCGACCTCAATCCCCGCCTGGTCGTGCCGTGGCGATGGGGAGATTACCTCTACGGTCAGGTCAATCTGGGTGCGCGCGAGACCTTCTATGACGTTTCAGGCCATACGGTCGGGGTGATACCGGTAGGCACGCCGGGCCACAAGTACAATAACGGCCTCTTTCTGGGCGGGCTCACGCCTGGTGGCGTCCACACGCGCGAACTGCTGTACGGAGAGGCCCGCGTCTCGAGCATTCTGGAAAGGGTGTACAACCTGCAATGGGGTTCTCTCGAGGCGATTAAACACACCATCGAGCCGATCGTGGATTATAGTTACGTGCCGGTGGTAGGCCAAAGTGTGCTGCCGCTTTTTGACGGAATCGACCGGGTCGAACCGCGAAGCCTGCTTACCTATGGGTTCGCGTCGCGAGTCTTCGCCAAGTTCAAGGGCCCCGCCGAGTCAAATTCCGCCGAGGCCGAGAGCCAGGAAGAAGAGCAATTTCCTACCCTGCGTCCGCGCGAGAGCTCTGGCAGAGGCGGCTCGGTCCTGGAACTGGCACGTCTGAGCCTGCTGCAATCTTTCGACACCGCCCATGCCGTGACTCCGGGAGGTTCGCGGCTTTCGGACGTGGAAGCAACCGTCTCCCTGTTTCCGACCCAGGTGGCATCCTTCGGCTCGACCATTGACTACAATCCCCGTGACCAAAGAATGGGCTACGCGACTGCCGACATGACTTTGCGTCCGCCATGGGAACGGATAGCTCCCACGACCGGTCGCAGCGGCAGGGCTTTGATCGGCGGTCCATTTCTGCAGGTAAGGTACAATTTTATCGGTAGCCAACAGGGATACCATCAGTTCTTCGCTCGCGCTTATTGGGAGTTATTTGACCGGCTGGGCCTCTACTATCAACCGAACTACAGTATCGCCGACGGCCGCATGCTCTCGACCGAATACGGTCTGCGACTGAAGTCGGGATGCAACTGTTGGGATTTCGACGTGGGCGTAGTCGACAGTTACAATCCGCGCGAAGTGCAAGTGCAGGTCATGCTGACGCTCGGCGGCCTGGGCTCGATCGGCCACAACCCTTTCGGTCGAAACCCGTTCCAGCCTCATGCCGGCGCCGGCGTTATCCAGCCGTATTGACCCACTACTGTCCCGAGTCCGAAGAAGGATTAACAATTCACGCACGTTAAGGGGCTGGGTGTGGCCAATGTTTCCGATTGTTTGTGTATGTCATCCTGAGCGAAGCGAAGGATTTACGCGAAGCGATGAGTCTTTTTCCGGGCGAGGGGCAAGCAGAAAATCGCTCCGCGTAGATTCTTCGCTCCGGCAGCCTGCGCTCAGAATGACGGACAAACCGGGAATTTATAAGCGAATTTCCCACTCAGGACACTAGCTTTCTCTTAAGGGCCGCCGCCCGTCTCACGCCCAGTTCGACCCGGCACCGTCTCCAGCTTCCCCCCGCGCCAATTTTTCGTCGGTAGCCGCGGCTTCGCCAAAGCGACTGTCTGCTGAGCCTCGTTGTCATTTTTGAACATACGGGCCCTGCCTGTCCGTGTCATTGGTTGCCCGAATCCAGTTAACGCGACAGCGATGCATGGCCTCAAAGAAGCATCTTTTCCGCCGGGCGCCGATCTCGGGCTCGGCCAGGCAGGAGGAACCCTGATGGTCGCACAACCGGCGCGTCCCTTGTATCGGTCGTTGCCCGCACGCGATGAGCTGACGTCGCTGTTTTACTGGCGTTCGCTATGGCGGCGTAAGCGATGGCTGGTTGGCTTGACGCTGTTGGGGACGGCGCTTGGTCTGGGCGGGGCAACACTGCGAGCGCCGAACTACTGTGCCCGCACTGTCTTGCGTCCAGTCTCCACGCCCGACGTGATGTCGCAATTCGCATCCGCCGGCGGTCTGTTGGGCATACCGCTGGGCGGAAGAAACGAAACCGACGCCTACCATTACATCAGCATAATCAAGAGCCGCGAGTTCCTGTTCAGGCTGCTCGACGAACATCGCTTGTCCGGGTCGACTGAGCTTACGGGCGGTCGATGGCTGGGACCTGGGCAGGACCGGCGATGGGACACTTACCGCGCCGTCACGCGCGCGATGGAGGTTGAGTTCGACCGCCGCCAGGGCAACATCGTGGTCGAGGTCACGCTTAAGGATCGCCGCCTCGCACAAGACCTGCTGGCCTGGACGATCGACGACCTGCGCCAGCAACTGCGCAAGAGCGTGCTGGACGAATGCGAGGCAAGCAACCGTTCTCTGGAAGAGCAGATTAAGCGCACCCCGGACGATATCGTCCGCGGACAACTTTACCAGCAGATTGGCCGCGGCTTGCAGCGTGCGGCGCTTGCCAAGGTGCAGGCGGATTTTGCGTTCTCTGTCATCGACCCGCCGCTTGCCGACGACCGGCCCACGAATCTCCCTCCGCTTGAGGTAGGAGCGCTGTCCGCGCTGGCAATCCTGCTGCTGGGAGCGCTCGGCATCTGGTCGTACGACTACCTAGATCTTTTGAGAGTCGAAGAGCGAAGCAACACGGCACGACGGGGATGAGCCGTCCAGGGGGTCCCGACGTTCAAAAGCGAGGCTCCGCAATCTGATGAAGAAGGCAGTTCGATCGGCCCGATGAAAGTGGCAATCGTGACATCGCATCCGGTGCAGTATCAGGCGCCGCTTTACCGCGCGCTGGCGCAACGCGGGATTGCGCTAACCGTCATGTTCGGCGCGCGATGGGGCGCGCAGGCGATGCGTGAGCCGGGGTTCGGCGTCGAGCTTCGATGGGATCGCCCGCTGCTCGATGGTTACGACTACCGCTTCCTGCGCAACTGGGGGCTGGGGATCGCAGCGCTTGGCGGCTCGCGCCTTAACGCGTTCGCGCCGTTCAATCCGGGTATCGTACCGCAACTGCTCCGCGGCGGCTTCGACGTCGTCCTGGTTCACGGATGGTCGAGCCTTACCAACTGGCTGGCGATGCTCACGGCGCTCGCCGCCCGGATACCGCTCGTGCTTCGCGGTGAAACCTGGCAGAGCGAGCGCAAGTCGCGATGGCGTCGGGCGCTGCTCAACACGCTTTTCAGGCGCGTCGCCGCCTTCGCCGCGGTGGGCTCGCGCAATGCCGGCTTCTACCTTGACGCAGGCGTCCCGGCGGACAGAATCTTCATCGCCCCGTATTCGGTCGACAGCGGCTTCTTCGCCTCGGCGGCCAAAACGACGCTCGCCACGCGCCACGAGCGTCGCCGCCGTGCCGGGATCGAGCCTGAAGAACTGCTGGTGCTTTTCTCCGGCAAGCTGGTCGCCCGGAAAAACCCGCTGATCATCGTCGACGCTATTGCGCGATGCAAGCGCAAAACCCGCATGGTCATGTTGGCGGTGGGCGACGGCGAACTTCGCGCCGCGTTGATGCAGGCCGCCGACCGCCTGGGAGTCCGGCTGCGGATCGCCGGTTTCAAAAACCAATCCGAACTGCCGGCGATGTACGCCCTGGCCGATGTGATCGTACTTCCTTCCCCGGTCGAGCCGTGGGGCCTGGTTATCAATGAAGCAATGTATTTCGGCCTACCCGCAATCGTGACCGACGCAGTCGGGGCGTCCGCCGATCTGGTTCAGGACGGAGTCACCGGCTTCGTATTCGGAACCGGCGATGCTGAGCAACTCGCCGCACGCCTCGACCTGCTCGCCGCCGATTCCGAACTGGCCCGGCGCATGGGTCAGGCGGCCCGCAACAAAATCGCCTCTTGGGGAATTCCCGAAGCGGCCGCCGGAATCGAGGCCGCCTGTCGTTACGCTTGCAACCGGCGCGCTGCCGATGGTGAGGAATGCGCCGCATGAGGCACTTGCGGGGACCAAAGCTTTTTTTCGCGGGCGCCGAGCCGCATCTGAGGGTGACGCTGCGATGACGGTCGAAGGATGGCTCGCGATGGGTGAAGCCGCTCTGTGCGGCTTTGCGATCCGGCGGCGCCGACAGTTGCCGATCGGTGCCGAATTCCCGCTCATCCCGGCGCTGCTGGTGGCGCATCTGATGCTCTTCGGCCTGCCGGCGGCCCTGTTCCGCAATGAATTTCTCGGGCTCGGCTCCTCGACTTCATGGAGCATCGCCGTGCCCGAAACAATTTCACCCGCCACATTGCGTGAAACCGCGATGGTGGTGTTCGCCGGGATACTCGCGTTGTTGGTCGGCTACGAGTTGCCGTTGGCGCGGATGCTGGTCGCTCCGCTGCCGGCGATCCGGGTCGCATGGCGTCGCAATCCGATGCCCGGCGCGCTGATCCTGATGGGATGCGGCCTCATCGCCACCGTGCTCGAAAAGGAAAGGCATTCCGATAGCCTGGCGGGAATCCTCGGCATGTTCTCGTTTGTCGGGTTGTGGGCGATGGGAGCGTTGTGGCTGCTGAATTGGCGCGGTGTGGGCGGCAGATGGACGCGGCTCGCGACGGTGACGATGACCGCAGGGCTGTTCGGGGTTGAAGTCATTCAGGGCGCGCTTTGGCGGCCACTGATTGATTTGGTGCTGCTTTTCGTAATCTACCTGCGCGCAAGAGGCCGGATGCCGTGGTTGGCGCTGGCGCTGGCGATACCCGCGTTCCTCGCCATGGCGGCAAGCAAGATCGTCTTCCGAACCCTCCTCCCCGCCGATCAATGGAGCACCACCGGTGTCCTTGAGAAGCTCGAAATATACGGCCACTCGCTCACGCTTGCGTTCGACGACCCCTCCGGTCTGGACCTCGGCGAGACTTTACTCTCGCGCATGAGCGAAACCTGGGTGCTTGCGGTCGTTGTCGAGCGCTCGCCGCGCTTCGTCCCCTATTGGAACGGCGCCACGTACAGCGCGGTCGGATGGAGTTTCGTCCCGCGCCTGCTGGCGCCCGACAAGCCCAGGGAAACTACCGGGCAGGACTTTCCTCATCGTTACGGCATCACCGCGCCCGACGACGACCAGACCTCGACCAATTTTGCGGCGCTCATCGAACTCTACGCCAACTTCGGCCCCGCCGGCGCCGTCCTCGGCATGATGCTGTTCGGCATCGCCTGCCGCGGTCTCGAGCGGCTGTTCGCCGAAGCCCGTTTTGACGACGCCACTTACGCGCTCGCGGCGCCGGTGCTCGCCTCGCTCCTGCTCATCGAGCAACCCTTCCACGGCGCCTTCGGGGGTTTCGTGCAGCACACGCCCTTCCTGATCCTGATACTGGAACTTTGCGGAATCTGCGCGGTCTCGATTGCCCCCGCAACCGGCGCGTCGATTCCAGGAACGGATCGCCAGATGGCTCGCCAACAGGTGTGCGAATGAGCACGATTGCGGCGTTAATCCCGACCTGCAACGAAGCGCTTAACCTGCCGGATTGTTTGGCGAGTCTGCGCGGCTGGGTCGACGAGATCTTCGTGGTCGATTCCTTCAGCACCGATCGTACCTGCGAGATCGCGAGCGCTGCCGGCGCTCAAGTGGTGCGGCACGAGTATCGCGGACCGGCGGAGCAGAAAAACTGGGCGCTCGACAATCTGTCGATTAGTGCGGACTGGGTCCTGATCCTCGACGCCGACGAGCGCGTCACCGCCGCCTTGCGCGACGAGATTGTCGGCCTGATCGCCGCTCCCGGCGCGAGGCTGGGCTTTTATCTCAACCGGCTCTTCATTTTTTACGGCCATCCGATCCGCCATTGCGGATGGTATCCGAGCTGGGTCTTGCGCCTTTTCCGTCGCGGCGCCGCGCGCTACGAGAGCCGCGCGGTTCACGAACACATGGTCGTCGACGGACCGGTCGGCTATTGCCGCAATCACCTGCTTCACGAAGATCAACGGGATTTGAGCCACTGGATCGACAAGCACAACCGCTATTCCTCGCTCGAAGCGATCGAGATGATGCGGGCGCGGTCGGGAACAAGCCGGACGGCCTCGCGCCTCCACGGCGCGGTCGCGCTCAAGCGCCTGATAAAGGAACGCCTCTGGCCGTATCTGCCCGGGCGCGGCCTGCTCTACTTCCTTTATCTCTACGTCTTGCGTCTGGGGTTCCTCGACGGCGCCGCCGGATGGCGCTTTTGCCTGATGCACGCGAGCTTCGAGCTTTGGACCTCGATGAAATACTGGGAGCTGCGCCACCACAAACATCAGGCTCCGGATGGAGGGATCGTAGCGCCGCAATATTTCATCCACGAAGAGCGGCCGGAATTGCGCGACCAGGGGAAACGCGAATGTGCGGTTTAAGAGCCAGGATCGGGCCGTCGGAAATCTTCCGATGGCGCTCGCGCGACATCCTGCGCCATCGAGGACCCGACGGCTACGGACGCTGGACGGCCCTCACCGACCCGACGTCAGACAGTTCCGAATCGGTCGAACTCGAGCATTGGCGGCTCGCGATTCGCGATTTGAGCCCGGCCGGCGCGCAGCCGATGGCGGATGACGACGGCGTGCTGGTCTATAACGGCGAGCTTTACAATTGCACCGAGCTGACGGCGGCGCTCGGCTATCCCCCGCTTCGTTCGCGCTCCGATACCGAAGTGTTGCTGAAGGCGCTCGGCGCCTGGGGAACCGCCGCCGTCTCGCGCCTGCGCGGGATGTTCGCGTTCGTTTACTGGGACCGTCGCCGCCGCCGGCTAATCGCGGCGCGCGACCGCGTCGGCGTAAAGCCGCTCTACTATCGGGAGCATCGCGGCGCTTTCGCCGCTTGCTCCGAAATCAAGGGCCTGCTTGACGCTGACGGCGTTAAACCCGACCTGGACTATTATGCGCTCGACGATTACCTCGCCTATCTCTACATCCCTGCGCCGCGCACGATCTATCGCGGCATCAGCGAGCTTCCGGCCGGCCATCTGTTGGTCCGCGACCAGCGCGGTCTGGCCTTGGAACGTTTCTGGGAACTGCGCTTCGCGCCCGCGTGGCACTCCCGGGACGCGGTGGTCAAAAGGATTCGCGAAGAGCTAGTCGAGGCGGTCAAGGTGCGGCTGGTGGCCGACGTACCGATGGGCGCGTTTCTTTCCGGCGGGCTCGATTCTTCCGCGGTCGTGGCCTCGGCCCGAGCCTGCGGCGCGCATTCGAGTACGTTCACCGTTGGCTTTTGCGACCAGGACCGCTCCGTCGACGAATCTCCGCAGGCCGCCGCCATCGCACGTTCGCTCGCCACCGACCATCACGAGATTCGCGTCGACGCCGACTG
>Ga0315281_10012653_pt1 | contig 11477 bp, 12 predicted proteins | sample YL17G07_0_MG_FD_204540 | JGI IMG/M metagenome (GOLD analysis project Ga0315281, IMG submission 204540) | Sediment microbial communities from Yellowstone Lake, YNP, Wyoming, USA - YL17G07_0 | ecosystem: Environmental > Aquatic > Freshwater > Lake > Sediment | place: USA: Wyoming | collected... | reverse complement strand
GAGCTCCCGTGGCTTCGCCCCGACGGCAAGTCGCAGGTGACGATCGAATACGACGAGAACTGGAAGCCCATCCGCGCGGAGGCGCTCGTGATCTCCACGCAGCATTCGCCGGACGTGGACAACGAGACCATCTACACGATGGTGCGGCGGCACATCCTGGAGACGATCGTCGATCCGTCGCTGGTCGACACGCGCACGAAGATCTACGTCAACCCGTCGGGCAGGTTCGTGATCGGAGGGCCCAGGGGCGACGCCGGGCTCACCGGGCGGAAGATCATCGTGGATTCGTACGGGGGGATCGCCCGGCACGGCGGGGGCGCATTCAGCGGCAAGGACCCGACGAAGGTGGACCGCTCGGGCGCGTATGCGGCGCGCTGGGTGGCGAAGACCATCGTCGCCGCCGGGTTGGCGACGCGCTGCGAGTTCATGCTCTCGTACGCGATCGGGGTTGCGGAGCCCACGTCCATCGGCATCGAGACGTTCGGGACGGGGCGCGTTTCCGATTCGAAGATCCTCGAAGCGGTGCGTGAGCACTTCGACCTCCGCCCGGGGGCGATCATCCGCGACCTGGACCTGCGCCGTCCGATTTACCAGGCGACCGCTTCGTATGGACACTTCGGCCGCAACGACCCGGACTTCGAGTGGGAGAAGACCGGGCGAGCGGGTGCGCTCCGCGCCTCGTGCGGGCTGAGCCACTAGCGCCGCGAGAGAGGACTGATGGACGCGATCGTGCTCGTGGGTGGCCAGGGGACGCGGCTGCGGCCGCTGACCCTGACGAGGCACAAGAGCCTCGTGCCGGTGTGCAACGTGCCCGCCATCGAATACCTGTTCGCGTGGCTCGAACGGTCCGGGTTCACGCGGGCGGTGCTGGCGATCGGCGGGCACAATGACGACCTGGCGGTTGCTTATGAGCACGGGCGGCCAGGAACACTCGATGTCACGCTCGTACGTGAGCACGTACGTCTGGAGTCGGGCGGCGCCATCCGCAACGCGGTCCAAGAGGCTAGCGTCGAAGGAAGATTCGCCGTCCTGAACGGCGACGTGTTCGTCGATTTCGACTTTGCCCCCGCGCTGGCAGCCCACACCGGGCGAAACGCCGACCTGACACTCGCCCTGTACGAGGTCGCGGACCCGTCGGCCTACGGGGTAGCGGCCCTCGACACCACGGGCGCCGTCACCGGGTTCGTTGAGAAGCCGCCGCCGGGCACGGAGCCGGGCAACCTCGTGAACGCCGGCGTCTGGATCTTCGAGCCCGGCCTTGTCGCCGAGATCCCGCCCGGCGCGGTGCGCGTGGAGGAAACGCTGTTCCCGTCGCTCGTCGCACGGGGGCGGACGGTGCTGGGCTATCGCTTCGAGGGCATCTGGGCCGACATCGGGACGCCCGCGCGCTACCTGGAGTTGAACCGGGCGCTGGTCGCACGCCACGGCAAACCAGTCCTGGGCGCCCGCGTGACGCAGAGAGAGGGGGCGAACCTCAGCGGTTCCTCGGCGGGCGACGGCTGCGTCATCGAGGCCGGGGCACTGGTCGAGGATTCCATCCTCTGGGAGCACGTAACCGTTGCCGCCGGGGCGGCGGTGCGCGACAGCATCCTCGCCGACGGGGTGATCATCGAGGCGGGGGCACGGGTGACGGGCGCGGTCATTGGGAGCGGGGCGATCGTTCCAACTGGCGCCGTGGTGCCCGCCGGGACGCTGGTCGAGCCGGGCGCGCGATATGATGCCCGGGATGACTGAGAACCCCGTCCACTTTGGCACCGACGGCTGGCGCGCCATCATCGCCGAGACCTTCACGTTCGACAACGTGCGCGCCTGCGCCCAGGCCGTCGGCGACCACTTCACGGAGACCTACGGCCGTGATCGCCCCGTCGTGGTGGGGTACGACACGCGTTTCCTCTCCGACGAGTTCGCGATGGCGGTCGCGCGGGTGCTCGCCGGCAACGGCTTCACCGTGCAACTTGCAGACCGGCCGGCCCCGACGCCCGCGTTGAGCTACCGCATCATCGAGACCGGCGCCTGCGGCGGCGTGGTGGTCACGAGCTCGCACAACCCGTTCCGCTGGAACGGGATCAAGGTCAAACCCCACTACGGCGGGAGCGCGAGCCCGGAGATCGTCGCGGACATCGAACGGCGCGTGCCCGCCATCCTCGCGGACCCCGGCCGCACGATCGCCCTGGCCCCCGCGGACTCGGCCAGGATCGGACGGTTCGACCCGGTGCCGGGCTACCTCGCAGCGATGGGCCGCCAGGTCGACCTCGCACGAATCCGCGGCGCGGGCCTGAAGGTGGCAGTGGACCCGATGTACGGGGCCGGCGCCGGGCTCATCGGCGAGCTGCTCGCCGGGGGCAGCACGACCGTCACGGAGATCCACGCGGAGCGCAACCCGGCGTTCCCGGGCATCCGCGCGCCCGAGCCGATCCAGTCCAACCTGGGCGAGTTCCTGGCACTCATGAGCGGCGGAGGCTTCCATGCCGGGATCGCGAACGACGGCGACGCCGACCGCGTCGGGTTCGTGGACGAGCGCGGGGCATATGTCGACCAGCTCCGCACGTTCGCGCTGCTGGTGAACTACCTGCTCGGGGAGCGCGGGCTGCGCGGCGCCGTCATCAAGTCGGTGACGACCACGAACATGGCGAAGCTGCTCGCGGACCACTACGGCGTGCCCTGCTTCGAGACGCCCGTGGGCTTCAAGCACATCGGACCGCTGATGATGGCGGAGGACGCGCTCATCGGTGGAGAAGAGAGCGGGGGCTACGGCTTCCGGGGCCATCTTCCGGAGCGCGACGGCATCCTCGCCGCACTGTTCCTGTTGGATTATGTCGCCGCGACAGGAAGGACGCCGTCGGAGCTCCTGCAGCGGGTGTTCGACATCACGGGGCCTCACTACTACGAGCGGCTCGACTTCGACATCGAGCCAGGCAGCAACGACGCCGTGCGCACGCTGCTCGACGCCGCGGCGCCGCGCGAGCTGGCGGGGCGTCCGGTCGTGAGCGCAGACCGCACCGACGGCTGGCGCTGGATGATCCCGGAGGGCTGGCTGCTGCTGCGGCTGTCGGGGACGGAGCCCCTGTTGCGCGTCTACACGGAGGTACGGGACGAAGCACTCGTCCGGCCGATCCTGGAGGCGGGGAAGCGCCTTGCAGGTGTGACTGGATGACTTCCCTCGACGACCCGGGCCTGCTCACGCTCGACCGCGAGGATATGTTCGGCCGCATCCGGGAGCTGGGGACGGAGTTGGTCCGTGCCTGGCACGAATCCGAAGAAATGGAACTCCCGGCCGATGCGCAGGGCGCGAACGCGGTAGTGGTCGCCGGCATGGGTGGCTCGGCCACGGCCGGGGACTATTTCGCGGTGCTCTGCGCGCCCTCGTCGGAAATCCCGGTCGCCGTGGTGCGCGGGTTCGAACTGCCGAACTGGGTGAATGACAGGACGCTCGTGGTGGTGTCGTCGTATTCGGGCAACACACAGGAGGCGCTCTCCTGCTACGACGACGGCTGGAAGCGCGGCGCGATGTTGCTGGCGATCACCACGGGCGGCCAACTGGCGGCCCGGGCCTCTGGCGACGGTGTGCCCGTGCAGCAGATCAGCTATGTCTCGCGACCGCGGGCGGCCCTTGCGCACGGGTTCGCTCCGCTGCTGCGCCTCGGACACAGGCTGGGGCACAGCGCCCTCGGAGGGCCGGCAGTGGAGGCAGCCGGGCAGCGGCACCGCGACCTCGTGGAGCGCGAGCTCGCGCCCGAAGTGCCGGTCGCAGGAAACGGCGCCAAGCGCCTGGCACAGGCTCTCCAGGGACGTCTCGCGCTCGTCCTGGGCGGTGCGCACCTGGCGCCGGCCGCGGGGCGCTTCCGCAACCAGCTTGCCGAGAACGGGAAGGCGCTGGGCCTCGCGGAGTCGCTGCCAGAGGCGGGCCACAACCTCGTCGTTGGCCTTTCCACCGCGAACAGGCTCAGCGGCGCGCTCGCACTGGTCACGCTCGAATCGGCGACCGCCGAGGCGCGGCTGGCGAAAGGGTTCGTTGAAACCCGCCGCCTGTTCGAGGCGGCTGGCGTCCCCACCCACCGCATTGTCGTGGGCGGCGAGACACCGCTGGAGCAGCTGCTCGAGGCCACGGCGTGGGGCGACTACGTCTCGTGTTACCTGGCGCTGCTCCACGGCGAAGACCCGTCACCCACCCCGCAGATCGACGCACTGCGCGCGGCCCTCGGCTCTTAGGGCGCGGGGGCGGTCTTCGTTTTCCCCAGAAGGCCGGCTCCAGCTAAGCTGGGAAGGCACGTGTTGCACCGGCGGCGCGTGGCCCGTCCACGGGCCAAATTTATGCGCCGTACTTTCGGAGGCACCCCTGGTTACGCCTGTAAGCATGAAACAGCTGCTGGAGGCCGGAGTCCACTTCGGCCACCAAACGCGCCGCTGGAACCCGAAGATGCGCCATTTCATCTTCACCGAGCGCAACGGCATCCACATCATCGACCTGCAGCAGACGGTCACACGGCTGGACGAAGCCATCAACTTCATCCGCGACGTGGTCGCGGGCGGCTCCGAAGTGCTGATTATCGGCACAAAGAAGCAGGCTCGCGAGACGGTGGAGATGGAGGCCGGCCGCGCCGCGCTGCCCTACGTCAACAATCGCTGGCTGGGCGGCACGCTGACAAACTTCCGCACCATCCAGGGCCGCCTGCGCCACCTGGCCACACTCGAAATGTCCATGGCGCGCGGCGACTACAGCCGCATGACCAAGAAGGAACAGCTCGACATCACGAACGAGATCGAGCGGCTGAACCGGTACTTCGGTGGCATCAAGAAGCTCGAGCGGCTGCCCTCGGCCGTCTTCATCATCGACACCGTGAAGGAAAACATCGCCGTCGCGGAATGCGCGCGATTGAGCATCCCGATCGTGTCGCTGGTCGACACGAACTGCGACCCGGACCCGATTTCATACCCGATCCCGAGCAACGACGACGCGATCCGGGCGATCAAGCTGATCCTCGGCAAGGTCGCTGACGCGGCGATCGAGGGCCGGGCGGCACGCGAATCGGGCGTGGGTGCGGGCGTCCATGGCGACGACCTCGCGCGCCTGGCTGCGGCCGCCGAGGAAGGTGTCGCTTCCGGTTCCTTCACCGCCAGCCCGGACGAGGTGCCCGACGCCGGGGCCGAGACGTCCGTCACAATCATTTCTGCCCGGACGCAGGCCGAAGTCGCGGCCTCCGGCGAAGCACCCCAGGAGTAGAGAGCCTTGGCCGTTGAGATTACAACTGCGATGGTCAAGGCGCTCCGGGATTCTTCCGGCGCAGGCGTGATGGACGCCAAGCGCGCACTGGAAGAAGCACAGGGCGACATGAAGAAGGCCACGGAAATCCTGCGCGAGAAGGGCGTGGTCGCGGCGGCCAAGCGCGCGGACCGCGAAGCGAAGAACGGCGTGGTCGACAGCTACCTGCACGCCGGCGGGCGCATCGGCGTGCTCGTCGAGGTGAACTGCGAGACGGACTTCGTCGCGAACACGCCCGATTTCCGGCAACTGGCGCGCGACGTGGCGATGCAGATCGCGGCAATGAACCCGCTCGTCATCGGGCCCGAGGACCGCAAGCCCGAGCACGAAGGCGCCGACGCCGAGGTCTGCCTGCTCGCCCAGCCCTTCATCAAGGACGGCTCCCGCACGATTGGCGACCTGGTGAAGGACACCGTTGCCAAGACGGGCGAGAACGTCCGCGTCAGCCGCTTCGTGCGTTACGAACTGGGCCGCTGAGAACGGCCGGGGAGGGTTGCGCGTGACGGGCAGGTATCGCCGGGCGCTCGTGAAGCTCAGCGGCGAAGCCCTCATGGGCGAACGCAGCTCGGGGATCGACGCCGTCACTATTGACGAACTCGCGGGACAGATCGCCCGTGCCGCGGCAGAAGGCATCGAAGTCGCCGTCGTGGTCGGCGGCGGCAATTTCTGGCGGGGCGCGACCGTCGCCGAAACCGGCATGGACCGAGCAACCGCGGACTATGCGGGCATGCTCGCCACCGTCATGAACGCGCTTGCCCTCCAGGACGCGCTCGAAAAGCGGGGCGCGGTCGTGCGCACGCAGACCGCGCTCTCGATGTCCCAGGTGGCCGAGCCATACATCCGGCGGCGCGCGATCCGCCACCTGGAAAAGGGGCGCGTCGTGCTGTTCGCGGCCGGCACCGGGAACCCGTACATGACGACCGACACGGCGGCGGCGCTGCGCGCGATCGAGACGGAGTGCCAGGCGCTGCTGATGGCGAAAAACGGCGTGGACGGCGTGTACGACGCCGACCCGCGCAAGGACCCGAACGCGACGCGCTTCGACCACCTGACCTACCTGGACGCCATCCAGCGGCGGCTGCAGGTGATGGACAGCACCGCTCTCAGCCTCTGCATGGAGAACCACCTGCCGATCGTGGTGTTCGATGTGCGAGCCGACGACGGCATCTATCATGCGTTGCGGGGCGACTCCGTGGGGACGATCGTCTCTGCCGACGCCACTGCGGAACCGATCCGCATAACCTGAATTCCGTCCGAGGGTACTCCGATGGCTGACCCCGAAGAGATTCTCCTTGGCGCCGACGAGAAGATGGACAGCGCCGTCCAGGCTCTGCGCCGCGAGTTGAATGGCGTGCGCAGCGGGCGCGCTCACGTTAGCCTGATCGAGACGATGCACGTCGACTACTACGGCGCTTCGACACCGCTCAAGCAACTGGGGACGATCAACGCCCCCGAGCCACGCCTGCTGACGATCCAGGTCTGGGACCGCGGCGCCCTGCGCGCGATCGAGAAGGCCATCCAGTCGTCTGACCTCGGGCTGAACCCGGCGATCGACGGCCAGCTCATCCGCCTCCCGATCCCGCCGCTGACGGAGCAGCGCCGCAAGGAGATGGTGAAACTCGTGCACCACAAGGCCGAGGAGGCCCGCGTGTCCGTACGGAACGTGCGCCGTCACGCTCACGACGACCTGCGTAAGGCAGAGAAGGACGGCGAGGTGTCGCAGGACGAGCTCAAGCGGCACGAGGATGAGCTGCAGCGCATCACCGACCAGCACGTCGCCACGATCGACACCGAGGGGAAGAAGAAAGAGGCTGAGCTCCTTGAAGTCTGAGGAGAAAGCAGCAACGGCAGCCCAGCCCACCGCGGAGCACCTCGGCGACCTGATTTCGCCGATCTCGGGCGGACGGGTGCCGCGGCATGTGGCGATCATCATGGACGGCAACGGCCGCTGGGCGACGCAGCGCGGTCTGCCGCGGGCCGCGGGGCATCGCGCGGGCACGGAGAACATCCGGCGAATCATCGAACGGTTCGCCGACCACGGCGTGCAGTACCTCACGCTCTACGCCTTCAGCACGGAGAACTGGAACCGGCCCCAGCCGGAGGTGCGCGCGCTCATCCGGCTGCTGCGCTACTTCATCCGCCGCGAGCTCGACAACCTGCACCGCAACAACGTGCGCATGCAGATGCTGGGACACCTGGAGACGCTGCCCGACTGGCTCCAGAAGCAGGTGCTGGGCGCAATCGAGAAGACGAGTGAGAACACCGGGCTGACGCTGAACATCTGCTTCAGCTACGGCGGTCGGGACGACATCGTCGGGGCGATCCGAAAGATCATCGCGGCCGGCGTCGCCCCTGCGGACGTGACCGAGGAGATGGTGTCGAATGCGCTCTCGACGGCCGGGATGCCCGACCCCGACCTTGTAATCCGGACCGCCGGCGACCAGCGCATCTCGAACTTCCTGCTCTGGCAGGCGGCGTATTCGGAGCTCTACTTCACGGACGCGTTCTGGCCGGACTTCGGCCGTGAGGACATCGACATCGCCCTTGCTGACTACGGCCGCCGGAAGCGGAAATTCGGCGGGCTGCTCGCCGAAGACCTCGAAGCGTTCCGCACGCGGTGAACGCACCGCCGGCCGGCGGCACGGCCGCCCGTGGCCCGCGGCTCTCGAACCTGCAGCTTCGACTCCTGACAGCCGCCACCGGCCTGCCGGTCGTCGTCGCCGTGACCTGGGTGGGCGGCTGGACATTCGCGCTCGTGGCCGCCGTGGTGGCGTTCTTCGGAACAGTGGAGTTCGCGCACGGCTGGTTGATGCCCACGACGCGCGTACGCACGGCGTTCAGCCACTCGCTCTCTCTCGGGGCGAGCGGCGTAATGGTGGCGGGCACGCACGGCGACAAGCAGTTCGTCTTTGCCGGTCTCGTGCTCGCGGCAGTGCTCGCGGCTGCCGGGTTCGCACCTACGAGGCGGCTCGGGCCCCGTAAGCCGCTCCGCGTGCACGCCGGGGCACTGCTCTACCTGGGGCTCCTCATCTCCACCTTCGTGCTCGTGCGCGACGCGGAGGACGGGCGCACCTGGTTCTTCCTGGGCGTGCTCTCGACGTTCGCGGTGGACACGGGCGCGTACGCGGTCGGGAGGGCGATCGGCCGGCACAAGCTGGCGCCGCGCATCAGCCCCCACAAAACGTGGGAGGGCGCCGTTGGCGGGTACGCGGCCGGGGCGGGCGCCGTGTTCGGATTAAGCGCGCTCTTCGACACTGGCCTGAGCGCGGCGACGATCGCGCCGTTCGCGCTGGCGATGCCGGTCGTCTCGCAGGTCGGCGACCTGTTCGAGAGCTGGATGAAGCGGCGCATGGGTGTTAAAGACGCATCGGGCCTGTTGCCGGGCCACGGCGGCTTCCTGGACCGGCTGGACTCGCTGCTGTTGGTGCTGCCGTTGCTTTACGTGTTCCTGCGCCTGCGGGTGCTCTGATAGCCTACGGGGGCGACACCGCCCCTGGAGCACGAACCCTGCCTGCCGCCAAACTGCCCGCCGACCTCGTCCACCGATACGCGACGGTGAATGGCATCCGCATGCACTGGGTGGAGGCGGGTGCCGGGGACGTCGTGCTCCTGCTGCACGGCTTCCCGGAGTCATGGTATTCGTGGCGGCACCAGATAGCGGCGTTGTCGAGGCAGTACCGGGTGGTCGCGCCAGACCTCCGTGGATACAACGAGACCGAAGCGAAGGGGCCCTACGACGCCGAGACGCTCCAGCAAGACGTGCTCGCACTCATCGCAGAGCTGGGCGAGACGCGCGTCCACCTCGTGGCGCACGACTGGGGCGGGGCCATCGGCTGGCTGCTGGCAATCAAGCACCAGGACGCCGTGCGGAGCTTCGCGGCGTGCAACATCCCGCACCCGGCGCTTCTACAGAAGGGCCTCCGGCGCCCGCGCCAGTTGCGGCGGAGCTGGTACGTCTTCGCCTTCCAGGTCCCGTGGCTGCCGGAGCGGCTGCTGGCGTTCCAGGGCTACCACCGGCTGGCCTCCGCGCTGATCAACGACTGCCGGCCGGGCACGTTCACACGCGACGACGTCAAACAGTTCCTTGCTGGCTGGCGGCGCCACGGGCTGGGTCCGGCCGTCAACTGGTACCGGGCCGCCGTCCGCCATCCAGCCCGGCTGGGCAAGCCCGTGCCGATCGTGCGAGCGCCCACGGTGCTGATCTGGGGCGAGGACGACATTGCCCTCGGCAAGGAGTTGACCTACGGCACAGAGGAGCTGGTGGAGGACTTCTCCGTCCACTACCTGCCAAACACGAGCCACTGGGTGCAGCAGGAACAGCCAGAGCTGGTCAACCAGTTCCTGCGGGCGCACCTGGCGCGGGCAGAGTCACGGGCCGATGCCTGACTTCCCGCGCAAAGTGCCTCGGCCCTCGATCGACGACTTCGTGTTCGAAGGCGAGGCGACGCCGCTGCTGTTCAAGAAGCGCGTGGTGGGCGGAGTGGCACTGGTGTTTGTGGCCTGCGTCGTGGCGTACTTCGCGTTGAGTTCAATCCTGGGCTTTTCCACCGAGATCGACGCCAGGCCCTTCCAGGAATGGGTCGACGGCAAAGGGGCATGGGGCCCGGTGCTGTTCGTCCTCGTCATGGCCATGTCGGTGCTGTTCGCGCCGATCCCGAACGTGCCGATCTTCATCGCCGCCGGGCTCGCATGGGGCCCGGTCGAAGGCTCGGTATATGCGATGGCGGGCCTGATGCTCGGGTCGGCAATGGCGTTCTATGCGGCGCGGTTCGTGGGGCGCAGGCACTTGCCCCGCCTTATCGGCGCGAAAATGGCGCAGCGCCTCGACACCCTGGCGGAGACGATGGGCGGACGGGTCATCTTCTGGTCGCGGATGCTGCCGGCGATCAACTTCGACTGGATCAGTTTCGTCGCCGGGATGACGGCGATCCGCTTCTGGGTGTTCTTCGTCTACAGCTTCCTGGGGATGTTGCTCCCAACGGTAGTCGTCGTGGTGGCAGGCGACGGCCTCGGGCGCGACCTTCGTCTGACGCTGACAATGGGCGGCGTGTGGGTGGTGGGGATAGTGGCGAGCGCGGCGTACTTCTGGCAACGGCGGCGCCGGTGGATCGCCCGGCGGCGGGCAATGGAACGGACAGTAGCGGAGATCCGGAAGGAATTGGGGAACGCCGGCCAGGGCCCCTAGGGTATTCCCTATCTGAGCCTTGCCCCGGTCGCATGCACAATCGGCTCACTTCAGAACGGTCACACACTGCCATGCCGCCACTCCCACTGCCAGCGAACCTGATCCTCCTCCGCCCCCGCGACCAGCGCCGTCCTGCAACGATGCGGAGGCGCGCTGGCGCAGCACCCTTCGCAACGCGCGCTCAACTGCTCGAACGACTGGAGACCATCGGGGTGTTGGCTCCGAGCGCCCCCCTTTCGTTCCTCGTGGTCCAGGTGAGAGGGGTCAAAGACACCCACGACGCGGCGACGCTGATGGAGTGCGCCGGGCTGCGGCTGCGCGAACTCACGCGAGCAACCGACGCGGTCGGCCGTTTCAACGGGACCAGCTTCGGCATTGTGCTGCAGGGCACGGGGGCAACAGCAGCCGGCGCGGTCGCCGCGCGGCTCTCGTTCCACCTGAACTACCTGCTCGGCGCGCTTTCGCCCGGGGCCGATTCCGTGGTGTACGCCGCAACGGGCCTGGGGCTGAACTCGGGCACGCTCCCGGTGGCAGCCCTCGACCACCTGGGCGACTGCGGATAGCGCGTCAGCCCAGCAGAGGGACGGAGAGGTCGGCCGACTCCTGGAGGTCCAGGACGACGGCCACTTCTTTGCAGTTGGTAAAGAACGGGCAGCGCACGCATTCGCCCCAGACCTTCTGTGGAAACTCCATGACATTGGCGACGCGGAAGCCCTGTTTCTCGAAGAAGCCGGGCCGGTAGGTGAGCGCGAACACGCGCTCGAGCCCGAATGTGCGTGCGTCGTCCAGGCATGCCGCGACAATGGTCGCGCCCACACGGCGAGCCTGGATGTCTTCCCGCACCGCCAGCGAACGGACCTCGGCGAGGTCGGCCCCCATGATGTGCAACGAACCGCAGCCGGCGACCTGTCCGTCGACGCGGGCGACTTTGAAGTCGCGAATGGCCTCGTAGATTTCCGCGGCGGAGCGATGAAGCATGTCGCCGCGATCGGCCCAGAACGTCACCAACTCGTGGATGGCTGGCACGTCGGA
>Ga0315281_10012652_pt1 | contig 11477 bp, 13 predicted proteins | sample YL17G07_0_MG_FD_204540 | JGI IMG/M metagenome (GOLD analysis project Ga0315281, IMG submission 204540) | Sediment microbial communities from Yellowstone Lake, YNP, Wyoming, USA - YL17G07_0 | ecosystem: Environmental > Aquatic > Freshwater > Lake > Sediment | place: USA: Wyoming | collected... | reverse complement strand
CGAAAAGGTTCGCCAGTTTATTCAGGAGATGGAAAAAACGATCCAGAAAATAACCGGAGTCTGACAGCATGCCGGACCTTCTGCAGGTATTCGCCGACTGGGTTGTGTACTCTGTGATGGGGCTTGTCCAAGGAACCCCTCTCGGCTCGTCCGTGAACTTCTTTGTCTACGACTCGATCAAGGTCACCCTCATGCTCGCCGTGATCGTGTTCCTTGTTGCCATCGTGCGTAGTTACGTTACCCCGCAGAAGGTCAAGAGGTGGGTCGGCGGCAAAAAGGAGGGGGCAGGCAACGTGCTCGCCGCAGTCCTCGGCATCCCGACACCGTTCTGCTCGTGCTCGGCAGTGCCGCTTTTCATCGGCTTCGTCGAGTCCGGGGTGCCGCTGGGCATCACGTTCTCCTTCCTCATCGCATCACCCCTGATCAACGAAGTGGCAGCCGCCATGCTCCTCGCAATGTTCGGCTGGCAAATCGCTGCAATGTACATCCTTTCCGGGCTCGTCATCGCAATCATCGCGGGTGTTGTCATCGGACGGCTCTCCCTTGAGGGAGAAGTCGAGGATTTCGTCTATAAAATCAAGTTCAAAGAACTGGCGGAGGGCACCATGACCTGGCGGCAGCGGATCGACTTCGGTATCTCCGAATCAAAGTGCATCACCCTGAAGGTGCTCCCCTACATCCTGATTGGCATCGGTATTGGCGCTGTCATCCACGGGTATGCTCCTGCGGATTTCCTCGTAAACATCGCGGGACCAAATAACCCGCTTGCAGTACCTCTCGCGGTGCTGATCGGCATCCCGCTCTACTCGAACGCGGCGGGTATGATCCCGATTATGGAAGTTCTCACATCGAAAGGCATGGCGATGGGTACTGCCCTCGCGTTCATGATGGCAGTCATCGGGCTCTCGCTTCCCGAGATGATCATCCTGCGCAAAGTGATCAAGATCAAACTGCTCGTGATCTTTGCAGGAATCCTGTTCATATCGTTCACCCTGACGGGGTATCTGTTCAATGCAATCATCGGGTGAAGGGGGGGTGGAATCATGGTATCGGAATAATGCAAGGGAAAAAACATGGTAAAGATCGAATGGTGAGTGACGGAAGAGATCGAGCGATAAGATATGCGCATACAGCGCAGAAGAATTTTTCATGGATTCGATCTCTCGTGATACATCATCTCACCAACATTTGATTCTGATGTTCGCTTTCCAGCTCATCCTCAAGCTGCTTCAGTGATTCAAAAGAAGACAGGATAATCCAGGAACCTGAAAATCAAATCCGATATACCGATTTTCCCGGTTATTATCACATTCTGTCACATCCTCTTTGGCATCGTCCTCTTGTGCAGGTACATCGTCCCGACGGTGAATACCAGCGTGAACACAGCGAGTGCACCGAGATCGAAAAGCACCGGGAAATAATATGCGTCAGTGAAGGAGTATCGTACAAGATCGGTGAAATAGGTGAGCGGGGAGAACACCGCGAGCACCGTCCCCCATGCCGGCATCTGCTCCAGCGGGATGAAGATACCGGAGATGAAGACGAGCGGGAACTTGATCAGAGAGGAGAGCATCATAATGTTCGACGGCACGTTTGTGGGTGGCACGGCGAGCAGCATCCCGATTGCCGAGAAGCAGCATGCTGCAAGGAAGATGGCGGCAGCAAGCGTGATACCGTGGAGGATTGAAAGCCCGAGCGCCAGCCCGATGATAATTGTAACCACCGTGATCCCGATGCCAAAGAGGAGGGAGGCGATCATGTCCCCAAAAACAATAGCCTCTACGGTGACCGGGCACGAGGCGAGCCTCTCAAGGGTCTTCGCCGAGCCCTCCCAGGGGAAGATGGCGGGGGACACGGCAGTGGCGGTGAAAAAGAGGGTCATTCCGACCAGCCCCGAGATGAGAAATGACAGGGGGAGCTGCCTGCTGCCCATGAAGAAGGCAAGGAAGAGAAAGACCGGCATGAAGATCCCGAAGATGAGCACAGGGCCTTTGAAGTAATAGATGAGGATATCCTTCTTTGCAATCGCCCATGCCCGGCGCCCCTGCTCGGGGAATCCCGCCGGGTTCATGGCTTTTCCTCCCGCGTCAGCCGGAGAAACGCATCATCGAGCGATGGGGCAAGCGTGTTCAGGGTAACGATCGCCGCACCGTTCTTCTGGCTGAAGGCCACGAGGGATCGTATGGCGGCGTCCTGGTTGTCTGCGGTGATCCGCCATTTGTCACCAACCGGGTTCGCCCCGGTCACGCTGGCAAGTGCTGAAAGAGCGTTGCCGGACACCTCCCGGTCGAAGCTCACCTCGATCTGGTGCACGCGGTCGATCGCGGTCTTCAGCTTCTCCGGTGCATCAATCGCAACCATCTTCCCGGCCCGGATGATGCCGACCCGGTGGCAGAGCCGGTTTGCCTCATCCATGTTGTGCGTGGTGAGAAAGATGGTGGTTCCCGCCCGGTTCAGCTCCCTCAGAAGGGAGAGGATCATCTGGGTGCTCTGTACATCCAGGCCGCCCGTGGGTTCATCGAGAAAGAGGAGTTTTGGTTCATGGATGAGTGCCATGGCAAGGATGAGCCGCTGTTTCATGCCTTTTGAGTATGCCTGCACTTTTTGGTCTTTTCTCTCCAGCAGCCCCACCATCCCGAGGAGATCGGTTGAGCGTCGTCCCGCGCGGGCACGCTCAAGCCCGTACAGCTCACCCATCAGCATCAGGTTCTGCCATGCAGTGAGATCAGTATACGCATTGGAGGTTTCCGGCACCACACCGAATCCCTGTTTTGCCTGCACCGGCTCGGACCGGATGTCATGGCCGAGGACCGTGGCGGTCCCGGCGTCCGTGGGAATGACACCGGTCAGCATCCGCGTGGTGGTGGTCTTTCCCGCACCATTCGGACCCAGGAACCCGAAGATCTCCCCCCCATGGACTTCAAATGAGATATGGTCTACTGCGGTGCTCCTGCCAAAAACTTTAGTCAGGTTTGAAGCGTGAATAACATCTGTCATACGGTTCTCATCCCCTCATATGTCATCACGGATGCCGAGAAGGACCATCCGCTGATGACACCGGATCCCCCGGTCCTCACCTTTCCCGACAGAAACAAGATGCAGGGGTTTTGCGAGATGCTCGACGGTTCCCCCAGTGATGGTGCCCTCTCCCTGAAGGACGATAAATACAACGGCATACGGCTCCGGGTGAGGCGGAATCACCTGGCCGGTTTCTAGGCAGACGAGGACAATGTTCGAACCTGCGGTTTTAATCAGGTCTTTCTTGACCGGGCCTGTTGTGGAAAATTCCACTGCATTCAGGAGATCCATTATTTATTCACTGCTCTCCGGAGATCCTCGATCCTCCGATCGATTGCAGCGATCCGCTTTTGGAGAAGTTTTTTCTGGAGTTCAAGCAGGATGATACCATCCTCGGGGTCCTGATTCTCCATGCAGGAGCATCCAAAAGGTGGGTGGCAACAGGATTCGTGACTCAGGGGAACACACAAGATCAATCACTCCTTTATGATCGTTACTATTTTATGGATACTATTAATAGTATAAAGCTTATAGTGAGAAAGCGACTATGGCATCTGATAGTAAACGGATCTGCCTGTGCCCACTCGAAGGAATCATCAACACCATCGCGAAGAAATGGGCCATCCTGATCATCACCATCATCGGGAACCATGAAAAAATACGGTTCAATGACATGATGGCGGCCCTTGACGGGATCAGTCCCAAGACGCTTACCGACCTCTTGAAGGATCTCCGGAGGGAGGGCCTGATTCACCGGAACTCGTTTCCAGAGATACCTCCCCGTGTTGAATATTCCCTAACCGACGATGGAAAACAGCTCTGTGAAGCCATCGTGCCTCTGGTACAATGGGCAGAGAAGCGCGACAATCTCCATCAGAAGAGATGTGACGCGACCTCCTGTCAGAGTGCGAGTTGCCCTTCGAAGAGGACGGGACGCCTGGGAAAGCGTCGGATTGAATGAAGATGAGAACTCCAGACATCACCGCAAATCCTGATTTATACATATTGCATTCAGAGGGTTTAGGGTCGGCAGGGGCGAAGCATCAGAGAGCGTTCCACCAATCGTAAAAAAAGGTGAATACAACAATTATCCAAAATCCCCATCTTCCTTCTATGGGTGCTCTCGGGGGCTCACCCGCCCCCCGCCGCACGGGCAACCCCCCCCTTTCTGGGCAATTTTCGATCCTACTTCCTTTGAGCCTCCTGCCGCTTCGGCGTTCCCTACCCGGGGATATGACTCGTAGCGGGGTAAGATCTTGCCCGAAAACTGCCCCGCACATGCCCCAGTACACGGCGGGGGATGCCCGCGGCGGGGGCGGTAGTCCCCCAAGAGCCCAACAGTAGACTAGCTTGGATAACTGGAAAAGGACGATTCTCACCGAACATCCCGAATTGGTGGACGCTGGAAGGAATGACGATTATTGACGAATGAATATATCAACGGCTCTTCCTTTGTTTAGCACGGAACTTTTTTTGAGAAAAAAAGGGTTAGATGAGTTTCTGGATGGGGTGCTTCACACCCTCCTTGATGTCGATGCCCAGGGAACGCACAGCCTCGAGGGTCACGATATCCATGTACGCCTGTGCGGTGATCATGGGTTCCACGTTCTCGATAGGCCCGTACATGATCAGGTTGGCACCCAGGGTGCTAGCTATCAGGTTGCACCCGATATCGGGTGCAGACCATGCCGCCTGCTTGATCCCTTCCATGCCACCAAGGTAGTGGTGCGACATCTGCTCGAGGAGGAGGGGTTTACCCTTGTAGCCTGCTTCGAGTTGTGAGGGGGTTTTGCTCGTCCCCTTCCAGCGCTTGAGCCAGGTCCAGGCCACGGTCATGTTGTGGTAGGCACCGCCGGTTGGGTACCCGAAGATGGCCTTGCAGGCCAGGATCTCGCGGTATGCGCTCCCGGAACCCAGGCCCAGCGGGGTTGCCGCCGTGTCCAGGATGGGGCGCTTGATGCCGCACTCCTCGGCGATCTGGAGCATGCCCTTGGTCTGCCCTGCAACACCGCCTTCGGCGAGCACCTTCTGCCTGCCCCATACCGACGGGTCGGCCGGGTTGAAGGCGAGGACGATGGCAGAATCGATGTCGCTCTTTGCGAGGACATCGATCTCGGCCTGCTGGATGGACCCGTTGATGGAGTTGTAGATGGCACGGTGAGCAAGCCCTACGTCGGTGACGTACTTGGCCACGTGCATCCGTGCTTGGGGTGCCGACGAGTCAAGCAGGAACGCCGTCTTGTTGTCCACGCTTGCGAACCAGTCAATGTACTTCTCGAATGCCTCACCGCTCTCTGCCATGATCTGGAGGAAGTGCGGGATGTTCACCGCATCGGAGAGCTCCTGGCACCGACTCCAGAGGGCCTCGGTCTTCGGCTTGTCGATAGTTCCCTTCTTGTCGTCGAGCACGATCTCGTGCTTGTTGTAGAAGATGGAGGCCGCGAGCACCGTTGGATACTCGCCTGGCTGTCCACCGAGCTTGGTTCCGTTGAAGTCCCAGACCTGCTGTTCTTTCTCAAACTTGAACATTTTTCTTTCACCTCCTTACGCTCAGATGAACCGCAGGATGTTCAATAGGTAGAATATCACCAATCCTGCCACAAGTCCATAGAGTATCCCAATGTCTCGACCGATCTTCCTGCCAACCCGCTGAGCCACCTCTGCATCGGTGAACTCGATCTTCTTCTCGATGGCATCGAGTCTCTTCTCGATCTCGAGGAACTGCGGGTTCACCCCTGCTGCCGCGACCTCCGCCGGGCCCCCGGCCTCCTTGACCTGGACGACCATAGCGTCGGCCGGGAAGGCACCGGGGTCCTGGGCCTTGAGTTCTGCGATCTTGGCCTTGATGGCGGCGTTGTCCTCGGTCTCCATGATGTCCACGATCTTGATCTGATCCTGGAACCTTTTTATGGCGTCATCCTTGAGGTTCTCGATGAAGGGGATGGCGCCCTCGGCCTTGACGACCCGGCCTTCCTTCACGCCGTTTGCGTGGAGGGCCTTGAAGGTATTGCCTGCGAGGTGACCCTTCACCTCGGTTCCGCAGGTGATGATGAAGCGGATATTGGGGTCGGAGATGATGTTTGCAATGACCTTCTCGATGCCGAGGTTCTCGGTCATGCAGGACCCGCAGATTGCGGCGCCTGCGTCACAGAGTCCCTTCTCATCGAGGTGGGAGCCCATGGTGACGACCGCGACGCAGCTGTTGGCATCGCCGCTGTTGAATTCACCCTTGGTGACGGGCCATCCGCTGGCCGCTGATTTCTTCTCTGCCATCGCATCTCACCTCACGAACTGCAGGGCAATTACCCCTGCGATGAAGAGTCCGACAGCAAGTCCGTACCAGAAGGCGCTGATGCCACCGGCAACCGGGAGCGCCTTCTCCCTGCCTGGGAACGATGCGAGGAAGTTCCCTTCTCCTGAGAGCATGTTCACCAGATCGTCGGCGACGGTCTCCAGCACAGCCACCTTGTCGATGATCGGCTGGAGCGACTCACCGGCCGCGGAGAGGACCCCGATGAGGGGATCGACCACAAGCCCGTATTCGGGCAGTGCGAGAACGAGTCCCATATCAGTGTCCCTCCGGCTCCCTGATGGGTTTTGCATCGAGCCATGCAGCCGCGTCCCGCTTCGAGAGGCACAGGTACTGGTAATAGGTGTAGAACCAGCCCGCGACCGAGACGACGATCGAGACGATGACAGCAGGCACGCTGAGGTACGCAATCGACATGAACGCGACCGGGATGATGGACAGGAACCCGCACTCGGCTGCGAGCATGAGCATGCGGTCCTGTTGCCAGCTCGGCCCCAGGGTCGCGTTGAACGGGTGTTGGACCGCGATCGCGCCCAGGATGAATGCCACGGTGATGATGGATGCCCCGATGAACGAGCCGCCATAGCCCGCGACGGGAAGCCCGAGGAGGCTCGTCTGGGTTGATACCAGGTGGACGAGCGAGTAGCTCGAGGTCGCCATCTGGGCGAATCCCATGAGCATCAAACCGCCGATGACGGCCACCTCGGTCATGGACATCCTCATCACCGGGATCTTCATCATGATAACGTCGTTCGCCATGTACCCGATGATCGCACCGATGATGACGGCCACGATCACGAGGACGATGGGTGCGAGGTACCAGGAGAACCTGGTCGCAATGAGCATGGCGATGACCCCGGACCCGAGGGAGATCATCCCTACCGAGGGAACCCCTGTCCCGATACCATAGGAACAGAGGGTCTTGATGGTGTCACTCCCCCAGATGATGGCAGCGACCGCCGCGAGACCCCCGAAGAACGAGAAGGTAAAGGCATTGAACATGAGGTTCAGGCCTGCCCCCAGGTAGATACAGACGAGGGAAGCGACGAGTCCTGCCCACATGATGGTGTTGTGGGGGGTTCCGCCTTCGATTTTTTCAACCTTTACAGTCATCTCTCCACCTCACAGAGCGGCGACCAGGATCGCCACGATACCGCAGACTGCGGAAGCCGCAAGGGTAGCGATGATCGCCCGCGGGAACCTCGCGAACTTGGGGTCATGGAACCCTTCGGTGGTTCCCGTGATGTTGTACGCGGCAAGGACTGCGTTCACGAGGAACATCCCGATCGCGAAAATCCCTGCGAGCGAGACAGCAACCGGCACGACAGCCGAGGCCTGCGATGCGGAGAGCCCGAGGATTGCCGGAAGCTTCGCCTCGTACACCTTCAGGAGCGCGTAGTAGATGAGCGTCCCGCCAAGGCCTCCCAGGAACCCTCCGATGACGCCACCGGCGAAGGAGGAGAACGGGAGCCCGTGCCCTTCTGTCCCCTGGGACTTGTACTCAGCCTGGGTGTCGCCCGTGATCGGGTCGACCTTGACCTTCCCCGAGGCCGAGGGGATTCCCATCCCGTAGGTGTAGATGAGGGTGACGAAGAGGCAGGTGATGGCCATCATGAGTGCCCCGCCGATGCCTCCCGCGATAACGGATGTCAGGAGGCCGAGGGGAACCGCGAAGGCTCCGCCGAAGAGGCCGGCAAGGCCTGCACCGGCTGCGAGCATCGCGACACCGGTCGCTATCCCCGGTGATTGGCCCATGGCAGCGGGAGCGCCGCCGACGGGGACGAAGTGCACCCCAAAGCCGACGAGCGCACCGCCGAGAATGACGGCGATGAGAGCCTTGAAGATCAGGGTGTAACCGCCGAAGAGGATCCAGGCTGCACCGATGATCGCGATCAAGAGGACAATCGAGAGGGCGTTTGCGACCGGGTTCATGCCGACGCCACCGGTTGGTTTGGGTGTTACGGTCATTTTGCTGCCCCCTCAGGCTTTGCATACGGTCCGAAGGTCTCCCGCGCCCAGACCTCAGCATACCGGTCAATGAACGTGAAGATGAGGATCAGGATAAGACCAACGACGATCGCTCCCCAGCCGGCCCAGAAGGGCTCAAAGAGTACCGTCCTCCAGAGCTCGAGGAAGACGATGAGGCCGAAGCAGATCCCTGACCACGGGCCACCGAGCTTGGCGGCGAACCAGCCGTTGTCCAGGGAGTTCCTCTCCCCGGCCTCGGCATAGCGCACGATGGTCCCCGAGGCAGCCACCGGCACACCGGCGCCGAACTTCTGGGACTGGTACTGCCGCTCCTTGCCATAGATGGGGTTCCCTGTGGCAGATCCCGCGGCTCCGAGGGCGATCCCCCAGACGAGGCCGAGGAGGGCGAGCGGGAACGGGTGGCCCAGTGCTGCGTTCATCAGGTAGCACATCGTCACCGCGGTGAAGATGGCGATGAAGGCATGGGCCATGGTAACGGTGGTCATCGACTTGAGGATGTCGATGTACACCGGCTGTCCGAACTTGGCGAGGCTTGCCATCCTCCCCAGGTACGCCGTGGTCGCGTAGACCCCCTGAACCAGGGTGGCGATGACGCAACCAAGCGCGAGTGCAAGTATCGGATTCACATTCACCTGCAGGAATGCCGCGGCAAGCCCTGCACCGAGGGCAACCCAGAGGCCCCAGGCCGGGGGTTCACCGGAAATAGCCTTATTGAAGATACGGTGAACGTACCCCATCTGTGGTGCGAGCTGGACCTGCGAGTTCGGGTCCCCCTGGGACCCGATGTCGGACTCAACGTCCTCGGCAGCTCCAGCGACGCTTGCCAGGGCACCGGCAAATGCAGTAATTCCGATGCCAATAACAATGTTTTCAACCATTCAGCATCCTCCCTGCGTGCAACTGCACGAGAGCATTTCAAACCGTTTGCGGTTCATCCTACGATTGGTGAGCGTTTAGTTAAAGGTTTCGAAAAGTTACGTGTAATGCGTTTTTTCCCCAAAATCCGCCATTTTGGAGGGATTTACGCATGCTCACTTTCGTTAACGAAAGAAAAGTTTAGTTGATCCGGCCTTCAGCCGTCATGCACACCGGCCGGGAGTCCCTGGATTGTGAAACCCGACAGGATGTGGGTGAAGCATGTGGATTTTTAGGGAAAACCATTCATACATTACGGTTCCATATTTCAGCTGAACGAGGGAACGTATGAACTCAGCCGATGCAGGGAAGGAGCAGGTTCGAGGCCGGGGCCGGCCCCGCATCAGCCGGCATATTAGCCTTGGAAACCTCCCGAGGTGTTATGCTCCCCAGTGTTGCCTCTCTGAGGGGCAGGAGGTCATCTCCCTCCAGCCCGACGAGGTAGAGATTCTCAGGCTCGTTGATCTCGATGGCCTCGAACAGGAAGAGGCTGCCATTCACCTCGGAGTCTCCCGGAAGACTGCCTGGCGGGATCTCCATGCAGCCCGGAGAAAGGTCGCTGATGCCCTGGTCCATGGAAAGATCCTCGAGATGACGGAGTGTCCACGGCGGCGGGAAGGGCACTGCCCGCGGTGGAACCGGGAAGAGTGCCCCAAGGGGAACGGTGGCCCATGCCCGAGGGGCTTCTTTGACGATACGGTCACCGGCGGCGAAGAGCACGGGAATTCCGGGAAACCGCCCCGGACCAAGTGAAAATCCTTTTATCTTTCCGCTCATATGAGTAATTAACAACCCTGTCACGGCAGGACGGGGGGGCGGTCATGGTGAAAAGTCCCTTCCTATCGGTGGAGGATATCTCGCTCGATCTCGACGGGAAACGGGTCCTCGATCACGTCTCCTTCCGGATGAAGGAGGGCGATATCCTGGGGATCATCGGGCGGAGCGGCGCGGGAAAGACGGTGCTCATGCACCTCATCCGGGGGATCGAGCCCCCTCCGAGCAGCGGGAGGATCCTCTTCCATGTCTCTTCGTGTGACCGCTGCGGGAGGGTGGATCTCCGCTCCTTCGCCGGAGGCTCATGTTCCTCCTGCTCCGGGACCATGGTCCCCGCCGATATCGATCTCTGGGGAGATAGTGGCAACGGGGCAAGGGAAAGGCTCCGGGAGCGGACCGCCATCATGTTCCAGCGGACCTTCGGCCTCTATGGGAATGACCGGGTCATCGAGAACGTGATGCGGGCCCTCGACGACATCGGTTATTCTGCCGATGATGTGGTCAGCAGGGCCGCGGATCTCGTTGACCGGGTTCGCCTATCCCACCGGATGATGCATATCGCGAGGGACCTCTCGGGCGGGGAGAAGCAGAGGGTCGTGCTCGCCCGCCAGCTGGCCCGGGACCCCTTCCTTCTCCTTGCGGACGAGCCGACGGGGACCCTTGACCCGGAGACCGCAGGGCTCGTCCATGACCTCCTCCTCGCGGCAGCCCGCACGGGGAGGATGGGGATGATCGTCACCTCCCATTTCACGAACGTCATCGAATCGCTGGCAGACAGGACGATCCTTCTTTCGGGGGGCCGGATGGTGGAAGAAGGAAAGTCCCGTGAGATCATCTCCCGGTTCATGGTCCCGCCCGGGTTGATTGAGATGCCCGCGAGGGAGGCGGGCGGGAAGACCATCCTCTCCGCACGGGATGTCTCCAAGAAGTACCTCTCCGTGGATCGCGGGGTGGTCCGGGCGGTCCAGGAGGTGACCTTCGACGTCGGGGAGGGGGAGATCTTCGGCCTCGTGGGGCAGAGCGGGGCCGGGAAGACTACCCTCTCCCGCATCGCCGGAGGGATCATCGAACCGACTTCGGGCGAGCTCCTGATCCGGATCGGGGACGACTGGGTGGACATGACAAAACCCGGGATCGAGAACCGGGGCCGGGCGAAGCCGTACATCGGGTTCCTCCACCAGGAGTACGACCTTTACCCCGACCAGACCGTGCTCGATAACCTCACCGATGCCATCGGCCTCCAGTACCCCCGGGAGCTCGGTATCCGGATGGCCGCCCTCTGCCTCCGGATGGCCGGGTTCGGGGACACCGCGATGAATGATATCCTGCAGAAAATGCCTGGCCAGCTCTCGGAGGGGGAGCGTCACCGCGTCGCCCTGGCGCAGGTCCTGATCCGTGAACCGCGCCTCGTGATCCTGGACGAGCCGACCGGGACCATGGATCCCCTCACCAAGCTCGAGGTCCGGGACTC
>Ga0315281_10012649_pt1 | contig 11478 bp, 12 predicted proteins | sample YL17G07_0_MG_FD_204540 | JGI IMG/M metagenome (GOLD analysis project Ga0315281, IMG submission 204540) | Sediment microbial communities from Yellowstone Lake, YNP, Wyoming, USA - YL17G07_0 | ecosystem: Environmental > Aquatic > Freshwater > Lake > Sediment | place: USA: Wyoming | collected... | reverse complement strand
GCCCACGCGGCGGCCGGATCGAGTCGCTGCTTGTTCTTGGCGGCTTCGACCAAGTTGGCGATGTCCCACATGTTCTTGTTTTGCAGGTTGGCATCGGCCTTGGCAAAACCCTGTTCCCAGTCCCGATTGACCTGACCTTGATTGATTCCAGGTCGCTGCCGTCCTTCCGGTGGACCGACGAAGTTCGCCTGAGCACCCGTGTTCTGAATCCGCTGAAGGTCTTGCAACACGCGGTCGAGTTTGGCCGGTTGCGATTCCATCGGGCCGGCGGCCTTGGCGGCCTGCGCCTGAGCGATCAGTGCCATCATCTGCGGCAACGACATTGTTTGTGCAATCGCCATCTCACGCCCCTCCCATCAAATACTGGTACAGGCTCAGGAACTGCTGCACGTCGCCGATCTGGTTCGTGCGGTTGCCCAACGCCAGTTGATTGTTGGCCCCCGTCAGTTGGTTCATCAGGCCGTACTGGTCGAGCGCCGCACCCTCGCGGGCCGTCTCGCCGCCCAGCATGGACTGCTGGTTCGCAAAGTAGTCGCCGAACGGAATCTGCGCCTGGGCCTGCATTTGGTTGCCGGCCAGTTGTCCCAGCGAACCGATCGCCGCGCCGGCCGTGCCCGCCGAGCGACTGACGCCGGGCCGGTCGAACGCCTTCATGGCGTAGTTCAGGTCGGGCGTGTTGGCCGCGAAGGCGTTGTTGACCGCCGCGTTCGTCATCTGCTGCGTGTAGGGGGCGGTCGGATTGATCCCGGTCTGGATGTTGGCGAAGTTGTTGCCGGATTGCTCCGGTGGTTGTTGTGCCGGCGGCTGCGAACCGAAGTTGGGAGCCAGCCACGGCGGCGGCTTACCGGCCGATCGTTGCGGTCCCGCCCAGATGTTGGATACGTCGATGCTCATCGGTAGCCCGCCGTGAACCGGGCAATTAGATCGTTGTAGCCTTGCTGGTTGCGGTATACCTGCGAGCCGTCCGGGTTGTATTGAGGTTGCCCACCAGGACCCCAGCCGCCTGGAATCGGATTGCCGTAGCTTTGCGTTCCGTATTCTGTTTGGCCGTAGTGTGGTGCTGGCTGTTGTCCAGGAAAGTTTGCCAACACCATTGGATCAGGTTGTCCACCCTGACTTCTGATGTAGCGGTCGAGTGTAACTTGCATTGGGTCTGGATGCTGCTGCGCAAACCCTTGCTGCCGTTGGGCATTGGCAGCCAGTTTGGCTTGCGTCTCCGCCCTCTGTTCTGGCGTAACTGGCTGATACGGCAGGGACGCCCTGTTCAATAGCTGCTGAGCACCCATTTGCATGGTCCGATTGCCGTAGGCCCTGTTCACGTTCTGAAAAGGCGTCCTCTGGTCTTGCGGCACCGGATTTGCGTAACCCTGCAATTGTTGCTGCTGGCGTTGCTGTTGCTGCTGATATTGCTGCTGTCCGAACATCACACGTTCCCCATCAGAAATTGGTACAGCACGTCCCGCTGCTTGCGGTCCAGTGCGTTGCCGGCCAGACCGGCTTCGATGTCGTTCTTGTAGCCGCCGAGCATTCCACCGAACGCCTGGTTGGCCGCGCCCGAGCGGGCTTGATCGCGTTGCAATTCCAGTTGGCTCTTGGCCACGGCCGCCTGCCGGTTGAAGTCGCTCTGTAGCATCCCGGCGTTGGCCCGGTTCACGTCGGTATAGCGGCCTTGCAGTTCGGACTGCTGCTGGGGCGACATGACGGGACCGCCGGAGAGTTTGCCGACGCTGCCGGGCGAGAACATGGCCGCCTGCTGGTCGATGAACGACTGCGGAATCTGGCCGGACTGGATGCCGGTCAGATAGTCGCCGAACCGCGGGGCTGGTGTGGAAAAAGCCGGCGCAGGCTCAAACTGTGGAGGGGTTTGGGATGTCGCCTGCGCCGGCAGGGATGTCGGGGGTTGATTTGGATTCTGGTTGCCCTGCGTCCACCAGGGCGGAGTACCAATCTGGCTTTGGAATCCTGGGGCCGGATCGCCTTGGGTGTAGGACCAGCCCGGCGGCAACTGGTTAGGAAAGCCGTGGGCCGAACCGACCGAGCTTTGATTGGCGAAATTTAGCCGCATGATCTAACTCACCGCATTGATCGGAATTTGCTGCCAACTTCCCCAACCGCGATCCCATTTCATGCCTGACGCTGGCGCCTGTTGCGGTGGTTGAGTAGCTGGGCCGTTGTTGCCCGCTACTCCACCGCCGGCCGGTCCGCCAGGTTGGCCGAAAGGCATATTTCCGCCTCCCATCCATCCGCCACCAGAGAGAAAGCCGTAAAGTCCACCAGGTAATCCACCGCTACCTTGCGATTGCTGACTACCTTGTTGCTGTGAACCACCACCTTGCTGGGACGAGTAGGGCGCGGGACCAGGACCACCCCAACCGCCTTGATGTCCCCAGCCACCGCCGAAGCCGCTGCCATCGCCCCAACCGCCGCCGCCTTGTGGGGCTGGCCCGCCGCCGTAATCGTAGCCACCGCCGGGGTCGACTCCTCTCCCCTTGTATCCTGGTTGTCCAAAATGCAATCCACCGCCGCCATACTGGCCAAGTCCGCCGCCGCCCTGCTGGCCACCGATCGGCGAACCTTGATAGTTGATGGCGGGACCGTAGTGCGGCTGTGGGGCCTGGGGGCCGCTGGCGTTGCCGTGATAGGGATAGGATTGCTGCTGCTGCGCTTGTGGCCGGCCAAACGCCGAACCGGCCTGGTACGGGTTGTAGCCGCCACCTGCTGCTTGTCCGCCGAAACCAGGCATTGTTACCTCGTTTGTGAAGTTGTCAGACGCTTCAGAACCTCGGCGGATTCGACTGGAAGATTAGTCGCCGAAACGTAAAACACAATGCGTGGCTCAACCGAGTATCGAAACGGAATGTTTTTCGCGTATTCCTCCCACGCTTTGTCGGTCTCCGTTGCCATTACCATTTCCCCGCGGCGATGGACGTCACCGAAGGCGTGTAGGGCGTCACGTCCCGATTCTTCTCGCCCCGATGCCGCAAGAACGACTTTGGATTTTTCTTGCTCTCATCTGCCGAACTGAACTTGGCACTGGCGAACGGACCGTTCTTGTCGCTGGCGGTGAATCCGGCCAATGGCGTCGTATCGCCGCGTCCGCCAGCGCCGCCGAACAGACTTCCGTTGGACAACGCACCGATCAGTGGTTCCAGCGCCTTGAGCCGTTGCTGCTGCATATAGTAGGGAATCCACGACTGTTGAATCTGGGCGTTCAGGGCGTCACCGGTCAGAGCGGCTTGCTGATTCGCCGAGTTGACCTGACCGATCTGGCCCATCGCACCTTGCATCTGGTTGCCGAAGTTCTGGTAGGCACCCAGTTGTTGGCCCATCAGGGAATCTTGCATCGACCGCGGTTGCTGTTGTTGTTGGCCGCCGCCGAGCACGCCGAGACTCATCAGATAATTGGCGAGGTTAATACCGCCCACTTGTTGGTTTGGATCGCCGTTCTGCCAAAGATGCAAGGCCCGGTTTGCGGAATCGGCGTCCCAGCCGTTGTCGTTTGCCATTCTACACCCCCTCTAGCCACTTTCCTATCGGACAGCTCGCCGTCGAACGGACCAACTTGTTAAACCAACCGCCTGGATTCTGGTTCACCAGACAACCGCACTTGCCGCAACTGCTGCCGGTGAAGTGCTCGCACGCCTGACAAATCTCCCATCGGTATTGTAGCAACTCCGGCGAACTGGTCGGCCAACCCGCCGCCACCCACTGCGCCGTCTCACATAGGTAAACCACCGTTTTTTCGATCGGACCGGGGGCATTCTTGCCGCCCGGACAGGTTCGGACGTATCTCGGTCGATTGCTCCTCCGCACGATGCCACAAGTCTGGCAACGGTGGATGTACTGTTCGCCGTTCTGGTTCGTGTCGAAATTGCAGTTCACGCTACCATTAGCGTTAGCGCGCAAGTGCCGCTGGTCCAATCGCAATTGCCGCCGCCGTAGGCTCCAAAGAGGATCATGTTAAAGGTCAGGGGCACTTCGCAATTAGCGGGGATCGGATAGTAAAATATGGCAACTACGACATCGGCGAGGAGCGTGGTTTCGGTGACGACCAGTTCGATGACGCTTCCGGGGACGTAGGCGCCGCTGCCGATGCCGAGTTCCAGGTCGGCATCGTTAGGGCCACAGATTTCCAAACCGGCCACGACGCGGTGGCAGGGGCTGTCGTAGTTGATCTCGTAACTGGTGATGTTCCAGGTGTTGCAAGTGCCGCAGCCGTCGATGACGCCGCCAAAGTCGGCGGTAGCCGAGGTGATGTTGGTCGTACTGCCGCCGATGCAGCAGGTAGCGGCCAGAACGGTCGTGGTATCGCTGGGCGGCACGACCACGCCTGGGCAGCAATCGGAGCCGGTGAAACTGGCGGTCGGCACACGCAGCTACTCCTCGTAGGTGGCGACGATCTTGAGTGATTCGATCCCAGTCGCGTCGGTTCCGGTTGTGACCAAAATGCCGTAGGACGCACCGCCCTTCATGTAATCATCACGACCAGGAGGGATCGTCAATACACATTGCGGATTGGCCGCCGAGACGGCGCCGGTGATACGTGTATCCGAAAGCGTGCCTTCGATTGCATCTTTGGTCGTCCAAACGGCCAGTGGTGTTTCGTTGTCGCTGTCGTTGATCTTGACACCCGTGGCAGCGTCCAAAGCGCCGGTCGCCCAGGTGCCGAAGTCGATTCGCACCGAAGTAGGTGTAGTGGCCGACGGCTTGATGAGGGCCGTGGCGACGATGCTTTCCAGCCGCACGCGATGATTCGATGGCGGCACGCATTTGGCGACCAGATAGTTCTTGCTGGCGGCGAAGGTTGTAATGATCTTGGTGATCGTGCAACGCAGTCCGGCCATCGGCTATTCCTCGAAGTTTGGCACGACGTAAACTGTTGGGCTAGCCGTGACGCCACTGCCCATCGTAATGCGAATGGCCCACGATGTTCCGCCTGGAATCGGCATCTCGCGTTCCGTGCCTTTTGGAAACAAGAATGTCCGTGAAGTCTGAATGTGCAGCAAATCCCAGAACAAGGTCGTGCCCCAAGTGACCGTAGCCGTGTGCAGCCAAGTCGATTGCAGCGTTTCGTCGTCGGTGGAGAAAACCTTGATCGGGCTGACGGACGTGCCAGCAGCGCCAGTGACGATGCCAAATTCGATTAGGGGTGGCGGATCGGCCGCGCCAGTTCCGCGAAAAGCGACGAGGACTGATGGAACCAGAATTCGATGGTTCGCCGGCGCGGTCCCGACGGCTACGATGTAACTCTGGCTGGCGGCCAGCGCACCAGTCGGTCCAATAATGGCTCGTCCGTACAGTCCAGCCATCGACGCCTCAGTTGTAGTAGAAGTACCCGCCAACAGCCGCAGCGACACTAGGCAACCCGAGGATCGGGTAGATGCTGCCGCCCGATCTGTCCGTTCCGCTGGTGTTGTCGGTCCCTTGACCTTGCGTTACATCGGTCCCGGCTCCGCCGGTGGACTTGCACGGCACCATCACCCGGATCGTCCGCGTCTCCCAACTCATCGTACAGGCCACTGGATCGTAACTCAGGTTGGTCGGCACTTCGACTTCACCCCAGCACATATTTGGCGTGCCGCCGTAGATGCCGCCCTGCGTGCCGGAATACCAGAGATTGTTCACGACCAGATCGGTGATATAGACCACGCCGTTGACGTACATGGCGAACCCGCCATTGACGTTGAAGTACTGGCCCCCTTGCGGGTCCGGTCCAGGTTCACTTGCCGGATTGCTGACGACCAGCGGCGCATTCTGCCCGAAGCTGTTGATGTTCAGCCCGTCGAAGATCACGAAGTCGTTATAGGACGGTTCGCCCTGCCCCACATAGTCGCCGAAGTTGAAGTCGGGTGGAATCTCGGAGTTGTCGATCGGCCACTCCAGATTCATCGGCCCGCGATGGGCCAAGCGCGCGGAGCAATCGCCCAGGATGCTCACCAGTTCCTGGGAAGTCAGTTCGCCGAGGTTATTGGCCTGGTTGTTTAAGCCGAGGCCGGCCTGGATGGTGAACATCTATTCGCTGGCCCCCACCACGTCGATGGTCAAGAGTTTGATCTGGTCGCGGGTCTGAAATCCCCGGAATTCCAGCAGCAGTTGCCGCTGGCACTGCGCATAATCATCCCGCCGGCTGGGCATGTCGTAAATAGCGAATCCGGGTGCGTCGCCCTGGGCGCTGCGGGTCAGCTTCATGTCCAGGATGGCATCTTGGCTGTCTTTGACGGTGGTGATGCCCTTGCCGCGGTCGCTGGTGGTCCAGGCATATTCGGCTGCCGTGGCAAAGTCCAGCCAGCGGCGAATGTCCATCGTGGCCGCGTTGGTCGTGGGCTGATAAAGCAACCGGGCCATGCAGGTCACTTCGCCGCCGGTCGGTGGCAGGACCATGTTGCCGGTCGCCAGGTCGTATTTGATGGCGCCCACGAAGTAGGTGTCGCCGGCAATCGGGGCCGGGCTGAGCGTGCCGACGGTTATGCTCGACGTGCTGTTGAAAGCCGTGATCTTGCCGATGGCCGTCTTGCCGGTCCCCGTGATAATGCCCACCGGCGCACCGACCATCGTGGCCGTGAACGGCGCCAGCGTGATGTCGCGGATTTTCGTGGCCGATGTAACCGACGTGTCGCCACCAAACCCAATCGTGCAAGTCCCAATCGCCGACATATTCTCATGGTCGTAAACGCCCTCGCCCATGATGTAGACGTACTCGTTCTCGCCGCCCACCAGCACCCGCGTGCGCCCGGAAATATCGACCAGGCAGGCCCCGCCCAATTCGCCGACGTAACTGCCCGTCTGCCAGGTCTTGGTCCGCAAGTTGAATTCCAGCCAGCGGAGCGGCCGAATGGCGCTGGAGTCGTCGGTATACGTGACGTGGAACCGTACCGTCTGCTGGAGCGGATCGGCCTGGCAGAAGAACCACTTGGAGTCCGACCAGTCGATGGCGCCATCGCGGAACAGGTCGTCGATCGGTTCGCTGATCGGAGTGGCCGTGCCGTTCTGAAAGGCGTAGATGCCCTGCTGGTCCATCAGGAAGGCCGTGTTGGACAGCGTGTCCCAGCAGCGGTTGTTAACGCAGCCGCGGTGAGTCACCAGCACGATGCTCACGTCGATGGTCGGCTGCGAGAAGTAGCCGATCCGGTAGACGTGCCGTTCCTTGAGGGCGTACAGGTAGCCGCCATCCGGCATCAGGCCAGTCACAATGTCGTCGTCGCCCGTGTTCTCTTGCACGGCGACCACGTTCAACGTCGAGACCGATTCCGGTTCGTCACGTTCGGAAAAGTAAATCTGGTTGCGTTCCTCGTGGCTCGCGATGATGGCGTAGGCAGCCGCACTGGAAATCGTCGGCATGGCGGAAGCGGTAGTAATGCTGCTGGCCGAGGCCGTGCTAATCAGTCTGGCCACCGTATCGCCGGCCACGACGATGTAGCGACCGGCCATGTCGCTGGTCCAATTCGTGCTGGTTCCACTGCCGGTTGTTCCACTGACGGTTGTTCCCGAAGTCGTCACCGTCCCGGCCGTGTAAGGCACCCAGCCGCCATACCAGCAGCGATCTTGAAACATGCACACGAACGGCTTGTGTGTCGGCGGTGGCACTTGCCGATAGGCGTTGACTGAACCGTCGGGATTGGTGATCCGCAAGTCTTCGTTCAACTCGATTACGGCATCCGAGTCGTCATCGGCCGAGTAGCCGGTGAGTGACCAAGTGCCATCGGTGTCGGCGGCACCACCTGGATCAACCTTATCCGTGGTGAATGTCGTGCTAGTTGTAGCCGTGACAGTCTGACTGGCGCCGTTATATGAACCAACGTCTGTCACGGTTACGATGGCCCCAACTATCAGATTGTGGCCGGCTGGGACTGTAAACACACAGAAGCCACCCGAGCCGTCAGCGCTGGTAATGCTTCCCGTCCTTCCAATCTCGGCCACTTTGTAGAGCGTGATCGCTTGATCGGCCGTCGAGCGAAAGAATTGCACCATGTCCTCGCGGGCCAGTTGCCCGCTGGAGGCCGAGAAGGCAACGGTCCAGGTGAACTTGTTGCCACTGCTGGCCGAGACTGCCTGCAAAGCCGAGAGGCTGCTGTAGACCGCCGGCGCCCAGGTCTGAGCGTAGCGATAGCCGCACTGATAGATGCCCGTGCTGGCCCCGTTGCCGCTGCCGGAAGCCGTGACGGTCGGTGCCGCAGCCGGTGCGTCCATGCCCAGCTCGTAGGTCGTCGAGGTGATGCCGTTCCAGACTAAGCCGCGCTCCGACCCGTTGACCATGATCTCCACGTTGTCTCTCGACTTCGCGAAGTCCAACGGCTGGAATACGTTGATCCCGGTCTTGAGAGTAAAAGCGCCTACGGCCATCTAGTTACCTACGTCGGGTCAGTCCCGAGCCGGAGTTTGCCATCCGCCAGTTGAAACAGCACGCAGTCTTTCAGCGGCGACTGATACCGGGTCATGCCGATGATGTTGCTGTTGACCTGCGTGCTCTGGTTGCTGAACGTCACCGGCTTCAATCCCAGCCGCACGAACGCCACGCCGGGGTACAGGAACTGGATGTTGTCGGCCGCCGTCAGGTACGAAGGATCGACTTGCTGGTTCGTCCCCAGCCCTTTCCAGGGCGAGAGTGAGACCACCGGCGGCGGTTGCTTGTCTTGGGCCATCGATCGGTCAGAACGTCATGTCCACCATGTCTTTGGAGTACCAATTGCCGAAGTCGGGCCGAGCGACCATTTGCTGTCGCACGACCCAATCGCGGGCGAACGCTTCCCGCAAAGCTTGGATGTAGGCCCCGGTTGCCTTGTCCACGTCCTTGTTCCGGCTGCGATTCAGTTCCAACTCGCAACAGCGCAGAAACGCTCCGTGGGCGATGGGCGGCAGGTCGATGGGATCGGAGATCAGATACTTGCTGAGGCTGGGGGCCGCAGTGTCGAATGCCGTCGTCGTTTCTAAAACCGTCGTGCTGGTGACGGTGCGGATTTTCCGCTGTCCGTAGTAGGGAAACTTGCCCGCCAATCCGGTGGGCGTGTTCGTTGCATCGCCGTAGCGAATGAACGCTCCCACCATTTCTGGGTTCTGCGAAGGTGAGGCCAGCGACGAGCCGGTGAACGTCGCCGTCGTGCAAGTGACGGTTGTGGCCGCACTGCCGATGGTTCCCGAGATGCTGTTCGTCTCGTCCCCGCGCAAAATAATCGGCCGGGCCGTGCGGATGTAGGTGAAGTCCACTGTCGTCGCACTGGAAGGGTAGGGGTCGAACACCATCACGTAGCAGCCGGGCCGGTCCAGGTCGGCCATGATCGTCCAGCGGGTGGCATTGCCGCTGCTCTGGCCGATCCGCTCCTGACGCAGCCAATCCTGGGGCGAGATGTAGTCGGCGTAGTTGGCCACGCCCTCGCCCATCGGATAATCGGCTGCTCGAAAGTCCACCGGCAATTGGTATTCGCTGCGGAAGAACGTAATGGCCGTGTCCGCCGTCAGGCTCGCCGGGGCATAAGTCGAATCTAGCGTGACCGACGAGACGCCGCTGGAACTGACGATGGGGTAAACGGCCGTGCCGATCTTGGCCCGGAACAGCGTGATTGCCGCTTGTTGGGCAGCCGAGAGGGCCGTGCCCAGAGTAATCGTGGGGCTGGTGTAGCTGCCGACCGTGTTGGTGTGCGGTGCCGCAGTCGTGACCCGTCCGTGGGTGTAGAAGTACGTCCAGTCATTGACCTGCGAGACTTCCCGGTAGGCGTTCTGCACGGCTTGGCGAATGTCGTACTGCTCGCGGTCCTGCGCGCCGCCATACGTCGCATAGACCAAGTGGTCCAGCGCGTCGGTGTACAGCAGGACTGCGGGTTGGACCGGCATGCTAGACCCCTAGACCCAAGGCGATGATCGCATCATGCACTGCCTGGGCAATCACATAAGTGCCCGTCTCGTTCGGGTGCAAGTCGTCTCCGGCGTTGTAGGCCGGCAGCAGTTGTGTCGAATCCCCAGGATCGCGTAGTAAGGCGTTGATGTCGATGATTCGTTTGTTGTTGTTGACGCCCCAGGCGGTAATCGAAGCGTTGTACGACAGTAGTTCCGTCTCTTTGGCGGATGTCCAGGCACCGGTGTAATTCTTGAATGGCGTAATCGTGCAACCGATGAAGTTCAACGTGCCTTTGGAGATGATGTTGTTGGCCAACGTCTGCCAAGTTGCAAAGGCGGTGGCCGCACTCGTTCCAACGCGAATGTCGTTCACGCCGCCCATCAAAACGACCAAGTGATAGTCGGTATTTGTGGAGTCGATTGCACTGTCGCGAATCCTTTGCTGCCAGATCGTATTGATCTGGCTGATGGTGTAGCCGCTCTCGGCCACGTTGCCGACCGCGTAGCCCTTGCCCAACAATTGCTCCAGCCGGTGCGGATAGGGATGCGTGGAGCGATCTTCCAGGGTCCAGGTAATCGAGTCGCCCAAGCAGGCAATCTTATACATTGAATCGCCCCTGCAAGCCGGCTTTCAGTAGGGCCCGCGCGCCGGCGGATAGTTGGGCCGTGTAGATGCCGATCCCGAACAAGGCCCCGTCGTAGGATTGATTGGCATTGAGTACGTGTCGGCCGATGTAGGCCGCATTGGTGGCGTCTCCGGTCGCCAAGGCCCCCATCGCGCCGGAGTCAAACGCGGCGAGATCGGCGGAGACGTATCCGACCGTGCCGCTGCCTTTGGCTTCGAGCATGAACGCGCCGCCCAACGGAAAGTTCTGCGTTCCGGTCAAGGTCAGAATGGTGCTGACCCCGTTCAAGATGTCCAGCTCGACTTTGTTCGCCGCAGTGAATAGCAGGTTGAATCCTTTATCCAAGCCCGACATGTTGCTGAGCAGAACGGCCGCATCTTCGATGTCGCGACGGCCCACGATCACGATGTCAAAAATGCCGGCGTCTTCGATGAACGACAGGCCCACCGCGCTGCCGCCGATCGACAGATAGTCGTTGTTGCCGCCGAATGCCACGCCGTCGTTGGTGTTGCTCTCGATATCCTTTTCGACGGTCGGCTTGAGCTTATCTGTGCTTTGCGCGGCGTCGCCGGCGGCGCCGGTCGTTCCCTGATTCTTCCAGGTCGCGAGCAGCCCGTGATCGGTCAACGTCGCGTTGCCGTTGCCGAGTCCGTCGATGTTGTTGCCGTCGAACAAGTATTTGAGGGTGTCGGTCGCGCCGCCGATCTGATCGACGTTGAGCAGATTGTCGAGAATCGAGGCTTGAGTGAAAATGGACTTGGTGCGCGGCCAGGTTGCGCCGGGGTGATAGATGCCGAACCGATCGGCCAGGAAGACTTCCAACTTCAACTGCTCGGCGGCCGTCAGTGCCCGATTGTAGACGAGCACACAGGCCACGTTGGCGTTGACCGTATTGACATCGTTCCAACCGCCGAGAAAGGCTGGCTTGGGCGTCGCCAGCGTATAGGCTGCGGTGCTAGTCCCGGACAGCACGCCGTTGATGTAAATGTTGGAAGTCCCGGCCACGGTCCGAATGCAAGTCGCC
>Ga0315281_10012645_pt1 | contig 11479 bp, 8 predicted proteins | sample YL17G07_0_MG_FD_204540 | JGI IMG/M metagenome (GOLD analysis project Ga0315281, IMG submission 204540) | Sediment microbial communities from Yellowstone Lake, YNP, Wyoming, USA - YL17G07_0 | ecosystem: Environmental > Aquatic > Freshwater > Lake > Sediment | place: USA: Wyoming | collected... | reverse complement strand
GCCACGTCGCGGCCCATCTCCCACGCCTCTTCCAGTTCCCCTGCGTGTTTAAGCGCAAGCTCGAATGGGATTGTCCCGCTACGCAAAAGCTCCGATGGCAGACAGACATCCGCAAACGCGATAGTCATCCCCAAACTTTCCAAAAACCGCTCCAGCCCGAATGGCGGGTAATGATGCAGGTGGAGCCGGTTTTCCCAATAACGGTCGGAAGGCGACGCCATCAGCTTCCAGCAAAGTGGCGTGGCGTCGTTTGGAGCGCCCACAAGCAAAACGCCGCCCGGTTTGAGAGACTCTAACGCCAGGCGGACAAGCCTGCCGGGCATGGCGATGTGCTCCAGCGTGTACCAAAGCCGGACAGCGTCGTAAAGGTCGTCATCCCCCCTCTCCCACTGGTCGAGGTCGCATAGCTCCACCGGTGTCCCTTGCGCCCTGGCGGACGCGACAAGTGATGGGGCGCCGTCCACCCCCCGGCCACTCCAGCCGTTGTCCAAAGCCAGCCGCAGGAAAGCGCCATTGCCGCAACCCAAATCCAGAAGGCTCCCCGGCGCTCCGGCGATGCTGTTTAATTTCGAGAGGACGCGCCGGTCGCGGCGGTCCACAGCGCGTTCGTATACGTGTGAGCCGGCCAGAGTTTCCGTTGCTTCCGGCGGCGCTTTCATGCTGACAGTAAGGCACTGAGGGCAGGTTGCATAGCTTTGCGTTTCGTCTTCTATCCGGCTTGCGCCGCACAGAAGGCAAAGCCTGGTTCCGTGACCCTGATTTTCAAAATCGCTACGCATGGGACTTAGTATCCGTTGTGTCATGCCGACAGGTCAATTAAACCTTTTCGCCGTGTAATGATATTATCGCTTGCAACGGTTATGGATAAAATACGGGAAACGGCCGCTGTTGCGGTCATCGTAGTCAACTGGAACGCCGGAGGGCATCTGGCAAGATGCCTCGGCTCCATCCACGCGCAGGCCATGCGCCCCAAACGTGTGATACTGGTGGATAACGCAAGCTCTGACGGCTCGGCGGACGGCGTCGAGACCCGGTTTCCCGGCGTCGAGGTTGTCCGGCTCGGTTATAACGCCGGGTTTGCGGCGGCTAACAATATAGCCGCGAAAATGGCCGCCGATTGCGAGTGGATCGCCCTTCTCAACCCCGACGCTTTCGCGGAGCCTGACTGGCTGGAACGGCTCGTCACGGCGGCAAGGGAGAACCCCGCCTACTCCTTTTTCGGTTCAAGGACACTTAACGCCGCCGACCCGCGCCTGCTGGATGGGGCTGGCGACGTATATCATGCAAGCGGCCTTGCGTGGCGGCGCGGTTCGGGAACGCCTGTGGAGGCGTTCGACCCGCCCACGGGCGAGGTCTTTTCCCCCTGCGCGGCGGCGGCTATGTACAAGACGGCCGATTTCCTGGCCGCTGGCGGTTTTGACGAGGCTCATTTCTGCTATCTCGAAGACGTAGACCTCGCTTTCCGCCTGCGTCTGACGGGTGGGCGGTGCCTGTATGTGCGGGAGTCCACCGCGCTTCATGTCGGCTCTGGAGCCACGTCGCGGCACAGCTATTTCGCCATTTATCATGGGCACAGGAACCTCGTTTGGACATTTTTCAAGAACCTGCCCGTCTCGCTTATATTCCTATATCTTCCCCAGCACCTGATAATGAACATCGCCTCGGTAATCCACTTTACCGTCCGGGGGCATGGCCGCGCCATACTGAAGGCCAAACTGGACGCAATAAAGGGGTTGTCCGCCGTATTGGAAAAACGCAAGGCCGTTCAACGTATGCGGATCGTCACGGCCAAAGAAATCCGCCGCGTGGTGACAGTCGGGTTTCTCACCCCTTTCCTTGCGTCAAGGAGAAATAAGTTGTAGGGGCGCATCGCGATGCGCCCATCTTGAAGAAGGGCGGTTCTCGAACCGCCCCTACCGTGCGGTGGTCATCGCCAGTTCCAAAGCTTCGGCCACTCTGCTTAACATAGAGGATTCCATCCCCGCCCATAGTGGAATGCGGATCAGCCGTTCGGCGATGGAGGACGTGATATCAAGCGCGCCATGCGTCCTGCCATACAGCTTGCCCGCTGGAGACGAATGCAAAGGGACATAATGAAACACCGCATTGACGCCGGACTGCTTTAGAAGGCCGAGCGCAAGCTGGCGGCTGACGCCGGATGGCAGTAAAACGTAGTAGATATGCCCATTATGCCGGCAAGCGTCTGGAACGACGGGGCGCCTCAGCAAACCCCGCGCTTCCATTGGCGCTAAAAGTTCATGGTAAGACTCCCAGCTTGCAAGGCGATTCCGGGTGATATTGTCCGCTTCCTCCAACTGCGCCGCCAGGAATGCGGCGATCAACTCTCCCGGCAAAAATGACGAGCCGACTTCCTGCCAGGTGTATTTGTCCACCTCGCCCCGGAAAAACCGGCTACGGTCGGTGCCTTTCTCGCGGATGATCTCGGCGCGCGACGCCAACTGCTGGGAATTAACCAGCAGGACGCCGCCTTCGCCGGAAATCACATTCTTGCTCTCATGGAAGCTGTATGCGCCAAGGTCGCCGATACTCCCCAGCGCGCGCCCTTTGTAACTGGCTAAAACGCCTTGAGCCGCGTCCTCGACCACTTTGAGCCCATGCTGTCGTGCAATAGCCATAATCGAGTCCATCTCGCAAGCGACGCCGGCGTAATGCACAGGAACGATCGCCCGTGTGCGGGATGTGATAGCGGATTCGATCAGCCGCTCATCCAGGTTGATCGTATCCTCACGGATATCTACAAACACCGGTATCGCGCCACGCATGACAAAGGCGTTGGCCGTGGAGACAAAGGTATACGACGGCATGATAATTTCATCGCCAGGCCCGATATTTAACAACAGCGCGGCCATCTCCAACGCCGCCGTGCAAGAGTGGGTCATAAGGGCCTTGGCGCAACCCACGCGTTCTTCAATCCATGCCTGGCAACGTTTGGTAAAAGGCCCATCACCGGCCAGGGCTCTATTGGAAAGCGCTTCGGCGATGTAATCCGGCTCCTTGCCCGTTATGAACGGCCTGTTGAACGGGATATGTTTTTCTTCCATCTTTGACGACCCTTTAGTGGTATGGGGCTGGCCTGGCTCGTTGGTCAATGTAGGGGCGCATCGCGATGCGACCATCTTGAAGAAGGGCGGTTCTCAAACCGCCCCTACATTAGCGGCGATTTTCGAGTTTAATCCAGCTCAAACGCATTCTTGTAATCCAATTTTAGAGCCGGGTCCTGCCTCTCTTTGCGCAGGTAGCAGTCGCCTATCGCGAGCGTTTCGATCTCGGTCCCCATAAAACACCGGAACGCGTCTTCCGGGGAGGCGACAATCGGCTCGCCACGCACGTTGAAACTGGTGTTCACCACCACAGGGCACCCGGTCAGCCGTTTGAATTCCGAAATGAGCGCGTGGTAGCGCGGATTGGTGTCGGCGCTCACGGTCTGGACACGCGCCGAATAATCCACATGCGTGACGGCCGGAATCTCGGAGCGCGGCACATTGAGTTTGGCGATGCCAAACAGCGCCTGCGCTTCCTGCGTCATGGCGAGGCGCCGGCCTTCCTTCACGCCCGCCACCAGCAACATATAAGGGCTGTCTTCCTCGATTTCAAACCAGCCGGCCACATCTTCCCGCAATACCGAAGGGGCGAAGGGGCGGAAGGATTCCCGGTATTTCACCTTCAGGTTGAGCGCCGACTGCATGGCGGGCGAACGGGCGTCGCCGAGTATCGAACGGCCCCCCAAAGCCCTGGGGCCGAATTCCATACGTCCCTGAAACCATCCCACAGCCCTGCCTTCGGCCAAATCTGCGGCGACCCGGCCAATGAGCGCCGATTCTTCCATCACATCGTAAACGGCTCCCGCAGATTTCAGCCTCTGCTCGATGTCGGCTTGCCCGAACACCGGCCCCAGGTAACTGCCCCTCATCCGGTCGCGCCCTGTTGACGGGCTACGCTCGTTTCCCAGGAACCCGTGGTAGGCGCTCAGGGCCGCTCCCAATGCTCCTCCAGCGTCACCGGCCGCAGGCTGTATCCAGATGTTGTCAAACTTGCCGTCGCGCAATATTTTGCCGTTCGCCACGCAGTTGAGAGCCACGCCGCCCGCCAGGCACAGGTTTTTCATGCCGGTTTGGGCGGCGGCGGAGCGGGTTAGTTTGAGCATGACGTCTTCGGTCACAGCCTGAATAGACGCGGCGATATCCATGTGCTTTTGCGTAAGCTCCTCCGGCGGCTTGCGTGGGGAGCCGCCAAACAGGGCGTCGAAACGCCCGTTGGTCATGGTCAACCCGGCGCAGTAGTCGAAGTAGTCCAGGTTGAGGCGGAACGAGCCGTCGGGTTTTACATCTATCAGGTTTTCCGAAATGGCCTGGACGTACTTTGGCGCGCCATAGGGCGCAAGGCCCATGAGCTTGTACTCGCCGGAATTCACCTTGAACCCTGTGTAGTATGTGAAGGCCGAATACAGCAACCCCAGGGAATGGGGGAAGTGCATCTCCTTGTGGATTTCCAGTTTGTTTCCCCGGCCAATGGCGAGCGAAGAGGTTGCCCATTCGCCAACGCCATCGAGCGTGAGCACGGCGGCTTCGTCGAAAGGGGATGGATAGAACGCGCTGGCCGCATGGCTCAAGTGGTGCTCCCCGAAGAGGAGTTTTTCATGCCAGTCAACTTCGGCGGAGAATGTTTTCAACTCCTTGACCAACTGGCTTTTAAGGAACAACTTCTCCTTCAACCACACAGGAATAGCCATGCGGAACGACTGGAACCCGTGCGGCGCGAAGGCCAGGTAGGTTTCCAGCAGGCGCTCGAATTTGAGAAAGGGCTTGTCGTAAAAAGCGACGTAATCCACCTCTTGCGCCCCTATCCCCGCCTGTTCAAGGCAATAGCGCAGGGCAAGCGTGGGAAAGCGAGCGTCATGTTTCTTGCGCGAAAAACGCTCTTCCTGCGCCGCCGCCACTATCTCGCCGTCGCGCACAATGACGGCGGAGCTGTCGTGGTACATCGCAGATAAGCCGACGACGATCATGCCGGCGTTAAAACAGGGTGTAGATGAACGGCGCGACAGCCGAGCCTTGGGCGAACACGATCAGGGCGCCCAACAGGGCCATCATAATCAGGATGGGGAGGAGCCAGAATTTCTTCCGCTCGCGCATGAAAGCCCAAAGTTCTTTAAGGAATGACATTATCGTTACCCTTCAAAATTGCCTGTTCATTGTTTTTGGATCGGGGCCGTGCGGATCACGCGTGATCCAGTAGCTGTCCGCCGCAGGATCGGATTTGAGCCGCATGGGATCCTTGCCCATCAGCCGTAGCGCCCACCCGATAGGGGTTATGACTAGCAGGAAAAGGACTCCCAACGCGATGGGGCTGACGATCTTGCCAAGCAGGTGGCCAAAGCGCATCCAGAGACGGTTCAAACGCGTCAGTGTTGACGGCATTAATAAGGCCAGCGACAGGAATACGATCCCAAGCGCTAACGCCCATATCCGAAGCGCTCCCCCGGAGAATAAAGGCAGGCACGCCGTAATCGAAAAAAAGGCGGCGAAAACCAGGCCGAAAACCCGATCCGACGATCCCTCTATCGTTTCTTCCCTTTCATGGGATTCAAAAGCGGTCATTTAGCCCTCATGTTTTTTTCATGCCTATCTAAAGCCTCATCGAAGCCGGCCGTCAATAGTGGACGCCAAGGCGGACATTTCACATTGGGCCGTCATGACAAAACGATCAAGCCCCGCTCAACTTCTCCAGCGCGCAAGACGCGGCCCGGCTGGCGAATTCCACAAAGGAAGCCCGCCCAAACTCAATGCGCTGGTTTGGCGTGAGGGGTTTCTGGCTTCGGCGGCGCGGCGGTTTCCGCCTTGGCCCCATCTGGTTCCTTCTTGCTGACACTATCTGCGGTTTTGTCCATAAGCACCACGTTAACCCTGTTGTTGGCGATATTCTGGGGGTTGCCCTTGTCCGTCAACATCCGGTCTCCGTAGCTTACGATCTTCTCGAAGCTGTATGGGTTGACCCCGTCGGCCTCCAACTCCTTGCGCACAGCCATGGCGCGGGCGGAGGAGACGTCCCAAGCCGTGTCGCCTTTGCTCTGCGCCTGGGAGTCCGTATGGCTTTCGATTGCGATCCGGGTCACGGACGATTTTATGTTTTCAGCCACGGCTTTCAATATCTTCCTCGCATTGTCCGTAAGCTGTGCCCCGCCACCCTGGAAAAGCCTGCTTTTGTCCGTCTCGCTTATCTCTATCTTCATCCCCTCGTCCGCAGAGCCCACGCGCACCTGGTCGGCTATGTCCATCAACTGCGACACCAGGGCTTTCAACATCGCCGCCTGTTGCATCTTGCCGCCCGCCATCTGGTCGGATATTTTCTCTTCATCTATGGAGATGGACGTTATGACATCGTGCGGCTTCTGGGTGATGTTCTTGGAGCCGGATTCAACGAAAGGCAGTCCGCCCTTGACGCTGGAGAGGCTGACGTTGACAAAATATTGCGAGAGAAGCATCTTCTTCTCCTTGGACACCATGCTCAGGAGCCACAGGAGAAGGAAAAAAGCCATCATGGCCGTAACGAAGTCGGCGTAAGCCACTTTCCACGCGCCGCCGTGCCCTCCGCCGTGTCCTTTTTTTACGACCCTTATTATCTCCGGCTCTGGCTTTTCGTCTTTTTTCATCGTTTCAACGGGAATTGAGTGTCCATAATCATCCCGGCTCTGGCTCCGGGACACATTTTTTTCGATGGTATCACAAAACCAGCAATGTCCGGCAAAAGTTTGGCTGGCCTGGGCGCAATCGCCTTGTCCACCGGATAATGTGTTTGCGCATAACCAGCTCCAGCAAAAAAACATGCCCGTTTCACGCCAAATACCCGCAAAACGGCCTTCAAGACGCTGTTTACGGGGGAAACCCGAAAACCATACCGCAAAAACCCCCATTCACAATGCGGCGATCTTTGCTATCGCTAAAAGCTCTTAAGGCTTGATTTGACTATTTTTACCGTTCCCCATATCCTTTATCGCTGTGGGAAGCCCTAACTGGTGGTTATCTGGAGAACGTTGGATACTATATGGAAAAGCCCTCGCATGAAGAATGCGTCGCGTTGAAAGTTGTCGAACCTGTCAGCCCTGAAAAGAGCTCAGGCTGGGCTTTTTTTCCATCGCTTATATTAGCCATGCTCCTTTTCCTAACCTCGTGCGGTGGCGGTGGTGGCGGCGGTGGCGCTAAACCCGTCGCTAAACCCGTCCCCGCTATTGTGGACAAGGACATCCCGGCGGATAAGAGCATAATTTTTGGAGTGGATACGCTGGAGTTGAAAGCCTTCGCCACTTCGGACGCTAAAAAGGATGGAGTATACGATATAAGGTTATATTACGACAGTTCCATGTCGTTGGTTTATGCGGAATCGGCAAACACAAAACCGGGCGCGGACGGATACGCGAGCTGGTCCCCAAAAAACGATTTCGCGACTGAGGGTAACGATCATACGCTGGGGCTTAATCATCAATGGTGGTGGGACTACACCGTCACCTATACGACTGTCTCCGTTCCGGGTTCTCCGGGAAAGCAGGTTACGGAAACCTCCGCGCCTAAAACCTTTTACCTTGGGCGTAAAAACGGCGGCCAGTTGGTCAGCCCCAGGAATAACGGCTATATGGACGTAAACCTGGCCGCTACTCCGAAACTTTCCATAGTAAATATTTTCAGCGAGAGCCAGGTTGATATCAAATACGATTTTGAGCTTTACGCTGACGTTGCGGCGACTGCGCTTTTGGCCAAAGCCACAGGGGTGACGCCAAACATCGGCGACGATTACGCCACCGGGCCGTTGTCCGTGGTCCTGCAAAAAGACCAGGCCTATTACTGGCGCGCCAGATACACCGTTGACGGAACAGCCAATCCTTGGTCCGACATGAATTCGTTCACCGTAAGGAACATGTGCGAAATCCGAGGGGGGTCGAAGTACGCCGAACACGTCACCGAGTGGACGGACGATTTCAACTGCGGGCTTCTTCTGCGGACAAACACGGCGCAGGCTTTGGGCCCGCCGAACGCAAGTGGCTTTACGTCGCAAGGTGATCCTGGAGATGGTTATATATCCATTGATACAAGTGGCGCCCTCGGCGTGGAGATGGGCGTTACGGTCATAGACGGGCACGGAACGGACATACGGGTTTGGCAGTATGTCGCGGGCGAAGGAGTTGAACTGTACGCCGCGCAGACCGAGGCTGGCCCCTGGTATTCCCTCGGATGGCAACCGTGCGAAGATCCGTATTGCGATTTTGACCTTGCGCCCTCCGGGCTTCGCTATGCGAAGTATTTCAGGATCGTCGACCGGGAGGCTCTTCAAAACTGGGCGGTATGTTACCAAACCTCTGGAGCCGAAATTGATTCGGTGCAGGCGCTTCATTATACCACCGACCCGCAAGCGTGCGGGATGTCCCAATAATGGACATGTAATATGAATGATATGACTGGCGCCACCTGCCGGAGAATGCGGTAGCCGGATAATTTGAGACGGGCATCGGAAGCATGAAACACGGGTTCTGGCGTTACATGGGAATCCTCCGCCTCGCGGTTGTTTGGTTGCTTAACGCAACGATAGCGGCCTATGCGATTGCGTCCCTTTATTTCCTGGCGTTCGGGGAAATCAACACTCGCATCCTGGGCGTCAGGATAGTTATGGAAGATATGCTCTTCCCTCTGGGCATATTGGCTTTTTCCATAGTCCTGCGGTTTATCGCCATGGGGGGAAGGGTGAGTTTGACTGACGCGCAAAGAAGTTTTGTGAGGCGTGTTCCCGTAAAGGCGATTCTGATAGTCCTGCTTTCCCTAACGGCGCTGGTTTCATATATTAATCGTATCAACCCCAGTTATGAAGGGGTCGTATATTATCCCGATCCCGACGAAGATGGGGAGTTCTGGCGCGGCAAAAAGGCGTATATCCAGGGCGCTACGGCGAACGACACGCCAATGGAGCTCCCCGGCCCGCTTGATGTCTGGGCTGGTGGCGAGCAAAAGGAAATAGTCGTCAAAAACCCCTTCGCCGGCAGGACGATCCAGCTTACCCTATCGCTTTACGAAAGCCACGATTCCACCCCGCCCACGCTGGAAATCGCCGTTGGCGGCAAAATCGCCGGCAAAATACAGGCCGTCAGTGGTAACGGCTATCCCAGTTCCCAATGGTTCGCCAAGGGGAAGCGAAGCGCATACACGGTTACGATTCCCCATGACTTCGTAAAAAACGCGCCGCAAATCGCTATCCGTAGCGCCGCCGGATCGTGGATAGCCATAGAGAGCATAAAGATATTCGCTCCGCCTCTGCCGTGGGAAATATGGCGCATGATTCCCGGCAGAATAGCCGCAACGGCATTTTGGACATCGCTTGCGCTCCTTGTGGCTCTCGGCGTCTTTACAACAATGGGCAAACAGCTCAAAACGGCGCCGTCAACATTTTTGCGTCATTGCAAGACCGCCAGTTGGAAACACATCCTTTTCTATGCGATCATGTTCGCCGGATTCCCCCTGATTTTCTTTGCGTCGGCCGAGCTTGTCCTCAAAATCCTCAACGTCGCCGATCCCGCTTTGGCCGAAGACCCGTACTTCGGCTTTAAAAACTACGTCAACGTTTTTATCGCCGACCCCAAAGACGCTTCCATGCTGATGATAAATCCGCGCAGGGTCAAATGGGGCGCTAACAACGAGGCGATGGTTCCACAGGCTATGCTTAAGCGCCCTCCGAATAACAACTACAGGATCATGCTATTCGGAGGGTCTAACACCAAATACCTTTATCCGGAAACCTGGGTGATGAAGGATAAGCTTCAGAGAAAATACCCCGACAGGGAAATCGAGATAATAAACCTGGGGGGCGACGCTTTCGGCACTCACAGGATAGTCAAGATGTTCGAGGAGGCCGTAAAATACAAACCCGACCTCCTGCTCGTCTATTCCGGCCACAACGAGTTCGTAGAGAAACGCTTTTACCACAACATTCTCGAAGAGCCGGAATGGGTCTCCGGTGTGGTAAATATCCTGGGAAACTTCAGGTTTTATGTTTTCGCCAGGCAGACCATAAGGGACATAAAGTCGTCGCTGTTCGGGTTCTATTCCAAAAAGGAAATCGAAGAGCATCAAACGGGCAAAGTAATGCTCGACAAAGACGTGGACATTGACTGGGACCTCTATTACAACCCGAGGTTTAAGAGCGAAGTGCTCAAACAGTACGAAGACAACCTCGGCAAAATGGCCCGGATCGCCAGGGACAACAAGATACGCATGGCGCTATGCACCGTCTCATCGCCAGATTTGATTCCACCCCGCGCACCCTGTTTCGATCCTGATATCGGCGAGAAAGACTGGAAGAAGGTCCGCCGTCTCATGGATTCCGTCCGCGGGATATTGAATAGATACACAGTATATTTCGGAAAGTCGGACAAGTTTCATCTTGCGGCAAAAGCGATAGCCAAGGCGAAACCGGTCATCGAGCAGGCCGGGAAAATCGCGCCGGACGATGGGGACATTTTATACTGGCAGGGATTCATGAAATATTTCGAGCAGGATTACGCCTCTGCTAAATCGCTCCTGCTGGAGTCCGCCAAACACGACTGCACACCGCACAGGGCGACCCCTCTGACCAACGCCATCGTCCGCAAAGTGGCGGGCCTTTACGGGCTACACTTGATTGATATCGAATCGCTGATCAATAAAAGCCAGCCGGACAACGTGAATTTCGGAGTAGACATGGAGGGGAAGGAAGACGCAAGCGAGGGGCTGTTTTGGGATTATTGCCATCTGAACGTCGTCGGCAAAAAGATAACGCTCAACAAATTCGCCGACGAAATAATAGCCAACGGATGGATAGAAACCTCAGCGGGGACGAAATAAAAAACGGGGCGAAGCAACTGCGCATTGCAATCGCGCAGGATATCGGAATATGCAAACCAGCAGTGCGCCACTCCCTTAAAAAGGATGCCGCAAAGACAAACTCCAATAATCATACCAATCCCAAATTTCTGATTGACACGACATATCTTAAGTCGTACCATCCCATGTAGAGCTTGAGTTGTAATGGCTCGGTCAGGGGGGAATTCAAAAGATGGGGCGGACTGTAGCAGAAGCGGGTAGCAGGGTCTCTGCCCGGCCCGCGCTATTGGCATACGCAATCCTTACAAAGCCCGGCATTGTCATAATGGTTCTCATCTCCACCCTGGCAGGGATGTATATCGCCCAAAAAGGGCTTCCGCCTTACCACCTGATTGTCTGGACTCTGCTGGGCATCGGCATGTCCACAGCGGGCGCGGCCACCCTCAATAACTACCTGGACCGCGACATAGACCTGGTTATGCGCAGGACTAGCGGCAGGCCCATACCTTCTGGAGGCGTCCAGCCATACCGAGCGCTTGCGTTGGGACTGGCTTTGTCCATTATGTCGGCCTTTGTGCTTTACAATTACGTCAACTGGCTGTCAGCGGCGGTATCCACTG
>Ga0315281_10012644_pt1 | contig 11479 bp, 8 predicted proteins | sample YL17G07_0_MG_FD_204540 | JGI IMG/M metagenome (GOLD analysis project Ga0315281, IMG submission 204540) | Sediment microbial communities from Yellowstone Lake, YNP, Wyoming, USA - YL17G07_0 | ecosystem: Environmental > Aquatic > Freshwater > Lake > Sediment | place: USA: Wyoming | collected... | reverse complement strand
GCGACGCTATCTGCGCCTCTTCCCGGGCGCCATCGCCTTTGCCCTGCTGATGCTCCTCATCTCCGCCATTACAACCGCCCTCAAAGCCGGCGATTTGGACATCGAGCACGCCATCGGGCTGAGCGTCCACGCCCTCAAGACCGGCCGCCTCTGGGTCATCCCGATTGCGACGCTGGTGCAATCGGAGCCGCTCATCAAGTGGCTGATGCCGATCTTCGTGTTCGCCTCCATTGCCGTGTTGGAGTACCAGATCGGGACGCTGCGGGCCGTCGTGACATTCTTCCTCACCGACTGGATAAGCTCGCCGATTACGGCGCTTGTCATCTGGGGCCTCGGCAGCGCCGGTCTGGCGACGGCACAGCGGTTGGAGAACGTGGGCGGCACCGGCGCGTCCGCGGCTGGGTTCGGCGCCCTCGCGGCGGGCTTCGTACTCCTTCGAGAGCCGTGGCGCCGCCTTATGCTCGTCGGCACGGCCGTCTACCTGGTCGGCCAGTTCACCTTCGAGCGACTCGACGTGTCCATCGCCCACGTCATCGCGGCGCCGCTGGGGCTGGCGATGGCCTGGTTCTTCTGGCGACGGCACGTTCTGCGGGAGATCAATACGGATGAGCTCTTTCTGACGCGACCCCTCATCGCGCTGTGGGGGACGCTAAGAAGAGAGCGGGCGCCATGACGCCCGCTCCTATGCGTCGCTCGTATCGAAACTACTTCGCCGTCGGGCTCTCCAGCGCGGCCATCGTGCGGAAGAAGCGACGTCCCAGCTCGTAGAGCTCCGGCGGCACGGCCCACGTCTTGCCCGCAATCTCCGACAGCGGCACCGGCACGATCTCCTGGCCCTTCAACGCGGTCATACAGCCGAGGACGTCGCGGTGCAGGAAATCGACGGCCGCCGAGCCCATGAGCGTGCTGATGTAGCGATCGCGGACGGACGGCGTGCCGCCTCGCTGGAGATGTCCCAGCACGGTGACGCGCGTATCGATGCCCGTGCGGCGCTCGATCTCGTCGGCGACGCGCTGGGAGATGCCCCGCTCGGCGAGACGGACGTGACCGAACTGGTCCGACACGTCGACCTCCGCCTTCGGCACCTCCAGTCCCTCCACTTGCGTCCCCTCGGCAATCGCCATGACGCTGAAGCGGTGTGTCGCGATGTGCTGGACGGCGTGCTCGATGATATAGTCGATGTGGACCGGCACCTCGGGGATTGCGATGAAATCGGCGCCGCCGGCGAGGCCGCCGACTACCGCCAGCCAGCCGGTATCGCGCCCCATGACCTCCATCACCATGATGCGCGCGTGCGACTTCGCCGTCGAAAGCAGGCGGTCGAGCGCATCGGCGATGACGCCGGTAGCGGTGTCGAAGCCGATACAGAAGTCGGTGCCGGGCACGTCGTTGTCGATCGTTTTCGGTATGCCGACGACCTTCGCGCCGCCGTCGTGTAGCTTCGCCGTCACGCTAAGTGTGTCATCGCCGCCGATAGCGACGAGCGCGTCGATGGCGTGCCGGCGCAGGTTGCCGAGGACCTCTTCCAGGTCTTCCTTGCTTCGCCCCGGGTTCGTCCTCGACGTGCCGAGCATGGTCCCGCTCTCGTGCAGGATGTCGCGCACCTCAAGGGGAGTGAGGGTGTGCATTTCGCCCTTGCCCATGAGGCCGGACCAGCCGTAGTGGATCCCGCAGACCTCGTCGTCCATCGTCCAGCCGCGCTGGGCGACGGCGCGGATTGCGGCGTTGAGGCCGGGACAATCGCCGCCGCCGGTTAGTACTGCAATACGCAATTCGTCACCTCTTCCTAAGGAGAACTGATAACGGAACGACCACGCCGCTGTCCGGAGGCCGTGGTCTCCCTTCAGCATATACGCTGCGCTGCTTCTTGTCACGCGCCCGGTTGTCGGACCGTCGGCGTCACTGGTAGAGGGATGACGATGCCTTCATGAAGCGGTACATCATGCGCATCTCTGCGATACGCTTGCCGTCCGTGTCATCGAGGTAGGCGTCGTACCACAGGTACTCCGTCTTCGGCGACTGCCCCAGGCTGACGATTGCCCCACCGCTTCGATACGGCCAGCCGGCGAACACGGGGCCGTTGACGTTGCGGACCTCGATCGCGCCGTAAAGCGGCACGGCCGCGGCCTGCTGGACCGTGCGCAGATAGGCATCGCCGGCGGCGCGCATGAGATCGACCACGTGACAGGGCGTCGCCAAGCCAGCGCCCCAGGGGGAGTCGCCCTCGTACCAGGGAAGCGGGTCGGTGGTGACGCGAAGACGGCTCTCCAGGACAGCTGGCGTGACCTCGACCGGCACCTCCGGGAAGCGATCGCCGGCGGATGCGTTCGCGAGAATGCGCAGCTCCCCCGGCGGGTACTTGCTGACGTCACGGCTCATGAGCGCGGACGGGACAGCGGGATCGCCGGCCGCCGCGGTGCCCTCGCCGATACGCCGGCCGTCGGGGCGCTCCGCCCAGGCTTCGACTTGCACGTTCTCGTCGCCGGCCGGCGGCACAGCTACTACTGCCCGCACTTCTTCGCGGTCGACCGTCGGGTCGAGGAAGTAGACCGACAGGCTGCCCCGCTCGAACCAGCGCGGCCCGAACGCTCTCAGCATCAGCGGCGGGAAGAGCTCGAAGTGGATCGAGCCGGCGACGGTGCCGCCGCGAAACCCCAGCTTGGAAGCCATGCTGTCGTCGTGGATGCTGCCGACTATGTGGATCGCCGAGTTCACAGGCCGACGCCACCGCCCCAGGTAGATGCCGTCGCGCTCTTCGATCTCATCAGTTATCGACTGGATGTCTCGCGGCATGTTTCGGCCCTTTCTCTCCGCGGACCGCTGTCCCTTAAGCAGTCCGCTCGCGGCGATTATACGCGGCTTCCTCCGCCAGTCAACAGCTTGGATCGAGCAACGGTCCGATAGTCTGCGCCCGCGGGACGCCCGCTTGACCCGCAAAACGCCTGATGCGATAGTGGCATCCCACGTCGAAGACCGGGCGCGTTGCCGGCCCCGACGATGACGCGTTGCCTGCACTAGCTCTCTGGGGAAGGAGGACGCCGTGGAATATCGCTCTCTCGGACGCACCGGTGTGAAAGTGAGCAGCCTCTGCCTGGGCTGCATGATGTTCGGCGGCCGGACCGAGCCCGCCGAATCGGCGATGATTATCGACCGCGCCCTCGACGCCGGCATCAACTTCCTCGACACGGCAAACGTGTACAACCTCGGTCGAAGCGAGGAGGCCGTCGGCGAGGCGCTGAAGGCCAACGGCAAGCGCCGCGATATCGTACTCGCCACGAAGGTCCACTGGAAGATGGGCGAGGGCGTCAACGACTGGGGCAACACCCGCCGCCACATCATCGAGCAGTGCGATGCCAGCCTGCGCCGCCTGCAGACCGACTACATCGACCTCTACCAGATCCACCGTCCTCAACCCGAAATACCGATCGATGAGACACTGCGCGCCCTCGACGACCTGGTCCGCTGGGGCAAGGTGCGCTACATCGGCAGCAGCACCTTCGCGGCCTGGCAGCTCGTTGAGTCGCTATGGGTGTCGAAGGAGCTGGGACTGAACCGTTTTGTGTCGGAGCAGCCGCCGTACAGCCTGCTCGACCGGCGCATCGAACGCGAGCTGTTGCCGATGGCGCAGACGTACGGGTTCGCTGTCATCCCGTGGAGCCCGCTCGGCGGCGGGCTGCTCACCGGCAAGTACCATCGCGGCGAGGAACCGCCCGCTGACAGTCGCTACCACGGCTACGAGGACAACCCGCTCCTGCGCCGCCGCATGAGCGACCGCATCTACGACGCCGTCGAAGGACTGGAGCCTATCGCCGCTGAGAAGGGCGTGCCGCTTTCGCAGCTCGCCCTGGCCTGGTGCATGCAGCGCCCCGGCATCACCTGCCCGATCATCGGCCCGCGCACCATGGAGCAACTGGAAGATAACCTCGCCGCACAGGATGTGACATTCGCCGAAGACGAACTCAAGCGCATCGACCGCGTGGCCCGCCGCGGAGAGGCGGCAGCGCCGTTCTACGAAGCGGCGTTCGGTCCGCACCCGCATCGCGTGTAGGGCGACAGCCCAACGGAGGGAAGCAGCAATGAAGGCAGCAGTCTACTATGAGAACGGCCCGCCCAGCGTCTTTCGCTACGAGGACGTGCCCGACCCCACGTGCCACCCGAACGGCGTCCTGATAGACGTCAAGGCCGTGAGCATCGAAGGCGGCGACCTGCTCAACCGCGCCGGCGGCCCGATGCCGTCGCGGCCGCACATCGTCGGCTACCAGTGCGCGGGCATCGTGCGCGAAGTCGGCGCCAACGTCAGCGATCGTGCCGTCGGCCAGCGCGTGGTCACGTTCGTAGCATATGGCTCGCACGCAGCGATTGTCTCGGCGCCAGCGGCGTCGACGTGGCTGGTCCCCGACGGTCTCGACCTGGAAGTGGCCGCCTGCGTGCCCATCCCGTTCGGCACCGCCGACGACGCCCTCTTCGAGTTCGGGCGCCTCAAAGCGGGCGAAACCGTGCTCATCCAGGCGGGCGCCGGCGGCGTTGGCCTGGCGGCGGTCCAGCTTGCCAAACGCGCCGGCGCAACCGTCATCGCGACCGCCTCCAGCGACGACAAGCTCCGCCGTCTTGCCGAGTTCGGCCTGGACCACGGCATCAACTACACAAGCGACGACTTCGTGGCCGCCGTCGGAAAGCTGACTGACGGACACGGCGCCGAGCTGGCGGTCGATACCGTCGGCGGCAAAGTGCTCGAAGACAGCTTTAAGAGCCTCGCGTTCCGGGGCCGGGCGATCAGCGTCGGTCGGGCGGGCCGCGGCGATTACAAGCCGGACCTCGGCTTTCTGTCGCAGGGCAACCGGTCGCTCACCGGGTTCTCCCTCGGCCTGGAAATGGCGAGGAACACCAAGCGAGTGCGGGAGATGGTCGCGCGGCACCTGGATGACGTCGGCCGCGGCGCCCTGCGCGTCGTTATCGACCGCACGTTCCCGCTGTCGGAAGCGGCGGCTGCCCACGCCTACATCGAAAGCCGGCAGGCCTTCGGCCGCGTCCTGCTGATTCCCTAGGTCACGGCTGGCCGTTGCCGTTCCCTCGCGCAACGGGCTAGAATGCGTCTAGCGACCACGGGATGTCAATCAGAGTTGCCTTGTTGTAAGGAGAGACGAGAATGGGGACCGGGCCTTATCCACAATTCAGCCGCAACTACCCGTTACTGTTGACGACCTTCATGAAGAGGCCGGTGAACCTCTACCCCGACGACGTCGGCGTCGTCTACCGCAACTTCCGGAGCGGGAAGACCTACCGCTTCACGTGGGCGCAATGGTACGAGCGCACCTGCCGTCTCGCCAACGCGCTGCTGGCGCTGGGAGTCCGCCCCGGCACGCCGGACGAGCCGGGCGACCGGGTCGCCACTATCGCGCTCAATCATAACCCGCACCTCGAGCTCTACTACGGCGTGTCCTGCCTGGGCGCCGTGCTGCACCCGATCAACATGCGGCTCTCGCAGGACCACATGGTCTATACCATCAACCACGCCGAGGACACAGTCCTCTTCTTCGACGATATCTTCCTCCCTCTCGTCGAGCAGATCTATGACCGGATAAAAGGCACGATCAAGAAGTTCGTCTACATCTCCAACGAGCCCGGACTGCCCGAGACGAAGATCGAGAACCTGTACAGCTACGAGGACATCGTCGCGCAGGCGTCTCCTGACTTCGACTGGCCGATGCTCCATGAGGACACCAAGGCCACCCTCTGCTATACCACCGGCACGACGGGCCTCCCCAAGGGCGTTATGTTCAGTCACCGGGCGCTCTACCTCATGACCATGCACCTGATCTCCCTCGGCGTCCTCAGCAACGACCCCGAGCAGGAGCGCATCGGCGAGGCCGGCGTCACGCTGCTCAACATCCCGCTGTTCCATATTCACGCCTGGGGCGCCCCCTACCTCGCCGTCTTCACGAGCACCCGGCTCGTTCTGCCCGGCGCTTTCACAGTCGAAGGGTTCTGCGAGCTCGTGCAGAACGAGAAGGTAACCAGCAGCCAGTTTGTGCCCACGATGCTCGCCATGCTCGTCGAATACCCCGACGTGAACAAATATGATCTGAGCAGCATTCGGATGTGTAGTGTCGGCGGCGCCGCCTTGCCCCTGGGGCTGAAGGCCAAGGCCGAGAAGATCCTGCCTTTCAGAGCCGCCTCCGGCTACGGCATGACCGAGACAGCGCCCGTCACGATTACCGCGTTCATCAAGAAGACCGATGCCGACCTGCCCAAGGAAGAACTGGAGAAGCTTTATGTAAAGACCGGCATCGCCGTCCCCGGCGTCGAGGTGCAGGTTGTCGGCGAAAACATGAAGCCGGTGCCGTACGATGACTCCACGCTGGGCGAAATCGTCATCCGTGGGCCGTGGGTCATGGAGGAGTACTACAAGGACCCGCAGCGGACCGCCGAGGTCTGGCGCAACGGCTGGTTCCACACCGGCGACGTCGCCAAGGTCGACAGGGACGGCTACATCACCATCGCCGACCGCCAGTCGGACATCATCCGCAGCGGCTCCGAGATGGTGCCGACAGTATTGCTGGAGAATATCGCCGCCTCCGCGGATTTCATTCTCGAGGCAGCGGTCGTCGGCGTCCCCGACGACAAGTGGGGCCAGCGGCCGATGGCGCTCGTCAACCTGGTGCCCGGCTCCGCCGAGACCGAGGAGGACGTGATAAAACACCTGCAGGTCGAGGGCGTCGACAAGGGCAAGATTGCGAAGTGGATGTTGCCGGACTACGTCCTCATTACCAGCGACATCCCGAAGACCAGCGTCGGCAAGTTCAACAAGCTGGTTATCAACCAGAACATGGCCGAGTTCGTGGCGAAGGCGAAGCGCGTCCGGACGCTGAGCGGTTAGCCGCCGTGCCACTGGAATGCCCGCCACATGTCTGATGTTAGCCACCGGACCGTCGCGGCCAACGGCATAAACATCCACATCGCCGAGCAGGGCAGCGGCCCCCTCGTCCTGCTCCTGCACGGCTTCCCCGAGCTGTGGTATTCCTGGCGTCACCAGCTCCCGGCGCTTGCCGAAGCCGGCTTCCACGCCGTCGCACCCGACCTCAGGGGGTACGGCCAAACTGACGCGCCGCAGCCGGTCGAGAGCTACTCCATGCGCAACATGACCGCCGACGCTGCCGGCATCCTCGATGCCCTCGGCGTCGAGCAAGCGGTCGTCGCCGGTCATGACTGGGGCGCGCCGATTGCCTGGCACTGCGCTCTGATGTATCCGGAGCGTTTCTCCGCCGTCGTCGCGCTCAGCGTGCCATACACGCCGCGAGGAGGCTCGCCGCCGCTGCAGGCATTAAAGCGCATTTTCGCCGACCGCTTCTTCTACATTCTCTACTTCCAGGAGCCGGGACGCGCTGAGGCGGAGCTGGAAGCGGATGTCCGAAGGTCGATGCTCGCTACGCTGTACGGATGGTCGGGCGATGCGCCCGCGGGCGCCGCGGTTGCGCCGAAGCCCAAAGAATCGAGACTGCTAGACGACGTGCGCGAGCCGCAAAGTCTGCCTCCCTGGCTGTCGGAGGCGGACCTGGACTACTACGTCGCCGAGTTCGAGCGTACCGGCTTCCGCGGCGGGCTGAACCGCTATCGCAACATGGACCGGGACTGGACAGAGCTTGCCCACCTGCAGGGCGCGAAGGTTGAGCAGCCTGCCCTGTTCATCGCCGGCGAGAACGACCCGGTGCTTCGGTTCACGAGAGTTGACCCCATGACGGCGCACGTGCCAGATTTGCGCAAGACAGTCCTGCTTCCGGGTTGCGGGCACTGGACGCAGCAGGAACGTCCCGCCAAAGTCAACCACGAGCTCATCGAGTTCCTGCGAAGCCTGCCGTTTTCGACGTCATGAATCCAGGAGGAGCGAGTAGATGTTCGAGCTGTCAGAGTTTTCGCTTCAAGGGAAGAACGCAATCGTCACCGGCGCCAGTCGCGGCATCGGCAAGGCCATCGCCACCGGTTTTGCGAAGGCCGGCGCGAAGGTAGCGCTGACCAGTCGCAAGGTGGACGACCTGGAGGCGACCGCTGCGGAGATAGCGGCCTTCGGCGGCGAAGCGCTGGTCGTCCAGGCGCACCTGGGTAAGAGCGAGGAGATCGCCAGAATGGTCGATACCGTGAAGAACGCCTTCGGGCGGATCGACATCCTCGTCAACAATGCCGGCGCCAGCCCCGCGATGGCCAGCGTGCTCGACTCCGATGAGCGTCTTTGGGAAACCATCATGAACCTGAACCTGAAGGGTCTCTACTTCACCAGCCAGGCCGTCGCCAGGCTCATGAAGGAACAGCGCGCCGGCAAGATAATCAACGTCGCCTCGATCGACGCGTTCAAGCCGGAGCCGTGGGTGAGCGTCTACAGCATCTCCAAAGCGGGCGTCCGCATGATAACGAGGGCTTTCGCGATGGAGCTCGCCTCCTTCAATATCCAGGTCAACACCATCGCTCCAGGCGCCATCACCACAAAGATGATGGACTCGCACTGGTTCCACCTGCCGCCGGAAGAGGCCAAGGCGGCCAAGGAGGCGATGGCTAAGCTGACGCCCATGCGACGCATCGGCGCCCCGGACGAGATAGTCGGCGCGGCGATATTCCTCGCCTCCGACGCATCGAGTTACACGACGGGCGCGGAGATCCTGATCGACGGCGGCGCGCTCCTGGGCACGGCGATCTGGGATACGCTGGAGCCCTCGGGCTAACTTCCCATTCGGAATCATAGCGGCGGGCAGCCGCGGATCATCGTATCCGGCAGATGCGGACGCCGCCTGGCCTCACGCGCGGCGAAGAGATGATTGAGCGCCACGCTCTTCCCGCCCTCTTGACACTCGCAAAATAAAGAGTAGCATTCTTCACATCGGTCGGCCGGTTCACTGAGGCGCCCGACGATCCGCGCTCGTTTGCTGCCAGGGCGGCTTTGGTTACATCCAAAAAGGGGGATGTGATGAGAGTAGTGAATATCAAGCGGCCGGTTCTTCTGCTCACTATAGCGCTGGCGCTGTCCGCCCTCTTCGTAGCCTCTTGCGGAGGCAAGGAAGAAAAGGCCGCAGGCGGATCGACCACCACGGCCGGTGACACGACCGGCGTCACCGACACAACAATCAAGGTGGGCACTCTCATGCCCATCACCGGCGCCATGGCCCCCTGGGGAATTCCGATAAGCAAGGGAATGGCGGCCTACTTCGACTGGATTAACAAGCAGGGCGGTATCTATGGCCGGAAGATCCAAATCGACATCGCCGACAGCGGCTACAGCGGGCCTCAGGCGACAGAAGCCGTCCGCAAGCTCGTGGAGCAGGACCAGGTGTTCCTCACGTACGGCAACCTGGGAACGGAGGTTGAAGCGGCTGTCGATCAGTACCTGACGGAGCACAACGTTCCGGACATCTACGTGCTAACAGGCGCAAGTCAGTTCATTGACCCCGTGGTGAAGAACCGGTTCAGCGCCATGGTGAACTACACAACTGAAGGCAAGATCTTTGCCAAGTACATAGCTGACCACTACGCCGGGAAGAAGCTAGGCATCCTGGCCCAGAACGACGATTACGGCAAGGAAGGCGAGACGGGCACCAGGCAGGGTCTAGAAGACATCGACGCCAACATGGACATCACTACCGAGTACTACGACGCGGCAAGCACGGATGTCACCGCCCAGATGCAGCGACTGAAGGCCGACAACGTCGACGTCATCATGTTCTGGGGCGGGGTGCCCCAGGCCGCCAACATGATGAAGACCGCCCGCCAGACCCTTAGTTGGGACGTGCCGATGATCGTCAACGAGGCGTGCGCGGCTGAGATCACGGCGACGCTTGCCGGCTTCGACAACATAGAGGGCGTCATAAGCACGACGGTCGGCATCCAGGCGTGGCAAACCGACGTTCCCGCCATACTCGAGATAAAGGACGAAATGGCCTCGGTCGCGCCTGACCTGCCGTTCGACAACTACTCGCTGGTCGGCTGGAACCTGAGCGCATCATTGACAGGCCTGCTGAAGCAGACCGGGCCGGATTTGACCCGCGAGGCCTTTATCGCGGCATCTGAGAGCGTCTGCAATTACATGACCGAGCTCGCCTTGATACCGTCAAGCAGCAGTCCGACGGACCACAGCTTCACCGAGGCCGAGATATTCGTCGAAGCCACGGTGGACAAAACGGTCGACCCGCCGGTCTTCCACTGGGCACCGTTTGGCGACGTGGTGGGCTTCGAGTCTACCAAGGACTGCACGATACCGACGCCGCCGCCGCACGCGACGGAGCAGCCGGGGCCAAAGCTGGGCACCGAGTCATACGCGACGCCAAAGCCATAGGAGCCGGTTCGTCCCAACGCACAACTGAATACAATTATCAGGGCCTCGCCCTTTGGGGGGAGGCCCTGACTGCCACTTCCTGCCCACGACGCAAGGGCAAGCCGGCTGCTCGACTAGCTGTCTCTTCGAGAATCGCACAGACCGGCCGTCATCGTATGGTGGCAACGCGCAAATCCAGGCTTGTGAGCCGGGAATGGCTATGATAGCATCCATCACGTTAACGTGCGCGTCATATTGCCATGTCGACGGGACGCAAGACGCCCGCATGAAAAGCGCCCCGGACCAAATGTGCTCATAGGAAGGAGACCATCATGAAGACAGTAGTCGAGCCGCAGAGAGAAGTCCCCGTACTCTCCGAAGCAGAGGTCGTAGTCGTCGGAGGCGGGCCGGCGGGCATCGGCGCCGCTTTGGCTTCGGCGCGAACGGGTGCGGAGACTATCCTCATAGACCGATTCGGCAGCCTGGGCGGACTGCAGACGCAAGGCAACAACTCGATCTTCTCGTTCGTCGACCCTGCATTGCACGGCGGCGTCATCGAGGAGATCCTAGACCGCCTTGCGGCGGCCGGAGCGGTATCCAATCCCGACGCAATGTCGGAGGCAGAGAGGGCCGCTCGCCGGTCGCCTTTCACCGGCGGTCTTAGCCCGGACAAGCTGCCCAAGCGGCTGGTCGAGACAGCGGTGGGTTACTGGGGACGCTGGGGACGCTACTTCGACGCAGAGTATTACAAATTGCTCCTCGATGCCATGATGGCGGAGGCCGGCGTCAAGCTGCTCTATCATTCCTTCGCGGCCGCTGCGATCAGGGAAGGGGACTCGCTCAAAGGCGTCGTCATCGAGACCAAAGAGGGTAGGCGCGCTGTTCTGGGGAAGGTCGTCATCGACACGACCGGCCAGGGAGACATCGCCTGGAAGTCCGGCGCCCCGGTCCTCGGCGACGAGGGATTCCCCATCGGGCCACGCAAAGGGCATCCCGGCGGCATGCTCCATGCTTTCTTCATTGCCGGCGTAGATCTGGCCAGGTTCCGCGAATTCCGTAAGGCTAACCTGGCCGATTGGGGGGCGATGTATGGCGGAAGAAAGATCATCAAGGAAGCACGAGAGAAAGGCGCTCACCTGAAGAGCGGCGCTGTCATCATTTCCGCGGACTGGGACCTCGCCGGCA
>Ga0315281_10012642_pt1 | contig 11480 bp, 9 predicted proteins | sample YL17G07_0_MG_FD_204540 | JGI IMG/M metagenome (GOLD analysis project Ga0315281, IMG submission 204540) | Sediment microbial communities from Yellowstone Lake, YNP, Wyoming, USA - YL17G07_0 | ecosystem: Environmental > Aquatic > Freshwater > Lake > Sediment | place: USA: Wyoming | collected... | reverse complement strand
GCCGGCTGCCAGCGGCCGCCATGCGACCAGAGCCTCCCAGCCGAAGCCTGCCAGCAGCGAGGCGCCAAACGTGTAGAGGAAGATGAAGCGGGCCGGAACGCGGAAGTCCGCGAAGCCTGGCACAAAGCGCAGCACCTGGTAGACCGGGTTGCCCTCGGCAAGGGCAAGGATGAGCGCGGCTGCGCAGAGCCCGGCCAGCGCCCAGGCGCGGCGCCGCGTCACCCCCACCAGCGCGAGGGCCAGCGGGACCAGGCCGAGGTAGAGCACGTATTCCCAGTAGTAGTTCTCACCATGATAGCTGTTGTAGGCGGGGGTGCCCTGCCAGTTGGGCGCGATCATCCCCAGAAGATGTCTGGGCAGAAGAGAGAACGAGGTGACATAGGCCAGGCTGCCGCGTTCACCATGGGGGGCCGCGGCCGCGAGCCCGGAGGTGAGGAGGAGCTGGACAGCGGAAAGCCCGAAGCCGAAGGCGAAGATAGCGCCCAGCAGAAGCCCTGCCCGGCGCAGCCCCGACCTGCGGTCGGTACGACCCGCGCCGAGCCAGCGCCACAGCACCCAGAAGAGCGTCACGAGGCCTATGTGAAACAGCGTCTGCGGGTGTCCGGAGAGAGCGCTGGCGGCCCAGGCTCCCGCCGCAAGGAGAGCATTCGGCAGCAGCGCCCCGCGCCAGGCGCGCTCCACGAAATAGATGATCAGCGGCAGCCAACATGCGGAGCAGAGCAGGCTGATATGGTGGATGTGCGCGAAGAGATAGCCGCTGAACGAGAAAGTGAAGGCAGACAACCAAGCGCTGAATGGAGACAGGCCGAGCAGGCGCGCGAGCAGGTACATGCCGACGGCCGCGATCAGAAGATGGGAGATGACCAGCCAGTTGATGGCACCGGGGGAGGGGAGGAGCCACGAGATCAGAAGCGAGAGGGGATAGAAGGCCGCGATCTGCCCCTCCGCCGCGGCAGGATAGCCGCAGAAGATGTAAGGCGACCAGAGGGGCAGCCTCCCTGCTCGCAGCGAGTCGTGCAGCAGAGACTTCGCGGGCTCGAAGAAGTAGCAGATGTCGCTGTGAATCAGGAACCCGCGGAGGAGGGCGGCGCGCCAGAAGAAGGCGAGGTGCAAGGCGACCAGTCCCCCTATCGCAGCCACATCGGAGCGCAATCCGCGGCTCGGTACCTCGTCGGCCGGGGCCCGCCGCTCTGCGACTACCTTCGCTCGTCTGCGCCTGGGCATGTCGGAGTAGTGTTCTGGCCGGGGCGGAGGGTCACCTACGAGGCCACTCCTCTCCGTCCAATGCGGGGAGGAGGCCCCGGCGTCTCCGCCTTCTCTCTTCCTCTTAGCTTCTACGTCCGATAATGATTCTTATGTTACATTTGCCTCTCTGGAATCGGGTGGCTGGCCGATCAGGTGGAGCGGATGGAGCGGCTCAGGTGGGCCTAGGGCTAGGGCAAGGTGGTGCCCTGGGGATCATCGGCCGCGCGGGATACGTAGAACGCGCGGTCGCTCGTTGCCGTGGGCGGCACCAGGCGGTAGGCCTCGTAGCTGCGCAGGTCGGTGAAGCCGGCTTCCGTCACGAGCGAGCGGAACTCCTCATCACTATAGGCCCGCTGGCGGTGGGTCACCTCGAACCGCTCTCCCGTGGACACGATCTGGAAGCGCATGCGGATCCGGCTGATCCGGGTCTGGCGGTCGTAGGAACTGACCCACCGGTACTTGACCGGCGCTCCCTCGATGCTGGTCTGCGTGAAGAGCTCGGCCTCCAGCGCGTGGACCGTGTTCACGTCGAAGATCAAGAGGCCGCCGGGCCGGAGGGCGGCGCCGGCATTAGCAAACGCCCGTTTGAGGCGTGCCGGATCCAGGATGTAGTTGAGGCTGTCGTACAGGCAGACCACATGGTCGAAGTCGGCGGGGAGGCGGAAGTCGCCAGCATCCCGGCACAGAAACTCGACCTGGAGCCTGCGTGCCTCGGCCTTGCGCCTGGCTTCAACGAGCATCGCCTCGGAGATGTCGAGGCCGGTCACGACGCAGCCGCGGGCGGCGAATTCGATTGCCACCGATCCGGTCCCGGTGGCCAGATCGAGCAGCCGGCCGCCCGGCCTGATAGGGTGACCGGAGAGTGCGCCTAGCTGAGAGACGTAGTCGGCCCACCGCGCGTAGGGGACCGATGCCATGAGCGCGTCGTAGTGCGGCGCGATGCGGGCAAACGGGTCGCCTCGGGCGGGACGCGGCGATCTCATTGCGCCGCTCCTCCCCTACCCACCCGGGTTCGCCGGCGCCGCCATCCGCCGGCCGACCGCCGCCGCCACCCGGGCCGCGGCCGACATCAGCTCGGCGAACTTGTCGGGGCGCAGAGACTGGGGTCCGTCGGAGAGCGCGACCGCCGGGTCGGGGTGCACTTCGACCATGAGGCCATCAGCACCGGCCGCGATGGCGCTGAGCGCGATGGCGGTGACATAGCGCCAGTCACCGGCCGCATGGCTGGGGTCAGCAACCACGGGCAAGTGGCTGAGCCGCTTGATCACCGGGATGGCGTTCACATCCATGGTATAGCGAGTGGCGTCCTCGAAGGTGGTGATACCCCGTTCGCAGAGCACCACATTCAGGTTCCCCTCCAGCATGACGTACTCGGAGGCCATCAGGAGATCGCGGATGCGGCAGCCGGGATTGCGCTTCAGCAATACCGGCTTGCCTGTCCTTCCCACATCCTGCAGGAGGCGGAAGTTCTGCATGTTCCGGGCGCCCACCTGGATCACATCCGCATACTTCACGATCGTCCCCAGATCGCCTGGATCAAGCACCTCGGTGACGATGGGCAGGCCGGTGACGCGCCGGGCCTCGGCGAGGATTTCGAGGCCCTCGAGGCCCAGGCCCTGGAAGCTGTAGGGCGAAGTGCGGGGCTTGAAGGCGCCGCCCCGCAGCAGGCTGGCGCCGGCCGCCTTCACGGCCGATGCGGTGTGGAGCATCTGCTGGCGGCTCTCGACGCTGCACGGACCGGCGATCACCGCGAGCTGCTCGCCTCCGATGCTGACCGGCCCTACCTGCACGATCGAGGGGTCAGGGTGGGTGCGGCGGGAGGCCAGCTTGTAGGGCTCGGAGATGAGCGTGACGCGCTCGACGCCAGGCAGAGCCGAGAAGTGGTCCGCGAGTTCGGCCTTCTCGGCATCCATCGCGCCGAGCAGGGCGATCACCTTGCGCTCGACCCCCGGGTTGACGAAGGGACGAAAGCCGGCCTGCTCGACCGCCTGGATGACGGCCTCGACTTCGCCCTCCGGCGCACCGGCCTGCATGATGATGACCATGACTAGGGACCTATGCTCTGGGAGCGTAAGGTCTCCGCCACTCGCGAGCCAGATGACAGAGCTGCGGCGGAGCGGCTCCAGCTTGGCGCGACGACGGCCAGCTAAGGACCGTCGCCGCGCGACTCGCTCACGCGGGCGAAGACGTCTTCGGTGACGCAGACCGGGGCTTCGGCCCGCACCGCGAGGGCAACCGCGTCTCCCGGCCGTGCAGCCAACGATATCTCGCGCTCTGTCGCCAGCAGGTGAAGACTGGCGTAATAAGCACCTTCTTCGAAATCGTCAATGACGACCCGCTGCAGTCTGGCGGACAACCGGTCGAGGAGCCGGAGAGCGAGGTCGTGGGTGAGGGGCCGTGCGACCGCGTGCTGCTGAAGTGCGACATGGATGGCGAGGCCCTCGCAGGAGGTGACCGGGATATGCAGTTCCCGGTCGCCCGGCCCCCTCAGGATCAGCACCGGCGCCGTCGGCTCCCGCTCGAGCAGGTCGGGCTGCTGCTCGAACACGCCCACCACCTCCACGCTGACTTCATCACCGCCAACCGCCACCGCTCACCTCCCGAACCGGCGCCAGCTCACTTGGACTCCTTGCTCAACTCCCGTTGCACCCACTTCAGGAACTCGGCATTGGTGGAGGTCTTGCGGAGGCCGGTGAGCAGCAGCTCGGTCGCCTGGGTGGTGTCGAGGGCGTTGAGAACGCGGCGGAGCTGGTAGACGCGCTGGAGTTCCTCCTCCGAGAAGAGCAGCTCCTGGTGCCTGGTCCCGGAGCGCGGGATGTCAATCGCCGGGAAGATCCCCCGGTCGGCCATCGAGCGGTCCAGCACCAGCTCCCAGTTGCCGGTGGCCTTGAACTCCTCGAAGATCATGTCATCCATGCGGCTGCCGGTTTCGACCAGGGCGGTCGCGATCACCGTCAGGCTTCCGCCCTCCTCTACCTTGCGCGCGGAGGCGAAGAAGCGCTTCGGGCGGTAGAGGGCGCTGGGATCGAGGCCGCCGGAAAGAGTGCGCCCGCTGGGGGCGACCGTGAGGTTTGAGGCGCGCGCCAGCCTGGTCAGCGAATCGAGCAATACCAACACGTCGCGCCCGGCCTCGACCAAGCGCTTGGCGTGCTCCAGCACGACCTCCTGAAGCTTCAGGTGGTTCTCGGGGACCTCATCGAAAGTGGAGGCAGCGACTTCGCCATCCACGGAACGCCGAATATCGGTCACCTCTTCCGGGCGCTCATCTATCAGGAGCACGAGCAGGTGGACTTCGGGATGGTTGGTGGTGATGCTGTTCGCGATTTGCTTCAGGAGGGTGGTCTTGCCCGCCTTCGGCGGCGAGACGATCATGCCGCGCTGGCCCTTTCCCACCGGGGCGACGATATCTATGAAACGGCCCGAGATGTGGTCTGGGGTGGTCTCCATGCGCAGCCGGTCGCAGGGGTAGACGGGGGTCAGCTCATCGAAGCTCTTGCGGCCTCGCAGGGCATCTGCCGGGAGGCCATTCACGGCCTCGACTTTCAGCAGGCTGTAGTAGCGCTCGCCGCTCTTGGGCAGACGCACCGCCCCCACCACGGTGTCCCCGGTCTTGAGGCTCAGGCGCTTGATCTGTGACTGCGAGACGTAAACGTCCTCCTGGCTGGGGAGGTAGTTCCTGACCCGGAGAAAGCCGTACCCCTCGGGCAGGATCTCGAGCACTCCCTGGGTCCAGATGTGACCATTGCGCTCGGCCTGGCGGCGCATGATCTCGACCATCAGGTCTCGCTTGCGGAGCTTCTCGTACTCCGAGACTGCTAGCTCCTTGGCGATGTCCTGCAAGTCGTCCAGGCTTTTCTCTTCCAACTCCTGTAGCTCAAGCACCTCTTCTGCCTCTCTGGGCCGCGCGTCGCTCACCCGAGACGGGGGCTGGCCTGGGCCGCCCTCCGGCCGCCGTCTGGGATGTAGCTGGGGCCGCGCGGCTGGGGTCGGGAAGGCTGGGCAGGCGACATCAGCAGCGCGCGGTGTGGCTGCCGCAGCCGCCATCGCACAAGTCTGGGTGAACCGGTGGGGGTCTTCGGTTGCATCGGAAATGCCGGGCTCAACTGCCCCGCGAACACGGCCGGCCTTCCTGACCTGGGAATAAAGCTACGTCGGACGACGTGCACAAAGCAAAGGGAGTTCAGTCCGAATCCTACGGCACGATTATACCATAGAAGCCTGCCCGTGTATAGGTACGGCGCCACATTTCGTCAAGCCGGCGGCGCGGGGAGTTACTCGATCTCGTCTGGCGGGGTGCCGCGGCCGGCGTAGATGTCAGGCTTAAGGACCCCGATGAAGGGCAGGTTGCGGTAGCGCTGGGCGAAATCCAGCCCGTAGCCGACCACGAACGCGTCCGGGATCTGGAAGCCCAGGTAGTCGGCTTTGGCCTGAATCTTGCGCCTGCTGGGTTTGTCGAGCAAGGCGACCACCTTCACGCTCGCCGGCCTGCGCGCTCGGATGGTGTCGAGCAGATAGTGAAGAGTCAGGCCGGTGTCAATGATGTCCTCCACCACCAGAACATGCTTGCTCTCGACGTTGGTCTCCAGATCCTTCATGATGCGGAAGACGCCGCTGGAGGAGGTGTCCTTGCCATAGCTCGACCAGGAGACGAAATCCACGGTGCACGGCAGATCGAGGTGACGCACGAGGTCCGAGAGGAAGACGAAGGCGCCATTCAGCACGCCCACGAGGACCGGGTCCTTGTCACGGTAGTCGCGGGCGATCGCCTCGGCCAGCTCTTGGACCTTGGCCTGGATCTCTTCTCTGGTAATGAGAACCTCTTTGATGTCGGACATCATAGCCGACCACCTCATTCCCACTCGATAGTCGCCGGCGGCTTGGAGCTGACGTCGTAGGCCACCCGGTTGATGCCTGGCACTTCGTTGATGGTGCGAGTGCTGATCCGGGAGAGCACCTCGTAGGGCAGCTCCGCGAAGTCGGCGGTCATGGCGTCATCGCTGACCACGGCGCGCAGGATCACCGTGCTGCCATAGGTTCGCTGGTCGCCCATCACGCCCACGCTCTTCACGGGGGCCAACACGCCGAAGCACTGGAAGAGGCGCCGGTAGAGCCCCGCGGCCATGATCTCCTCGATGATGATGGCATCGGCCTCGCGCAGAGTGTGGAGGCGCTCCGGCGTGACCTCGCCGAGGATGCGGATGGCCAGCCCGGGCCCAGGGAACGGATGGCGCCAGACGATATCATCGGGAAGCCCCAGCTCCTCCCCTACCGCGCGGACCTCATCCTTGAACAGGTAGCGCACGGGCTCGACGAGCTTGAGCTTCAGCGTATCGGGCAGGCCGCCGACATTGTGATGGGTCTTGATGCGCGCGGCCTGCCGGGTGCCGCTCTCGATCACATCCGGGTACAGGGTCCCCTGGGCGAGGAACTCCACATCTCCCAGGTTGCGCGCCCCTTCCTCCAGCACGGCCGCGTACTCCTCGCCGATGATCCGCCGTTTCTCCTCCGGGTCAACGACTCCACTCAGCCGCCTGAGGAATCGTTCCTGAACCTGGGCGTGAACGAGGTTGATCCGGAAGCTCTTGCCGAAGGTCTCCACCACCTGCTCGCTCTCACCCTTGCGCAGGAAGCCGTGATCCATGAAGATGCAAGTGAGCTGCTCGCCCACGGCACGGTGAACCAGAGCCGCGGTGACCGCAGAATCCACGCCCCCGCTCAAGGCGCAGATCACCTTGCCGTCCTTCACCTGGTCTTGCACAGCCTGGACGGAGGCGGAGACGACGGACTCTGTGGTCCAAAGCTCCCGGCAGCCGCACTGCTGATGGAGGAAGCTGCGGAAGACCTCGATGCCCCACGGGGTGTGCACCACCTCGGGGTGGAACTGGACGCCGAAGAGCCGGCGCTTGCGATCGGACATGGCGGCGCACACCCCGGCCGTGCGGGCGGTCTCCTTGAAGCCGGGCGGGATGCCCTCCACCCGGTCGCCGTGGCTCATCCAGGCGGTCAACCGGGGGTTGAGGCCCTGGAAGATGTCGGAGTCGTCGAGCACCGTCAGTTCGGTCTTGCCGTACTCCCGGTGCTGGCCGCCTCGCACCTCGCCGCCCAACTGCTTGGCCATCAGCTGCATGCCATAGCAGATGCCGAGGATGGGGATGCCCGCCTTGAAAAGCGCCGGGTCACAGAGCGGAGCGCCCTCGTCGTAGACGCTGCTAGGCCCGCCGGAGAAGACGATCCCCTTGGGTTTCCTGGCGAGAATCTGCTCGGTCGGGGTGTCGCTTGGGAGGATTTCGCAGTAGACGTGGCAGTCGCGGACTCGGCGCGCGATCAACTGGTTATACTGCGCCCCGAAATCCAGCACGATCACCAGCTCTTCAGGTCCGGCTGCGCTCTTGGACGCGACCATCGCCACCTCTACACCGCCAGGCTACCCCGTGCCGCCCACTCCCTGGGCGCGCTGCTGGGCCTTTCCCTCGAAGGGAAGGGCCTGCGCCACCACGATCTCGGCCCGCTGCATCTCGCTGAGGGTCCGGGCGCCGCAGCAGGCCATGGACAGCCGCAGCGCGCCAAACAGATTCATGGTGCCATCATCTCTCTTCGCAGGCCCGAGCAGGATCTGCTTCATGGGCCCGGCTACGCCCACCCGAATACGTGTTCCTCTGGGCAGGCCGAGGTCCGAGGTGGCCATGCCCCAATGATAGCCCTTGCCGGGGGCTTCCTCGGCCGCCGCCAGGGGAGACCCGATCATCACCGCGTCTGCACCCGCCGCGATCGCTTTCGCGACATCGCCTCCCACACGCATCCCCCCGTCGAGTATGATGGGCACGCGCCGGCCGCTCTCCCGCTGGTAGTCGTCGCGGGCGGCCGCGCAGTCCACGGCGGCCGTTACCTGCGGCAGACCGATCCCGAGCACGCGCCGGGTAGTGCAGGCCGCGCCCGGTCCCACTCCCACCAGCACAGCATCGGCCCCTGCTCGCATCAGGTCGCGCGCAGCTTCGTAGCTGATGCAGTTCCCAACGAAGACCGGCGCCTCCACCTGATCTGAGAGGCGCCGGAAATCAGGCGGCTCGTATCGCGAGGAGAGATGGCGGGCGGTGGTGACAGTGGCCTGGACCACCAGGGCATCCAGCTTCCCGCGCCCGATCACCTCGGCGGCATGCGCGGCGAAGGCCGGGGTCGGCGAGACCGCCACCTTTGCCCCCAACTGCTTGATCTCGCTCACCCGCCGCCGGATCAGCTCGTCCTTCAGCGGCTCCTGGTAGGCCTCCTGGATGACGTGCAGCGCCTCCTCGGTCGGGGCCGAGGCAATACGATCATAGACGGGCCCGGGGTCGGCGTAGCGACACTGAAGCCCCTGGAGGTGCAGCACAGCCATTCCGCCCAGTTCGCTCAGTGCCGCGGCCGAGCGCGGATCAACCACGGCGTCCATGGCCGAGGCCAGCACCGGCAAGCTCAGCCGCACGCCGGCCAGGTCACAGCTCAGGTCCACATCCTCGGGGTCGAGCGTGATCGCTCCCGGCACGAGAGCGACATCATCGAACCCGTAGGTCTGGCGGCTCTTCCGTCCCCGACCGATCTCGATCTCCATGAGGCGTATTCTACCGGCGCGCCTGGGCGTTGTCAAACCGGGAGCCCGCAGGCGCGAAGCGCAGTTGCTTCGCGCTGGGGTCGGCGGGCGACCCCCGGCGGTCCTCCCCGCACCCTGAGGAGCGCGGTTGCTTCCGTCGGTCGTCGGCGGGCGACCGGGCGCGGCCGGCCTTCGCAGACCCGTTCCGCAGGGGCAGATGGCCCGGCGTCGAAGCGGAGAGTGTCAGGACTGGAGTGTGCGCAAGCATCGAGCATTCATCGTCGCGCTGGCGACGGCCGGTCTGGGCGGCTTCGTAGTCGGATCTGTGATCGGTCTACGCCACTGGTCTCCGGCGTGGCCCGCGCTCAGCGCGCTGAGTGTGTTGAGGGCCGGAGCCGTCGGATGGCTCGTCGGAATCGCGCTGGGGGCCGGCTTGGGCTGGCGCTGGTCTCGCCACTCAGCCGGAAGCACCTCGTCCTGCGAGCAGAGGCGGTGGACGTCTCCCAGCCTCACGCTGGTCGCCATCGGGCTGGCGCCCGGTATCCTCTGGCTGCCGGGGATGACCCGGATCGGCCCGATGCGGAAGGCGACTGCCATTGGCCGCCGGCTCGGCGACCACCGGCCGAACCTGGTGCTGATCACGATAGACGCCTTGCGGAGCGACTACGTCGGCTCCTACGCTGGCTCTCCCAGCCTCACGCCCAACCTCGATGCCTTCGCCAGAGAGGCGACCCGATACCCATCGGCCTACGCCTCCTCCCCCTGGACGCTGACCTCGCTCGGCGCGCTGTTCACCTCGCTGCCGCCCTCCGAGTGCGGGCTCAAGGTCCCCGGGGAGAGGCCTGGCACCTGGCATACCGCGTTCGCCAAGCTGCCCGAGGATCGAGCCCTGCTGTCAGAACGGCTCCAACGCGCCGGATACGTCACTGCCGCTGACGTGACCAACGTGTTCCTGGAGCCCTATTGGGGTTGGGCCCGGGGCTTTGACTACTTCCGCAACGAAGGCGGCGCAGACGGCGATAGGGCCGACTGCGCCCACGCCCAGACCCTCGCCGAGCACGCCGTGGCCTGGTCGAGGCTCAACTGGCGCCAGCCCTTCTTTCTTTGGGTGCACTACCTCGATCCCCACTGCCCGTACCTGTCGCCGGACACTCCGGCCGAGCTTCGGGCGCGCTACCCGGCCGACTGGGTGGCAAGACGAGACCGTTGGTACTACGGGATGAAGAGCGCGCCCCCGGAGACGAGGGCCCTCTACCAGCGGTTCTGCCGCGAGATGTATGCAGAGGAGGTGCGCTACGCCGACCGCTGGGTCGGCGAACTGCTCAGGGGGTTGAAAGCGCTGGGAACGTATGATCACTCGCTGATCGTGATCACGGCCGATCACGGGGAGGAGCTGTTCGACCACGGGGGACTGGATCACGGACATAGCATGCACGAGGAAGTGGTCTCCGTGCCTCTGTTGGTGAAGTGGCCGGGCGGGGTGACCGGGGACAAGCTGGTGACTCAGACGGTACCTCTGATGGCGGTGGCCGGCACGCTGCTCCACCTCGCGCGCGCCCCCGGCCTCAACGAGGGGGACCAAGCGCTCCCGACCCGCGACCAGGGGTCCGTCTCAGAGGTCTACTCGGAGGGGATCATGTACGGGACGGAGCACACAGCGCTGACGACAGATGACTACCGGATCATCTATCACCCCTACGATGCCTCCAGACAGGACTGGTTTGAGGTCTACGATCGCCGGCGCGATCGGCGTGAGCGCCACAACCTGGCCGACACCGAAGCGGCCTGGGGTCTGCGCAGCCGCCTGAAGCAACTCACAGAGGCGGCGGAGCGGGCGGCGGTCCAGGCCGGCGGCGGTCCGGGCGCGAGGCGGTTCCCCCTCCCCGACGGGATGAAGCGCAGGATGAAGTCACTCGGGTACGTTGGGAACTGATGCTGCGCTCCTGGCGCGGCTGGTGCGTATGCCGCGCGCCTGCAGAGGGGCGCCGCTACGAACTCAGTCTCCCGCAGAGGCGGGTATCCGCCTGCGGCGAGATGCCCGCCCTACAGGTCGCGCGGGGCGGCGCGGGCCATAGCGCCGACCCCGACGGCCCTGAGAACAGCGGCGTTCTCGGCGGCGCGGCGCGGGAGTATACTACAGCATCTCTTGCATTACCGTAGGACGGTAATGCAAGAGATGGCGCTCAGGCGCCCCGCAGAAGCCCTTGCGACCGGCTACGGCATCACCTTGATGCAAAACACTCTTTAGAGTGGGAGGGGCAGGAGGAAGATGAGGAGTTCGCCCTCGGGACCGTTCGACTCCGCTGACGGCAAGCAGGGCTCGGACAGAGGTGGGCATGGGTCTGCCGCCCCTACAGGTGCGGCGCAGGGCGACCCCTGTGATGGCTGCCACGAGTGCGGCCTCCGCTGCACCTCAGGCGTAGAGATGACCCGCCCCGAGTTCGGCCGCATTATCGAGCACCTGCGATCGGAGGACCCGGCGAGAGTCGGGAGTGTGCTCGAGCAGGACAAGAGGATCGTCTGGTTCGAGGACATCGGCACAGATGCCTGTCTCTTCTACGATGTGGTGCATCGCGGCTGTCTCATCTACCCAGTCCGGCCATTCATCTGCCGTTTGTTCGGGCGCGTGGAATGGCTTCCTTGCCCGATCGGGCGGCCGCTGGAGGAAGTC
>Ga0315281_10012641_pt1 | contig 11480 bp, 17 predicted proteins | sample YL17G07_0_MG_FD_204540 | JGI IMG/M metagenome (GOLD analysis project Ga0315281, IMG submission 204540) | Sediment microbial communities from Yellowstone Lake, YNP, Wyoming, USA - YL17G07_0 | ecosystem: Environmental > Aquatic > Freshwater > Lake > Sediment | place: USA: Wyoming | collected... | reverse complement strand
TCAAAACCACTGCATTCAATGAAAACTTCTCTTGTATCTTCAGTAACTTTTCCCGTATAATTCGAGTTGATGATAGGCGGTATCGACAAAACCTCTCCACCAGAGTCAATGAAAATCGGTATTTCTTTGAATCCCTTGATCAAATGACTAAACTCTTTTCCTTTTGGATGCTTCTCTAAAATTTCTTTTATGCTCATCTCTTCATCAAAATCCAAAGGCACAAACTTCTTATCAAGTGGAGCTGTAGTGTATTTGATTGGTGATTTGATTATTGAAAGATCGTATACACCTATAGCAACTTCCTTTCTTCCTCCTCCAAAAGTTTCAGCAACTTTTTCTTGCAGTTGAATCAATTGAGAAAGCACATTCTCATCTATTTTTAAATTTTTTGCAACCGCACAAACTGTCAATGGTCTGACCTTAGAAACTTTTTTATCGACTTCAACAACAACATCTGATTTTTCAATCTTATATTTGGGTAATCCTCTTTCATTTGTCAATCTTCCTTTCAGCTCTCGAGCAATTCCTTCAGCCGACCACAAATCCGGTCTATTCGTGTCTTTCACTTCAACTTTCAGCAAATCTCCTTCAACAGCATCAACCTCTGCTTTTGCAAAATTCAAGCACTGCTTCAATTCTTCTAGTGGTATATTCCTTCCAATCAACGAGCACAGGTCTGAATACGAAACATCTATCTTAGGCAATTTTATTCACCTTCTGACTTCTCAGCCATTGGAGGTTTTTTGAGAACAATTCTCTTATGTCATTAATTTTTAAAGCGCTCATAGCCAATCTATCAAACCCAAATCCCCAAGCGATCACAGGTTCTTTCACACCCAAGGGTTCAGTCAATTCAGGCCTAAATATTCCTGCGCCAGCCAATTCAACCCAGCCCAGCTTGGGATGCTTGCCTGAAATCTGCACTGACGGTTCTGTGAATGGATAATAATCTGGAAAGAACTTCACCTCTTTTATTCCAGCAATCTCATAGACAAATTCTTTCAACAGTCCTAACAAATGTCTGAAGTTCAAATCTTTTGCAACAACAATACCGCCAGTTTGAATGAATTCGACACCGTGTGAAGCATCGATCACATCTGGTCTATAACATCTGACCATGTTGAAATATCTTCCTGGGATTTTCACACCTTTTGCCAAATATCTTGGAGTTATAGCAGTATCATGCGCTCTCGGCATAAGTTGAGAAGCTTTTTTTGAGCTCCACTCATATTTCCATCCTGTAGAGCCAGTCTTCCATCCATTTTCATGGGCAGCTTTCACTTGTGAAACAATTTTTTTTGCTGGTAGAACACCAAACTTAGGATATTTTAGCGAATAACTAGAAGACCAGTTTCTTGCCGGATGATTCTGTGGCTGGAATAGAGCGTCAAAATTCCAAAATTCCATTTCTATCGTCGGCCCAATCATTTCTATAAAACCCATTTGAACCAGTTTTCTTCTCATCTGCATCAAGAAGTAATTGTAAGGTTGTCTTTTTCCTGGAGCGATTTTTTTTCTGTCCAATTTTTTTCTCACAATTCCTACATTAACTGCTTTGAACTTCTTGCCTTCCCACAAGCCAGTCACAAGAATATCATGTGTTAATTCATTAATAACATTCCCAGATTTTTCCAATTCTTCTTCTGTTTTTTTGTAAGTTTCACTGATTTTCTGAACCAAATTTCTTTCCATCAGGACGTTTAAAATTTCTCCTCCAACACTTTCGCTCTCATGAATTTTTCTTAATGCTTCTTCTTCAAGAGTTTCATGCGGAGGTTTCAAAAGTATCAATTCATCTCCTCTTTTGCTGATCCACTGCTTTTCCAAAGCCCACTTCAGAGCGATCGGGAAGTTCTTGACATTCGTAATTACTCTCCCAAGCTTTGCAGATTTTGTTGGAAAGCTGTCTAGCAATAGAACTAGATTCTTCTCAGGTAGGCCATTTTTCAAATATTCCTCTCCTTCTTCCGTCAGCTTATATTCAGCCATAAAATAAACTCCTTTTAATTAAATGGTTAACCTTAGGAATAATTAAAAGTTGAGAATTAGATCCTAAAATTGGCAGGGCATCACATTCACTTAACCATATTTATTTGCCCATCTTTAAATTCTTATCGAATGTTCTTCAGTTTTTTCGTTGGCTTTTTGGTTATCAATCTTAAATAATTTATTATATAATTCAAGTTTTCCAATTTACTTGCTTTCAATCTCCTCACAGACGAATAAACTATCATCTTGTCAGAAAACCCAATCTTTCCATGTTCTGCCAACCTAAATCCTAGGTCAAAATCTTCTAAACTTTTAAGATTTTTGAATCCTCCAACTTTCATGAAATATTTCTTCTTACAGGCAAAATTAGATCCAACAACAAAAGGTTTTATGTGAACAGCTATTCTTGCTAGATTTGTATAAGTTTCAAAAGTCGTATGGTCTACTAGTCTTTCATAGAACAAAGATTTTATCGGTCCCGTGACTCCTATTTTTCCATCTATACTTTTTTGTATGGTTTCTAACCAGTTAGATCTAGCAACACAATCAGCATCAATAAAAGCTAAAATATCATTCTTTGCAATTTTTGTTCCCATGTTTCTTGCATTGGCAACTCCAGAATTTTTCTTCAAATTCACAACCTTAACATACTTGGAAAATAACTTAGCTATATTCACCGTATGATCTTTGGAACCATCGTTCACTAAAATTATTTCTGCTTTCATCTTCCTTGCCTGTGGAATCAGAGAAGCTAAACATAAAGCAACATTTTTCTCTTCATTATAAGCAGGAATTATTACTGATATTTTTTTCATATCAATCTCTTAAAATAAATTTGTCAATCTGATCTCTTGCTTTTTCTCTTTTCTTCTGGTGTTCTTCAATGAATTTTATCGCCCGCTCAGCAAGGTCTTCTTTGTGTTCGCCAGCCAAAAGTTTTCCCGATCTTTCTGCATCAAATATTTCTTTCACTTTTCTATCATCTTGCTCGAAAAAGTAATAGTAGTATTGACAAACCGAACATATGTCAGGATTTCCACCCAACTTTCTTTGCAGTTCGGCTGTGGCTTGCTGTCCTGTGAACGCATTTTTTATCTTTTTCTCAACAACTTCTGGAGAATCAGTAGTGAATATAGTTGAGCTAGGATCGCTTGCAGACATCTTCCCCCCTCCAATCAAACCAGGTGTAAGTTTGCTATGTAAAACAGCGGGCTTGTAGTAACCAAGTTTAGGCAGAACATCTCGTGCGACTCTGAAGTGTGGGTCTTGGTCCACACCCAAGGGAATCAAACAAGGGACATTCTTTCCCTGAAAAACCGATTCCAAAAACGCAGGTACTGCTTGGATACTTGTGAAAAATATTTGTCCAACATTTGATTCATTCTTGAACCCAAAAACAGCTTTTGTTGTCGAAAATGTGATGTGCTTCGCTACCCTAATAGCTTGAGGATACAAAGTTTTAGAATATTCTGTATCAAGAAATATTTTAGTTTTTTTAGGATCAAATCCAACCGCAATTATATCTAGTATGTTTTCATATGCAAATTTTTTCACGTCTTCAACAGAAAGATTTTCTTTAAACAAAAACTTCTCATCGTCTGTTATTTGAAACAGCAGTTTAACATCAAATTTATCTTGCAACCATTTAGTAAATATCCAAGGAGTTAGATGACCTAAATGAGTGTGGCCAGAAGGTCCTCTACCCGTATACAAATAAAATTTGTTTCCCTTTTCATATTCATTCAACAGCCAATCAAAATCCCTGTGTGCAAAAATTATATTTCTTCTAATCAAATAATGCAGATCTTTAGTATGTTTTTTTAATCTTCCAATTAGAGGTTCTGACAAAGGTTGAATACCAAATTCTTTGATGAGCTTATTATAATCAACTTTGCCGCTTACTTCCCATGGTGTTACAACAAATCTATCTTCTTTCATATAAACTACCTATTTTCAATTTTCTTTTCTACTTTTATAATCTTTCTTTACAATTACCAAGCCAATTGAAGAATTATATCTATTTAAACCTTGAATATTAAAAAAGAGATTTAAGAACAGAAAAATATAATTTAAAATTCAGATGGTGAAACCATGGCCTCATTCAAATTTGTAATTTCAGATCCAGAAACAAGAAAATCCTATCAGTTAGAACTCGATCAAACCAAGGCTTCAGGTCTGATTGGCAAAAAGATTAATGACGATTTTGATGGTGACTTGTTAGGTTTGTCTGGCTATACTCTAAAGATTACAGGCGGTTCTGACAAAGATGGATTTCCCATGCACCATCTGGTTCAAGGTTCAGTAAGAAAAAGAGTCTTGCTCTCAGGTTTACCAGGATTTCACACAGAAAAAAAAGGTGAGAGAAAAAGAAAAACTGTGAGAGGAAACACTATTTCTGCTGACATAGCTCAGGTTAATGCGAAGGTTGTTAAGAAAGGAATCAAACCCCTTGAAGAAATTTTACCATCTAAACCCAAACCAAAAGAAGAAAAGAAAGAAGAAAAGAAAGAGGAAAAACAAAAAGAAGAGCCAAAGAAAGAAGTTGAAGAGAAACCTAAAGAAAAATCAGGAGGGGAGGAAACTAAAAAAGAAAGCTGAATTGAATCAAAAAACGATTCCTGAAATGAACATAGGCATGGTCGGACATTGGTGATGAACCAACCGAATATGTTGCCCATGGAAAAACAACCTTAGTTCATGCCCTCACATCAAAACTAACTCTAACCCATTCTGAGGAACTGAAAAGAGGCATCACCATACGCTTAGGCTATGCAGATGCTACTTTTTACAAATGCAAAAAATGTTCTGGACCAGAATGCTATACAACAAGTGAGAAATGTCCTAAGTGTTTTTCTGGATGTGAAATTTTAAGAACTGTTAGTTTTGTTGATGCTCCTGGTCATGAAACTCTTATGGCAACAGTTCTAACTGGTGCTAGCTTGATGGACGGCGCTTTACTGATTATTGCAGCAAATGAAAAGTGCCCTCAACCGCAAACACGCGAGCATTTGACTGCTCTGGAGGCTGTTGGAATAAAAAATGTCATAATAGTTCAGAGCAAGATTGATTTGGTTTCTGAACAAAGAGCAATTGAGAGCTATAAAGAAATCAAGCAGTTCATCAAAGGAACTTTGATTGAAAACGCTCCGATAATTCCGGTTTCAGCTCAGCAAAGGATTAATCTTGACTTACTCATTCAGGCCATAGAAAAAAGCATGCCAACACCTCAAAGGGATGAGACAAAAGATTTGAAGATGTTGGTTGCAAGGACATTTGACATAAACAAACCTGGGCTCGAACCAAAAAAATTATGCGGGGGAGTTCTTGGAGGAGCAATCATTCAGGGAAAAATAAAACTTGGGGACGAGATTGAAATAAAACCTGGAATAAGAGTTGGGGCCAAGTACAGGCCACTAATTTCAAAAGCTGTTGGAATTCAAAAAGCTGGAGCAGACCTAGAAGAAGCTGGTCCAGGAGGTTTGCTCGGTGTCATGACAACTTTAGATCCTTTTTTGACAAAATCTGATACTTTGGTTGGAAATATTGTTGGCCTTCTGGGCAAATTGCCAGAAGTGAAAGAATCACTAACACTTGAAATTAAACTTTTGGAAAGGGTTGTTGGCTCTGAAGAATTGAAAGCAGTAGCTCCGATAAAACCAAATGAAGACATTTTGATTCACGTCGGCACTGCTAGATCAATAGGTGCAGTGACAAGCATGAAAAAAAACAAGATAGAAATCAAGCTTAAAATTCCTGTGTGCGTAGAAGAAAAAGAAAGAGTGGCGATATCTAGACAAATTGCTGGGAGATGGCGATTGATAGGATTTGGAAATGTTGTCTAGTTTAGCATGCTGCGGATTTTTCAACTGCATTAGTCGGTCCAATTATTCTAACTTTGTGTATGCTTCCAGCTGCTCCGCCAGCAACAGCTATATCACAGTTTGCTGTTCCACTGGCAGCTATGCTACCAGTGCAAGTAGCAAGAGAGTATGAAGTGCCATCAACTCTTGCACTTAATTCACTTATCGCAACCGGTGTTGACGGATCTAAGTTCTTTATTGAAACATAATATCCAGGTGATGCTGCGCCAGCTCTACAACCTGCATCAATAACTTCTATAACTTTAGCTGTATGGCCCACTAACCAGCCTTGCATGATAGCATATGCCATACCAGCCAATGCAATTGTAATTACCAGCATGAGAATAGTTGCTATAACAGTAGATACTCCTTTCATTCTTCCACTAATTTCTTATTTAGTAAACAGTATATAAATAGGTTTATAAGGTAGGCATTTTTTATGAAAAAAATATTTTTGGACACAAACTTTTTGATAGATTTCATAAGATTTAAACCAGATTTAAAAGAAATTGATGATTTGGTGAACGATTCTTACAAACTGGTTGTATTGGATGTTGTGATGAAAGAATTAAAGAAAATCTCTGAATCTAAAACCAAAGGAAGCAATTATGCTAAAATTGCTCTTGAATTTGTAAAATCCAAACAAATAGAAATTTTAGAAACAACAGAAGAACATGCTGATGAATCTATCCTTGCTCTATCAGATGAAAACACAATAGTTGCAACGGATGACGCTGAGCTGAGGGAAAAGCTAAAAAGTCTTGGAATAAAAACAATTTATTTAAGAGCAAAAAAACATTTGGCCATGAGTTGAACACGATGAAACTTAGAAAATATATTTTTGCTGTGGTTTTTGTGAAAGACAAAAAAACAAAATTCTTGGTTTTCCACAGGATAAAAAACTGGAAAGGATGGGAATTACTGAAAGGCGGCTTGAAAGATGATGAGAATGAAGCTCAGTGTTTGAAAAGAGAGATTGTTGAGGAGACCGGAGCAAAAAAATATAAAATATTTAAAATAAAATATCGAATAAAATACAAGTGGCCAAGAAGTTACATAAAAGACCATCATAAATTTAGAGGAGCCGATGGAAAGCTCTACATGATTCAGTTGTTCAGCAAAAAGGTTAAAATTGATAAAACCGAGCACGATAAGTTCAAGTGGGTTGATAAGAAATATATTTTAAAATATCTAACCTATTTAAATCAAAGAAACGCTGTTAAATATGTTTTAAAAAATCATAAATTATAATAATTTGAACAGGAGATGAAACATGTACAAAATAATGGAAGTTGAAGAAAGGATAAGAGTTCCTCCGGAAAACTTGAGCATGAAAGTTAAGGATGCTGTCAAGCAAAGCATTGCGCAACAACTAGAAGGCACATTAGATTCTAGATTAGGTGTGATACTTGCTTGCATTTCTGTTGATGATGTTGCTGAAGGAAAAATCATTGCAGGCGATCCGGGAGTTCATTACAACACAAAGTTCAAGCTTTTGGTCTACAAACCTGAGGTGAATGAACTAACTTTCGGCGAGGTGATTGACAACACTGAATTCGGGGCATTCGTTCGGATAGGTCCCATGGACGGTTTGGTTCACATCTCCCAACTCATGGACGATTTTGTCAGTTTTGACAACAAAAACTCAGTTTTCTTAGGAAAAGAAAGCAAAAGAACTTTAAAAGAAGGAGATTTATTAAGGGCAAGAATAATTGCTGTTTCTTTTGGTAAGGAAGAGAATAAGATTGGCTTGACCATGAGGCAGAGCGGCTTAGGCAGCCTCACATGGCTGGCAGATGAGAAAAAGAAACAGAAGAAAGTTGCAGCAAAAGAGTGATCGAATGGCAAAAAAAACACAAGTTTGCAGAAACTGTAGGAGATTTACCACAGAATCAGTATGCCCAGTTTGCAAATCAACAAATCTTTCGACAAGCTGGAAAGGTCTTGTAGTAATTCTTAAGACAGACAGTGAGCTTGCAAAAGCTTTGAATGTCAGCGAACCGGGCAAGTATGCCCTGTATGTGGGTTGATTGAATGGATTTTAAAATTCTTGAAGAAAAAGACAATAAGCTTTTAGGAAGGAAAGAACTGATGCTTGAGCTAAAGCATCCATCAGCTTCAACGCCGAAAAAGCAAGATTTGATTAAAGAGCTGGTAGCAAAATACTCTGTTCCTGAAGAGCATGTGGTGATAGATTTTATTTTTACGAAAAAGGGTTTGGCAGAATCTAAAGCAAAAGTGAAAATCTATAAAGAAAAGCCAAAGGTGAAAGAGAAAAAGGTGAAAGAGAAGAAGGAGGAGAAAAGTGAAGCACAAGCCAGTGAAACAAAGTAATCTTCTAAAAGTAAAAGAAGGCAAGATTGAAAGAAAGAAAAATTGTCCTAGGTGTGGCGAGGGTACATTTCTAGCTGAACATAAAGACAGATACTATTGCGGGTTATGCAAGTATACGGAATGGAAGAAAGTTGAAAAGTAAATTTATTTCATATAATCTTTTGGGCGTTTTTCAATAGCTTCAATATAAGAACTTGGAACTTCTGATAGTGTGCACCACTTTGTTAAAATCCAACCAATCTTTTCTTTTTTATCGATGCCATAAGCAGCTAGCCTGAAGGCGTTTAGAGGGTTCTCAAGACTTTTTATTGACTTCTGAACTTCAACATGAAAAACTTCTTTAGCAAATTTATTTGGGCATCTGGAAAAATAGAAGCCATAGAAAGTATATCCACCTACTTGCATTTCCGTTATAAGTTCATTATCAACAGTTACTATTGGGCTAATACTGCATGGAAGATCAGATGAACCGTATGCTGATCTAGCCAACAGTCTTTTTCCAAAATTAAATAATCTTTTGTTTTTGGCCATAAAATGAAGTAAAAATTTAAAGATTTAAACCTCATTCACAACTTGTGCGGGAGGTGAGCATTAAACAAAAGGTATAGTGCGTCAGGTTTGTTATTATTTTTATTATTATTATTTTTGTTTTGAAAAGATTTAAGATTTAATAGTTTCGTTTTTGTCTTGTCCATTAAAATTTCAGAATGAGGGTTTAAAGAAAAGTTATTTAAAGATTAAAAAGAAGTAATAAAGATTAAAAAGAAGTAAAAAAGCATGACTGAAAAATATGAAGACAGAGTTCATACAGGAAATATAAATAAAAGTTTTAGTGTAACATTGCCACCGGAAGTAGTCGAAAAATATGGTATGGGTAGACATAACGAAATTGTTTTTGTAGAAGCTGGTAATTATCTTTTACTTGTGCCAAAAGATGTTTATGAAATGAGATTAGACCATTTGATATCTGGCAAATTACCTTTAACAAAAATAGATAAACAAGAAGGTAAAAGAATTGCGCTTGAAACTGTGAAATATTTGACTCAGATTAATAATGAACATACAGTTTTTGATAGTTTGCATGTTGCAGCAGTATTAGATGTGTGGGGTCCTATTGTAATTTCACCTTCGGATTTTGATACTTTAGAGTTATATTTAAAAGAACTAGCTAATGAAGGTCTATTAAATAAAAGCGAAATGGGATTGAGTGACGGTAAACCATCCTATGTATATAGAGCAAAACTATAGTTTTCTTAATAAAAGAAAGTTTTAATACTCAAAACTAACAAAGATTTGAAATTTAGTTGAACTACCGCACTATACTTTTTGTTTCATGCGGGAGGTGTGCTACCGGGCTGAGGAACGGTGCGAGAATATTTTAATAATTATTAAAATGTTTGGCAAAGACCAAACAAAAACTATAGAATATTTAAATCTGGTCTAAGTCAATTATCATTTAGAAGATAATATGAAAACAAAAATCTTAACAGGATTGGTAGTAATTGTAGTCGTCTTGATAGCAGGTGTGTATTTTTTAACTCAAAAAAGTGTTATCTGTAAAAATTATGTTCTCGACGAAGCTCATAAAATAACTGATAAAAATAAGCAACCACAAGGAACATGGCTGAACATGACGACACCAAATGGAAATAAATTAGAAATAATTGAATTGATAAAATCGCCTGAGAATTGTCAAGATTGTGCATGGCGAAGGGCTATGTATTCTGAAGAGGAAAATAAGTTTTGGGTAGCCGATATGCCAGGATTTGAAGTGAGTTGGTATGGCTCTTTTGAAGGAAAACCATGTTTTTGGTAAAAATAAAGAATGTTTATTCTACTAATTGCTCGCACTGAAGTCGAGCCCTAGTGCGGGAGGTGGGATTTGAACCCGCGCACAAGGCAAGAAATCGTCGCACATATTATCTAAAGCAATTCTAAAACTTCTATGATTCTATTAATCTCCGGTCCTGTGGAGCTTTCACCGATTGCTACTCCTGAACTGTTTGCAAAGCAGCAACTACCAACAAAAGGCGAGCCAAAATTTGCAGTTCCTATGTCTGTTTGAACCTTAAGAATTTCTCCAATCTTTTTCACCTCTCCCTCGCTTGCATCTCTATGAACAACACACCCTTTGTTGCTTGCAACTCCTGAAGAGCCAACTACATCCATTCCAGCCACTGAACAGTAATCAGCTTCAACACCCAAGCAATCTTCAATTCTCTTTTTGCTGGTCTTAGAAAAGAGCTTGCTAACAACAGCTCCTTTGTCATTGCACAAAACCAAATTTCCCACAGCAGTGAACTTTGATTTTAAAACTTCTATATTAACCCCAAATTCTTTTTTCAATTTATTGAAATTCTCTGTTTCAGTTCTCGTCAAGATCTTTGGAAGTAAAATTCCGCTTGAATTGAAGCTGCAGAAAACGCCAACAAGGTCTGTATTCGAGACTGTTGTTCTAACAGTTTTAACCTTCAACGCTTCTTCTATCTTTTGCTTAACTTTTTCTTGGACAAAATTTCCCACTAGACAAAACTTATCAGAACTCTTTCCAAACAAACCTAAGTTGTGATCACCATGGAAATTTGTTTGTAAAATTTTCAATCGATCACTTTTCCATCAATTCCGCCTTGAAAGTCTTATCATCAACCTTTACCAGCTTTATTCTCAATTTGTTAGGTTTTTCATTCCAAATTTTTTCATTTATCGCTTTATCGATAAGTACATTTTCAACTTTAGTTTGCTTTGCTAAAAACTCCCTTAGGACTTTAACAGCTCTTTTAGATCTGCTCCATCTGGGAGCTTTGAGCATTTCCTTTCTTAGATTGACAGTAACAATTTTTTCATCAGCCATATTTCTTAATTATTAGGGAACTATTTAAATAATCTTGCTAACCTTTAAACTTATATTTGGTAGAAAATCCAAAATATAGATATGAAAGGTATTAGCCCAATGATAGCAACTATTCTTCTAGTTGCATTTACTGTAGCAGTAGGCGGTTTGATAAGTGTTTGGATGAGTAGCTTCACAAAAAATACGCAATCTAATGTAGAAGCTGCATCATATAATCAGACAAGATGCTCAGGAACTTACATTGATGTTTCTTCTGTAACATCAACTTCAGTTATAATTACGGATAGAGGAGACCAAACAATATCTAACATAAGATGCTTTACAAGTGATGGAACAGAACTTAATTTTACAGGAACTGCAACATTACAATCACTGACAGCAGGGCAAAGTGCTTCTAAAGCTTTCACTAGAAGTTTGAACACAAGTGTCTTTTGCTCAGGAACATG
>Ga0315281_10012638_pt1 | contig 11482 bp, 13 predicted proteins | sample YL17G07_0_MG_FD_204540 | JGI IMG/M metagenome (GOLD analysis project Ga0315281, IMG submission 204540) | Sediment microbial communities from Yellowstone Lake, YNP, Wyoming, USA - YL17G07_0 | ecosystem: Environmental > Aquatic > Freshwater > Lake > Sediment | place: USA: Wyoming | collected... | reverse complement strand
CACACCAAGCCTGGATAACCATCGAACGAGCGACACCCGGGGATTACTCCCCTTTGCCGGGGTTTGGCGTGAAGTACTTGGCGTACTTGTCGGGCACTTCCTTCCAGTCGTCCGCGTCGGGCGGCGGGGTGCCCTTGCGGGTGATGTTCGGCCACTTCACCGAGTATTCGGTGTTCAGCTTGAGCCACTTGTCGGCCTGGGGATCGGAATCCGGCACGATCGCCTTGGGCGGGCATTCCGGTTCGCACACGCCGCAGTCGATGCACTCGTCCGGGTGGATGACGAGCATGTTCTCGCCCTCGTAGAAACAGTCCACGGGGCACACTTCGATGCAGTCCATGTGCTTGCACTTGATGCAAGCCTCGGTGACGACGTAGGTCATTGCTGTCTTTGCTCTTTGCTCTTTGCGATCGTAAAAGTGCGATTATCGCATCCGCCCCGGGCAATGTACGGGTTCGATGCCCATACCGACAAAAGGTGTATGAAAAAAGTCCACCCCCTCGTAGTCCGCATCACGCACTGGGTCAATGCCCTGGCGATCCTCGTGATGGTGATGTCGGGCTGGAAGATCTATAACGCCTCGCCGCTGTTCGACTTCAGCTTCCCGGGCGATCTGACGCTCGGCGGCTGGCTGGGCGGCGCACTGCAGTGGCATTTCGCCGCCATGTGGCTCCTCGCCCTGAACGGCATGATTTATCTTGCCTACGGCATCCTCTCCGGGCACCTGCGGCGCAGGATGTTCCCGATCACCTCCCGGGCCATGATCCATGACGTCTTCAATGCCCTGCGCGGGCGCCTCGCCCACGACGACCTTTCGGTCTACAACGCGGCGCAGAAAGCCGCCTACCTTGGCGTGATCCTGCTCGCCATCGGGCTGATCTTCTCCGGCCTCGCGATCTGGAAGCCGGTGCAGTTCTACGCGCTTGCCTCCCTGATGGGTGACTACGAGGGTGCCCGGCTAGTTCATTTCATCTGCATGACCGGGATCGTGCTGTTCGTGCTGGTGCACGTGGCGATGGTGGTGCTGGTGCCCAAGACCTTCCTCACCATGATCACGGGGAGACTGAAAAATGGATAGCAGACTCAAAGACCATCAGGGACCGCTTCTCGCGAACCTCGAGCGGCGCCTGTTCCTGCGGCGCGGACTGTCGCTGGGCGCGCTGTCGCTGCTCTCCGGCTGCGACCTGACGGACCAGATCACCTACGACGACGATGTGCAGAAGATGCTCACCGCGATGTCGCGCTGGAATGACGGCGCGCAGGCCTGGCTCTTCGATCCCAAGCGCCTCGCCCCCGAGTTCCCCGAGAGCATGATCACCAGCCCCTTCCCGTTCAACGCCTATTACTCGGAGAGCGAGGTGGTGGAAGTGGCGGCGGCGGACTACGAACTCGAAGTCGGCGGCCTGGTGAAGGAAAAGAAATCCTGGCGCCTGCCCGAGCTCTACGCCCTGCCCGAAGTCTCCCAGATCACGCGCCACATCTGCGTCGAGGGCTGGAGCGCGATCGGCAAGTGGAGCGGCGTGCGCTTCTCGGACTTCCTGCAGCGCGTCGGCGCCGACCTCAGCGCAAAGTACGTCGGCTTCAAGTGCGCCGACGACTACTACACCAGCATCGACATGCCCACGGCGCTGCACCCGCAGACCCAGCTTTCCTTCAAGTACGCCGGCGAAACGCTGCCGCCGAAGTACGGATTTCCGATGAAGCTGCGCATACCGACCAAGCTCGGCTTCAAGAACCCGAAGCACATAGTCGCCATCTTCGTCACCAACGAATACCCGGGCGGCTACTGGGAAGACAAGGGCTACAACTGGTTCAGCGGGTCCTAGGCGCGCAAACGCACAAACTATTCGATTGTTTTTTCGATGTTTTGCATTGGCCCTGCCGCAATCAGGTCTTGCTGTCACATTCCTGCGATACCATCAGCTGATCAAAAAAATAGCAAAAAAAGGACCACGACATGATGCAGGGTGCGACGATCGACGTGCGAGAGGTGATTGCGGATGCCGGAACCGGAGGCATCGACATCCTTCTGGTCGAGGACAATCCGAGCTACTCCGAGCTGACGCTGCGTGCGCTGCGCGAGACCGCCGGGGACGACCTGCGCGTCAAGGTCGCGGGCACCGGTGAGCTGGCGCTGCAGATTCTTCTCGACGAGAAGGTGCCGCAGCTCCCGCGCCTTGTGATTCTGGACATCAACATGCCCGGGATCGGGGGTCTCGAAGTGCTTCGCCGCGTGCGCGAGCACCCGGCCACGCGCTACCTGCCGGTGGTCATGCTCACGTCGTCGAATCTGCCTTCCGATATCGCCGAGAGCTATCGCCTCGGCGCCTACGGCTACGTGCTGCGGCCGCTGAACTTCCAGAGCTACATCCGCATGCTTTCGGACATAATCGCCTACTGGCTGGTGATCAACGTGTCCGCCACGGCGGCGGCCTGACGCCGCTCATTTAAGGGTCGCCACGATGCGCCGGATCTCGTCCGGCGTGCGTTCGCCCGCAAGCGGGGTTCCCGGGATCAGATATTTACCCATGGCGAGCGGCCCCACCAAAACGGGCTCGTAGCCGACCTCGCGCACCAGGCGCGATGCCACCGCGATTGCGGCCGCATCCTCGCCGGCGATCGGCATCCCCATGCGCTCGCCCTTGCGCTGCCCGGCCGACTGCATCGTCGAATAACCGATCGCATTGAAGGCGCGCACCAGGCGCGCTCCCGGCAGATACTCCGCGGAGGCGAGGCCGGCGCCCTTTTCGCGGGCCTTCGTGGCAATTTCACCGTCGCGCCCGACAATCGGATTGCTGGTATCGATCACCACCTTGCCGTTGATCAGTCCCGCCAGATCTCGGCCCACCTGCGGCAGCGCGGCATAAGGAACCGCGATCAGCAGGACTTCGCCGAATGCGGCCGCCTCCTTCGTGGTTCCGGCGCGGGCCTTGCCGCCCAGGCGCTCCGCTAATTTCTTGTCGTACTCCAGGTCGAGCGACGAGAACATGACTTCGTGTCCCGCCTTCAGCCAAATCTCGCCGAGGGTACTGCCGATCCTGCCCGATCCGACGGTGCCGATCTTCAGGCCCGCGTCCGCGCCGTTCGCGGTCCGCGCCGCGTACGGCAGGACGCCCAGGACGAGGCCTGACGCGGCCAACCGGAGGAATTCACGCCGTTTCGTTTTCATAGCCAGGCGACCTTCTTCGCGCGCACGGCTTCAGCGAGCAGCCCGGCCGCGACCAGCGCCTGGCGGATGCGCTCGATTTCCGCGGCCGGCAGTTTCATCAGGGGCGGCCGCACCACCGCGCGCGGCAGCTTGCCCATCAGCACCAGTGCTTCCTTCATGCGGTTGTGCATGTCGACCCAGGGTTCGCAGTAGAACACCTCCGCGGTCGGCCAGATGCGGTCGTTCACGCGCCGCGCCGTGGCGAGGTCGTTCGCCTGCACCGCGCGCCAGAGCTGCGCCTGCAGCTCCGCAATCACCGAGCCGCTGCCCGAGAGCAGGCCGTTGCAGCCGAGCACCAGCGAGCTCATCAGCCAGGCGCTGTGCGTGGTGAGCACGTTCACCGGCGGCGTGCGCGACTGCAGCACGCGGATCTGGCGCTCGTGCAGCTGCGGATTGGAGCACCAGTCCTTGATCGCGCGGATCGTCGGCACCGCGTCGAGAAGCTTCAACAGCGTCGCCAGCGGATAGCCCTGGCCGCCAGCGGGCGGATACTGGAAGACGATCAAGGGCAGGTCCGTGGCACCGGCGATGCGCTTGAAATGGTCGATCGCCATCTCGGGCCGCTGGCCAAAGCTGTGCACGCCGGGTGGAAAGACCAGCAGCGCGGAGGCGCCGCCCTCGTGCGCCATGCTGGCGATGCGCGCCGCCTCGAGGCTACCGTCGGCGTATACGCCGTTGATGATCGGCAGGCGCCGGCCGATCTCGTCTTGGGTAATCTCGAGAACGCGCCGCTGCTCGTCGAAGCTGCACGACGCGACCTCGGTGGCATGCGCATTGACCGTGAGCGCCGAGATGCCCTCGACCGAGCCCACGTCGCGCAGGTGCGCGCGGTAGGAGGCCTCGTCGATCGACAGATCCTCGTGGAACGGCAGCAGGACGGCGGGGATTACGCCGTGTGGAACGAATTCTGAGTGCCTTGGCATGGAGAACCTCCGGGGGTGCGGGCGAATCGGCTCGATGCGCGATATCTTAACCCGTCACCCAAAGCGGTGATATCTCACGGTATTCGGCTCGCCGCGTCGGTTTCCCATGAGTGATACGCCCCCATCCCCCGCCGATGACCGATAATCGGTGCCGGGGCATATCTTTCTTTTTAGAAGGAGGGTCCGTGAAGCGCTGCTCGAAGTGCAATAGCCTGATGCCCGACGATGCGCCCAAGTGCATCAAGTGCGGTTTCGTGGCGGCGCAACAGCCTGCGGCCGCGCCCGCCGCGCGGCCTGCGGTGGCGTCGCTCCCGAGCTTTGCCCCCGGGGAGCGGCCGGGACGGATCCGCGGCGCGTGGCTGCTTTCGAAGCAAAGCTGGCGAGTGCTGTTGCTGGACAAGGAACTGCTCGTCTTCCCGCTGCTGAGCGGAATCGCGTGCTTGCTGGTGCTGGCGTCGTTCGTCGCCGGCGTATTCGCCACCGGTATTTTCCAAGGCGAGAAAGCGCAGAGCGATGCCATGGTATGGGTGATGGGGTTCGGCTACTACTTTGCCAACTATTTCGTCATCGTCTATTTCAACTCGGCGCTGGTGGCCTGCGCCATGATCCGTTTTCAGGGAGGCGACCCGACAGTGGCGGACGGATTGCGCGCAGCCAGCGCACGCCTGCCCCAGATCCTGGCCTGGGTTCTGCTGGCGGCGACCGTGGGGATCGTGCTGCGGGCGATCCAGGAGCGCTTCGAGATTCTCGGCCGCATCGCGGTCGCGCTGCTCGGCGCGGCGTGGACGATCGCCACCTACTTCATCGTGCCGGTGCTGGTGGTGGAGAAGCTCGGGCCGTTCGACGCCCTCAAACGCTCGGCGACGCTCATGAAGCAGACCTGGGGCGAGTCCCTGGCAAGCCACGTCGGAATCGGCGCGGCGACCAGCCTGATCACCTTTCTGGGCGTGCTGCTCATCGGCAGCGCAAGCGTGGCACTGGCCGTGGTGACTTCAAACCTGGGCGTGTTGATCGCGGGCGGCGTCGTGATCGCCGCCTTCCTGGTACTCGCGGCGCTGGTCAGCAGCGCGCTCACCACCATCGTTCTGAGCGCCCTGTACCTTTACGCCGCGGAGAAGAAGGCGCCGCAGGCGTTCGACGGCGTGGCGCAGTTCGCGTTCGCGCCGAAATAGCGGCGCCACCAAGCGAAGCTTTGCTTCTCGACCCTTTCGGGAACGACCGCTTCCGACCCAAAGCGGTCATTCAGGATTAGACTTTCCTGCGGGTACGTCCGGGAGCGGCAATGAGACAGATCCGACGCAGGCGGTTGCTGATTGCGATGGCGGCCCTGTTCGCCGCGCCACCGGCGTTGCCTGCCGAGCCGCAAGGAAAGATTCCCCGCATCGGTTTCCTGATTGCCGAGACGGTTCCCGGCACCGTCGGCAGGATCGAGGCGATGCGCGCGGGGCTTCGCGAGCGCGGTTATGTCGAGGGCAGGAACGTCGTCATCGACATTCGCGCCGCCGATGGTACCTACGAGCGGCTGCCCGATCTTGCGGAAAACCTCATCCTGCTCAAAGCCGATGTGATCGTGGCGTTCGGGTCCAAGGCCGTCGCAGCCGCCAAGCGCGCAACCACGACGGTTCCCATCGTCGTTCCCTCCTCTACCGATCCGGTTGCCATGGGGTACATCAAAGACCTCGCCCGACCTGGGGGAAACATTACCGGGTTGGCCATGATGAGCACGGATTTGGCCATTAAACGGATGGAACTTCTCAAAGAGTTCGTCCCGCGCATCAAGCGATTGGCCTCAACTTCCAATCCTGCGAACGCCTCCAGCACGCTGGCGCTGAAAGTCATGCGTGCCAATGCCGCGCAATTGAAACTCGACCTGAAGCCGTTTGAAGCCCGGGCGGCCAAGGATTTCGACAACATGTTTTCCGCGATAGCGAAAGCACATGTCGACGCAGTCCTGGTCTCACAAGACACTCTCTTTCGAGCACACTTTAAAGAATTGGCTACCCTTGCAGCAAAGCACCGGATTCCCTCGGCCGGAGCCAAGGAATATGCAGAAGCCGGCGGCCTGATCGGATATAGCGCGGACGATGCGGAGTTATTCCGGCGCGGCGCTTACTTCGTCGACCGCATCCTGAAAGGCGCAAAGCCATCCGAGTTGCCGGTCGAGCGGCCCATGCGCTTCGAGCTGGTGGTCAACCAGAAAACTGCGAAGGCGCTCGGGATCACCATCCCGCAGTCGGTCCTGATCCGGGCCGACCGGGTGATCGAATAGCGGGTCCGTGAATGATCGCTTCTGGCCGATAGCGATCGGCAGGACATATCACCACCGGGAAAGCGGCTCGGACAAACGTGTCGGCCCCCATTAAATTTCCCCGAGCACGAAATCAAAACTCGCTTGGTGACCGCCCCCGGTCTTCTCCACTCGCACCACCAGCGCTGGATTTTCGCTATGCGTTTCGCCCGGAAAATATAACTGCGTCGTCAACACGCGCTTGCCGGGGCGATGCAGCTTGACGTGGAGGTGGCGCGTACGTCCCATGTACGGCGGCGGCAGGCTGGTTTCCAGCAGGTAGCGGCCCTGTGCGTCGCTCGTCACGACGCCCCGGTAGCGGTAGCCCCGGTTGTCGTAATCGCCGTTCGCGTCCGCCTGCCAGAAATCGAGCGTGACATTGGCTAACGGCTTGCAGTCCGCGGCGCGCACCACGCCGCTCAGCACGAGCTTCTCCGCCCTGGATCCGGCTTCCGCGAGCGATGCGCGCGCCGGCGCGCCGGCCTTGTAGAACGGCCCCTCGACATCGCCGGGTGTGGGAGCGCCGCAACGCGGCTGGCCGAATGCAGCGAACGGCAGCGCAAGAGCGAACGTCAACAGCGCTCCCCAAAGCAGCCTCATCAGAACATCCCGTTGGCGTTCGCGGCCTTCTCTGGAATCGGCTGCACCACGTCCCAATGTTCGACGATCTTGCCTTTCTCCAGCCTGAAGATGTCGATGATCGCGTTGCCGCGCGTGCCGGGCTCGCGCACCGCGTGCACGTGCACGATCACGTAGTCGCCCTCGGCGAACGTGCGCTTCACCTCGCTGCGCGATTGCGGGAATTTGTCCTTGAGGAACTGCAGGAAGCCCTTGAATCCCCCCGGACCGTCGGCGGCGTTGGGGTTATGCTGGACATAGCGGTCGCCGAAATACTGCGACGCTGCCTCGAAATCCTTCTGGTTCAGGCCCTTGTCGTAGAAGTCGAGGACGGTCCGCTTGTTCTGCTCCAATTGCGCCGGATTGCCCGCGCAGCCGCTCACCATCAGGATCAGTACGGAAAGAAAAATGCGCATTTTCATCTGGAATCTCCTGGTCAGCCCTTGACGCAGACCACCTGCTTCAGGGTATGCACGACTTCGACGAGGTCGGATTGGTTGGCCATTACCTCGTCGATGTCCTTGTAGGCGCCGGGAATTTCATCCAGGACGCCCTTGTCTTTTCTGCAAACAACGCCTTGCGTCTGATTCTCGAGATCCGCCGTCGTGAAGCGGCGAATTGCCTCATTTCTGCTCATTCTGCGGCCGGCCCCATGGGCGCAGGACTGAAAACTTTCCGCCGACCCCTTGCCGCGCACAATGTAGCTGCGCGCGCCCATGCTGCCCGGGATGATGCCGAGGTCGCCGGCGCGGGCGCGGATCGCGCCCTTGCGCGTCAGCCAGACCTCCTCGCCATAGTGCCGTTCCCGCTCGACGTAATTATGGTGGCAATTTACCGCTTCGTTGGTGACTTCGAAGGAAGGCAGGTGGCGCCGCAGCGCTTCCAGCACGAGTTCCATCATCTCGGCGCGGTTGGCGCTGGCGTAGTCCTGCGCCCAGCCCACCGCCTCGACGTAGTCGTCGAAATGCGCCGCGCCCTCGCGCAAGTAGGCGAGATCGCGATCGGGCAATTGAATCTGATTTTTTTCAGCATCTTTTCTGGCCAATTCGATGAAGTAGGTGCCGATCGCGTTGCCCATGCCGCGGCTGCCCGAGTGCAGCATCACCCATAGCCGATCGCATTCGTCGAGGCACACTTCGATGAAATGATTGCCGCCGCCCAGCGTTCCCATCTGCCGAATCCAGCTCGAGCGCTTGCCGGCGCGTTTCTCAATGCCAGGGTGTTTTGCCTTGATCTTCTTCAATTTCATTGCAAAAGGCGAAATGGCAGAAACCCTTGCCTCTCCTTCGTCGTGCTGCTTGAAGCCGACCGGCACGTCGCGCGAGATCTGGTTGAAGACCTTTTGCAGGGACCTCTCCGCCAGATCCTCCGCGCGCAGGGATAGCCGTGTGGCGATGATCCCGCAGCCGATATCCACCCCGACCGCCGCGGGAATGATCGCCCGCAAGGTGGGGATCACGGAGCCGACCGTCGCGCCGATTCCGAGGTGCACGTCGGGCATCGCCGCGACATGGTGATGGACAATCGGCAATTTCGAGATATTGACGAGCTGCTGCCGCGCGGCGGCGTCGATATCACGGGTGTAGACCTTGACCGGGACCCGGCCTTCGGCGATTTCCTGCAGGACGGGCACTGCGTTATCCCGCCAGCTTGCCGAGCAGCTTCTTCAATTGCGCGAGCTCGCGAGGCGCGAGGCGGCCGGCGAATGCGGCATCGTGCGCGCGCACGCGCCGCGCCAATTTCGCGATCAGCAACCTGCCGTGCGCGGTGAGATAGAGCCCCCAGGCACGGCCGTCGCCGTTGCGCCGCCGGCGCTTGGCCAGGCCGCGCGCCTCGAGCCAGTTGGTGAGCAGCATCGCGCCCGAGCGGGCGGTACCGAGCGCGGCGCCAAGGTCGGACTGCGAAAGTCCCGGGTTCGCGCCGACGAAGGTGAGAGCGGTATAGCGCGGCGGCGTGATGTCGACGCCGGCAGTGGCGCGGTGGAAGGCCTCGAATCCGGCGAGCTGCGCCCGCCGCAGCTCGTAACCGAGCAGGTCGTCCAGGCCGCCATAATCGATGCCCGCGACCCGGGCGATGCTGCCCGGCCTCGGCCCGCGCTGCTTGCGAAGGGTTTTCATGATTGACCCTCCGATTGTAGTGCTATATAACATTTGCGGAGACCCGACAAACAGGGGGGATCATGGATCGTCGGCAATTCAGCAAGACCGTGGCGGCCGCGGGCGCGGCCAGCGCGCTTTCCCCGTTTAGCATCGTCCGGGCACAGGCGCAGAAACTGAAAGTCGGCGTGCTGTTGCCGCGCTCCGGCGTGCAGGGATTGATCGGCCAATCCTGCCAGAAGGGCGCCGACCTCGCTCCCGGCCTGATCAGGGAAATGCTCGGCGTGGACATCGAGCTGATGAACGCCGATACGGAGACCAATGTCGACACCGCGCGCACCCGCGCCGAGCGCCTGATCCAGGAGGGCGCCAACGTGCTGGTGGGCCCGTTCGACTCCGGCGCGGCGGGCGCGATCGCGCAAGTGTGCGAGCAGCGCGGCGTGCCTTTCGTCATCAATATCGCGGCCGCCCCGCAGATCACGGAGCAGGGTTACAAGTACACCTTCCGCAATTTCCCGACCGCGATCGACCTCACCGTGAACGGCCTCGCGCTGATCGGCGAGCTGTTCCGCGCCACCAACACGGTGCCGCGCACGGCGGTATTCATGCACGTCAACGACACTTTCGGCCAGGCGATGAACAGGGGCATCGGCGCGACGCTGCCGCGCCTGACGCAGCTGCCGTTCAGGATCGTGGACACGATTTCCTACGATCCGGCGGCCAAGGATCTGACCGTCGAGGTTTCGAAGGCGAAGGCGACCAACGCCGACTTCCTGCTGCTGGTGTGCCGCCTGAACGACGCCATTCTTCTGCGCCGCGAGATGGTCAAGCAGCGCTGGCATCCGATGGGGATTGTCGCGCCGGGAAATCCCGGACTGTACGAGGACCAGTTCTTCAAGGCCCTCGGCAAGCTCTCCGAGTATTGCATCTCGAACGTGCCCTGGTACAACCCGAAGGCCGAACTGGCCAAGCGGGTCGAGAACGCCTTCGACAAGCAGAACCCGAAGGACAAGATGATGTTCCACGTGCTGAACGTCGGCTACACCTTCGAGGCCCTCATGATTGCCGCCGATGCTTTCAAGCGCGCGCGATCCAGCGACGCAAAGACGCTGACGGAGGCGATCCGGCAGACCGACATCAGGAACCGCATGATGCTGGGGGGCGCGATCAAGTTCAACGCCAAGGGCCAGGTCGAGGGCAACGCCTCGGCGTGCATCCAGAATCTGAACCTCGCGCCGACCGTGGTGCTGCCGGCATCAGCCGCGACCGCGAAGCCGGTGTTCCCCGTTCCCGACTACAAGAAATCCTGAGGAGGATCCATGAAACGCAGACAATTCAATCAAAGCCTTGCCGCCGCGGGGACGCTGGCCGCGCTCGCCCCCTTCAGCATCGTCCGCGCCCAGGCGCAGAAGCTCAAGGTCGGGGTGCTGCTGCCCCGCTCGGGCGTGCAGGCGCTGATCGGCCAGTCCTGCCAGAAGGGCGCCGACCTCGCGCCCGCGGTGCTCAAGCAGGTGCTCGGCGTCGACATCGAAATCATGAACGCCGACACCGAAAGCAATGCCGATATCGCCCGCACCCGCGCCGAGCGCCTGATCCAGGAAGGCGCCCACGTCCTGGTCGGCGCGTTCGACTCCGGCCACAGCGCGGCGATCGCGCAGGTCGCCGAGCAGCGCGGCATACCGTTCATCATCAACATCGCGGCCGCCCCGCAGATCACCGAGCAGGGCTACAAGTTCGTGTTCCGCAACTTCCCGACCGCGATCGACCTGGTGAGGAACGGCCTGTCGCTGATGGGCGAGATCTTCCGCACCACCAACACGGTGCCGCGCACGGCGGTATTCATGCACGTCAACGACACTTTCGGCCAGGCAATGAGCAAGGGAATCGGCGCGACGCTGCCGCGGCTCACGGAGCTGCCGTTCAAGGTGGTGGACACGATTCCCTACGACCCGGCTGCGAAAGACCTCACGGTCGAGGTGTCGAAGGCGAAGTCGGCCAACGCCGATTTCCTGATGCTGGTGTGCCGCCTGAACGACGCCATCATCCTGCGCCGCGAGATGGTCAAGCAGCGCTGGAACCCGATGGGCATCATCAGCCCGGGCTCGCCCGGCCTTTACGAGGAGCAGTACACCAGGTCGCTGGGCAAGTACGCCGATTACGCGATCTGCAACACGGTCTGGTACAACCCGAAGGCGGACATGACCCGGGCCGTCAGCGCGGCATTCAAGAAGCTGTTTCCGAAGGACGAGCTGGTGTTTCACGGCACCAACGTCGGCTACACCTACGATGCGGTCATGATCGCCGCGGATGCCTTCAAGCGCGCCCGCAGCACCGACCCGAAGGCGCTCGC
>Ga0315281_10012637_pt1 | contig 11483 bp, 10 predicted proteins | sample YL17G07_0_MG_FD_204540 | JGI IMG/M metagenome (GOLD analysis project Ga0315281, IMG submission 204540) | Sediment microbial communities from Yellowstone Lake, YNP, Wyoming, USA - YL17G07_0 | ecosystem: Environmental > Aquatic > Freshwater > Lake > Sediment | place: USA: Wyoming | collected... | reverse complement strand
GATCTGGTCGAACTTACCACTGACAAAGCTACCTTCAACTTACCCAGCCCTTGTTCAGGCCTACTTTCAGAAATCTTTTTCCGCGAGGGCGATACAGTAAATGTAGGAGAGGCCTTGGCTATAATTGAAGAAGGCTAAATAAAAATTCCCCTAAATTTTTAAGTATGAGGCGCATTAAAGATGCGCCTTTTTTCTTAACTTTATTAAATAATCCTTGACAATATAAGATTTTATTAGTATATATATGACTATCGTAGATATGTCAAAATATGAGGTGGGGTATGTCAAAAGACAAAGAAATTATGACTGCTAAAGAGGTTGCGGAATACCTGAGTATCCATCCGCTCACAGTCCATAAGTATGCCCGCGAAGGCAAAATTCCTGCTTTTAAGATTGGCACGGACTGGAGATTCCACAAGAAGCACATAGAAAGATGGATTAAGGAAAAGTCAACCTCTGGTATGTATGCTAGAACGCATAAAGACTTTGGTTTAGACAAAATTTAAATAAAGGACTAAACTGAAAAAATGAAAAGTTTTGCCTTTATAGTTAATCCTGTAACTATCAAGCAATTAAAGGATTTCTGGCCAACATTAAAGCTTGTACCGGATTTCCTCATTGCGCCTTCCTTAAAGAACCTAGCACCTTTTAAGGTTTTACCTATCAAAAAAATACGCTCAATCCAAGGAAAAGAAATCGAAGGCTATTTTATTATCTGCCCTTTAATATCCAAGCATCCAGGAAGATTGGATAATGGATTTGTGTTGGATAGAACTCTCAGCGCTATCCAGCTTGCTGGAAGCCTTAATGTTGGAATTATAGGATTAAGCGGACATTCTTCCCTATTAACAGATAAAGGTTATACTATTGGCAAAACTTTAAAGATTCCGGTTACTGCTGGCAGCAGTTTTACTGCCTGGTCAATATTTGAGGCAATTTACAGGGTAGCCAAGGTAAAGAATATAAACTTAAAAGAATGTAAATTAGCAGTGATTAATGCGAGCGGTTCTCTTGGCAGCCTATGCTCAAGAAAATTGTCAGACTATGTCCGGCGTATAGTCATTAACGGTCCGGAGAGGGATAAATTGGAACGCCTTAAAGAAAATATTGCGCAGTTGAGCCCTGTTGAGGTCATTATAGAAGAAGATATAGATAAGGCGGTAAAAGATGCGGATATTGTAATTAATGCAAATATCTCTCGAGAGCCGGCATTTGAGATGCGAAAACTAAAACCCAATACAATTTTCTGTAATATTTCTTCATTCAGCGCTGCTACGGAGAAAACAAGCCTGCGTAATGATATCACGGCTGTTCTTGGCGGATTAATCAAGCTGCCTTATTCAGATAGCCGTATAAATACCGGTTTACCCAAAGATATCATTCCCGCTTCTCTAGCTGAAACCATGCTTTTGACTTTTGAAGAAAGATTCGTCAGTTATTCTTCAGGCGAGAACATTAACTTAGACCAATTAGAGGAGATTGCCGATATTGCGGTGCAGCACGGCTTTGAAGTCTGGCTGCCGGAGGCACCGGTATTATGACATATGTGGTATTGGATAATTAGAGGAATATCTTTTGCTATCTTAAAATTGTTCTTCGGGTTTAAAGTGGAGGGCTTAAAAAATATTCCCCAAAAAACCAATTTTATAATAGTGGCCAATCATTCCAGTTTTCTGGACCCTCTGATTGTGCAGGCAGCAGTGCCAAAAAAGATTCACTGCCTGGTTTTAAAGATGCTTTATAGAAATTTTGCCCTGAGGTGGTTTTTAAAAATGGAGGAGACTTTTACTATAGGCAGTTCCTCGAGAAAGGCAGTGTATTATTTAAAAAATAATAAGATTATCGGCTTATTTCCGGAAGGTGGCCGTTCTTTCGACGGGAAATTGAGAGAGTTTAAAAGAGGTGCGGCATTGCTTGCGCTTAAGACCGGAAGGCCCATTGTGCCTTGCGCAATTCTAGGTGCACGCGAAGCCTTGCCCAGAGGTGCTAAATTTATTAAATTACATCCCATAAAGGTAAAAATAGGAAAACCCATATATCTGTTAAAAGAATTTGACGAGGTAATTGACGACATATATCTGCAAGAAGGTATGTTTAAAGCCAGAAACTCAATCCAGGATATGCTCAATGCCGGATAGCGATTTGATAGAGATAAAAATATCAAAGGTAATACACGCCCAGAGATGGAGGGTAATCCGCCTTATTACCCGCGTGCAGGAATTCCCTACCTATATGCCTAATGTCAAAGAGGCATCTATAATCCAGAAGAGCCGCAATAAGATGATTACAAAATGGAAAGTCAGGGTTGATGAGGTTCCGATAAGCTGGACAGAGGAAGATTTACTTGCTTTAAGGCAGGATACCATTTATTTTAAGGCTATTGAAGGAGACCTGGAAGAATTCAGGGGTGAGTGGAGATTCGCAGACCATCCAGAAGGAACAGAGGTCAGCATAAATGTTTATTTGAAGGTCGGCATACCTGGGATTCAGGACTTTGCAGATGTCTACATACAGAAATTACTGACCAAGAATTTTGAGGCCATATTAGATGCCTTGGAGCGCCGGCTCATATCTATACGGTATGCCAGCTTTAAGCGCGGTGATATAGAAAAGGTAGCTGGTTTTGGAATTATCGGACATCTCTATAATTTTAACCATCTGGTGCAATGCTTTAAGATGCTGAACCCTAATTTTAAAATGCCCTCGCGGGAATTCCTGGGGCATCTTTTCAATATCACCCCTTCTTTTAAATTCTACGATATCCTGGATTTTAAATCCAAGACTGGAGATTCAGTAAACGGTTGTCTAATCTTAGCTACCTTCATTCCTGATATGATTGAGAAAGATATGTGGACAATCTTTGCCAAAGTAGTGCGCGCCTGTAAGATTGCAGAGAAATACGGTGTGGGAATAGTAACTTTAGGCGGTTTTACCTCTATTGTGGCAGAGAGGATAGGCCAGGAGATTGCCAATGAAGTGGATGTGGCAGTTACCACTGGCAATACTTTTACTGCAGCAATGACCATCGATGGTGTAGTCCAAGCCTCTGAGCTTTTAAATAGAGATATTGGCTCTCTAAAAGCAACCATAGTAGGAGGCACAGGTGATATTGGAAGCGGTTGTGCCAGAGTTATCGTCGACAAAGTAAGACAATTAACTATAACCGGAAGGACGAAGGAGAACCTGCGCTGCCTCAGAGCAGAGTTAGCAAAAAGACACGGAGCAAGTATAATCGCTACTACAGATAACGAAGGAGCAGTTAAAGACGCAGATATAGTAATCAGCGCAGCCAGTGCAACTTCATCCATCCTTAAAATTGAGTGGTTTAAGCCTGGCGCAATAATCTGCGATGTAGGGTATCCTAAAAATATTTCCTATACTCCTACAACGCGGAAAGATATCTTGATTTTCTCAGGCGGCTTGGCAAAATCTCCCACACCCATTCCTTTTCCCATTGATGTGGGCCTGCCTTCTCCCGATACGTTATACGGCTGCTTTTCCGAATCTATTATCCTATCTTTAGAAAAACGCTATGAGAATTTTAGTTTTGGAAGAGGAAATATTACTCCTGAAAAGATAGAAGAGATAAGGCAGCTGGGCAAAAAACACGGCTTTGAAGTCGCGGATTTCTATTGGGGAGATAAATTAATAGATGCTACCGTAATCGAAAAGGTAAAACAAAAAATCCATGAAAATAAAACTGATCGTATTAGTTAAAAAGTCTAAAGAGGCGGACGTAAATGGAAAACGAGAAAATTGATTTAATAAATACTGTTATTCAAAAGGACAAATGTATTCTTAAGGTGTATCTTTTTGGCTCGCAACTTAAAAGTAAAGCCAACAAATATAGCGATATTGATATTGCAGTCTTGTTTGATGACAAGGCCAAGGAAAAAGATTATACGGATAAACAGATTGCGCTTGCAAATAGCATAAGCGAAATCCTAAATAAAGAGATAGATATTATTATTTTAAACCAGGCATCCTTATTTTTAAAATACCATATACTGAAAGAGGGTATGAAAATCTACGAGAGGCCGGGTAGAAACGAACATAATTTTGAAGCCCTGGCAATAATGCAGTATTTTGATTTTCTCCCTATAAAAAACAGGATAGAAAACGGAATCCTGTCCAAAATTAAGGAGGCATAGAAGATGGTAAATCAAAATATTATTAAGGCGAAAATTAACCATATTGAGCGTAGCCTTCAGCGTCTGCAAGGTAAGAAACAAATAACGCTTGCTCAGCTAAAAAACAACGCAGATTTACAGGATATTATTTTGCATAATCTGCAATTGGCAATCCAGGGTTGTATTAATATCGCTAGTCACATAATTTCCGACCAGGGATGGACAGTGCCTGATACGTTAGCCGGCTTATTTGATATTTTGGGAGGGCATAAAGTTATCTCGAGAGATTTAGAGGCCCGTTTGAAAAAGATGGTCGGTTTTCGGAATATAATTATTCATGAATACGGAACGATTGATATGAATAAAGTTTATCAGATATTGACTCGTGATATAAAAGACGTCCGGTTATTCTTAAAGCGGATTTGCCTATACGCAAAGATATAAAATCCATGAAAATAAAACTGATTGCACCAGCAAGAAAGCCAGAGTGGGGAGAGAGTTTTTGGGATTTGAAAACTCTTTGCAAACTCACCGGCCGCAAAGCTGGTGGCGCGCCTTTAGCCTTGCCTACTTTAGCTGCCTTAACACCATCTGATGTAGAAGTAGTTCTTACCGATGAAAATGTTGAGCCAATTAATTTTGAGGAAAATGTGGATTTTGTGGGAATTACAGGAATGACCTGCGTTATTCCGCGTTCCTATGAAATTGCTGATGAATTCAGAAAAAGAGGTGTGCCTGTAGTTATGGGTGGTATTCATGTTTCTATGATTCCTGAAGAGGCAATTCAACATTGCGATTGCGTAGTAATCGGTGAGGCAGAAGAAATATGGGAGCAATTAGTAAGAGATACACAGAAGAATAATTTACAGAAGTTCTATCAAGCACCTAGATTTCCTGATTTAACCAACGCCCCGATGCCAAGGTGGGACTTATTAAAAAACGATAAATATTGTTATTTTACTATTCAGACCGGCCGCGGTTGCCCTTACGATTGTGAATTTTGTTCTGTACAAACTTTTAATGGTAGACAATATCGTTATAAATCTATAGATTGCGTTCTTAAAGAAATTACCTTTTTGAAAGGCTTAGAAACCAAAAAACCTTTTTTCTTCGTAGATGACAATATTCTAGCAGTTAAGGATTATGCAAAAGAACTTTTCAATAAACTTGTTTTCTTAAATATAAAGTGGTGGTGTCAGTCATCAGTAGATGGCCTTAAAGATAATGAAATTTTAGATTTAATGTATAAATCTGGATGTCGAGAAATCTTTGTTGGGTTTGAGTCTATTCTGCAAAGCAGTTTAAATTCGTTACATAAAAGTAAGATTAATATGGTAGATGAATATAAAGATATAATAAATACAGTTCATTCACACGGTATAGCAATATTTGGTTCGTTCATTTTGGGAAGCGATAATGATAACCCAGATATCTTTGAGCATACAGGGAAGTTTATAAATGATACAAATATATCTTTTGCAATGATTAACATATTAACTCCTCCTCCGGGAACTAAGTTGTATTCCAGATTGAAAGCAGAAAATAGACTGATAACTTATGAATGGCATAAATATGATGGGGAACACACTTCTTTTAAGCCCAACTTAATGTCGCAAATACAATTACAAAAAAAACGATTAGTTTTGTTAAAAAATATTTATTCTTATAGATGTTTGTATAATAGACTTAAAAATATCTGGGATATTGGTGTATTCGTAAGAGACAAAAAAAATAGAAAATTGTTCACAAAAGGAAGGTTACTTTTTACATTAAGAACAATTTTCGATAACAAATTCAACAGAAAATTTTTTATTTTAAAGAGCCTTTGGAATAAAAATATAACCTCGATTATGTCTGTATTATTAGCAATAAACTTTCGCGAGTACGCATATCAAAACCGTTTAAATGACAATGTACCAATTTAATCCTTACGCTATACCGACATTTCTGACCGCAATATTTCTATTTATGTTAGGTTTTTTTGTTTTCTTAAGAAATAGGAGATCCGAGATAAATTTTAGCTTCCTTTTACTATGTCTCAGTGGATCAGTATGGCAGATGGGATACACATTAGTTTATCTTAGTGCCAGTATTACGACTGCCATTTTTTGGCAAAAGGTTGTTTATTTAGGTGTTCCATTTTTAACTCCTGCAATGTATCATTTCTCGGTAGCTTTTTTAAAATTATATAAACAAAGAAAGAATATTCCTATATTTTATATTATTGCAATTGTTTTTAGCCTTATCGCTTTAACTACGGATTTATTAATTAGCGGTTTAAACGAATATTTTTGGGGTTTTTATAAGAAAGCGGGACCGCTATACACATTCTTTTTGATTCTATGGTTCTTACCTGGAATTTATAGTATATATAATTTATATCGCGGGTATGTACAATTTACTAGTCCTTTAGGGCGCAAGCGGAGAAAATATATGTTTATTGCGATAGCCATTGTATTTATCGCCCTTTGGGATTTTATTCCGGCCTACGGAATAGAAGTATACCCTATAGGATATATTGGAGTGATCGCATGTCTTTCTGTTATTGCCTACGCTATTGTAAGGTATCGCCTCATGGATATCGCGGTTGCCATCACCCGCACCACTATATTTTTGGTACTTTTTAGTTTAGTTTTGGGTTTACCTTTTCTTTTTATAGCTTGGGGCAAGGATTGGTTAATTAGAATATTAGGTGCGAATTGGTGGATAGGGCCATTGGTATTAATGGCTACCTTAGGCACCTCAGGGCCATTTATATTTTTCTATATTGAAAAAAGGGCGATGGCTATATTGTTACGTGAGCAACGCCGCTATCAGGAGACCTTAAGACACGCAGCAGTGGATATGACTCGTATTCGTAACCTGCAGAAGCTATTGGATTTTATCATAAGCCTTTTTAATGATGCTGTGCGCATTACCCATTCGGCAATATATCTATTTGATGCAAAAAGTGAAGAATTTTTCCTAAAGGCAGGTCTTAATCTACAAAAAGAACAACCGGATTTGATATCCAGGGGAAGCTCATTAATTAGCTGGTTAGAAGAGCATAAGGAACCTCTGGTCTACGAAGAAATAAAACAGAGGGCCGAAGATAATCCAGACTCTGTTTTTAAAGAATTAGAAAAGCAAATATTGGCCTTAAATGCTACTGTGGTTGTGCCCTGTCTTTTGGAGGGCAAATTATTAGATATTCTTATACTGGGAGATAAACTTTCGGGTAAAATCTATACCTCAGAGGATTTGGATAACTTTTTGGATTTAGCCCGCGAAGTTGCCTTGGCTACTGAAAACGCCTTACTTTACGGAAACATAGAAGAGGAGGTCAGGCAAAGGACAAAGCAATTAGTAGAGGTGCAGAGCCAATTGGTTCAAGCAGAAAAACTGGCAACCGTCGGGACGCTTGCTGGAGGAGTAGCACATGAAATAAATAATCCTTTAACCGCAATATTAACCAATGCCCAGATGCTTTTAGCTGATGCTAAGTCTTTCGATGCCGACTCAAAGGAATCTCTGCAATTAATTGAAGAGGCGACTCAACGTTGCCGCACCATTGTGCAGAAACTGATGACCTATGCCAAAAGGCCATTAGAAACCACAGAAGTATCAAAGGTAGATTTATTAAATGTCACAAAGAAGGTAATTTCTTTTCTTGCCTATCAGTTTGAGCAAGAGAATATAAAGATAATACTCAGTGCAAAGGACGAAGTTTATCTGGTTAATGGAAATCAGAACGAACTAGAGCAGGTATTAACAAACATAATCCTAAATTCCAGGGATGCGATAACCAAGATTAAAAAAAGCGGGAATATTTACATAGGCCTCTCCAAAAGTAATAATTCGATAGATGTTGAAATTAGGGATGAGGGAGCAGGCATAGCAAAAGAAATAATGTCCAAGATATTTGACCCGTTTTTTACTACCAAAGATGTGGGAAAGGGCTTAGGCCTTGGGCTTTCCATCTGCCAGGCAATTGTGGAAAAACACAATGGTTCAATTGCTGTTCAATCTGAAGTCAATAAAGGTTCAATATTTACAGTAAAATTACCTAGGACGAAGGAGGTCTAAAAATGGCAAAGAACATTCTGATAATTGACGATGACCAACTAGTAGTAAAAACTTTGTCTAGGTATCTTAAGACTTGTGGTTACAAAGTAGAAGTTGTACTTAGCGGTGAAGAGGCAATTAAAAAAACCGAAGCAATACCTTTTGACTTAATTATTTCTGATATTAGAATGCCTGGGATGAATGGTCTTGAGACCCTGAAAAAATTAAGGTCTGTTTGCCAAAATAAACACAAAATTAAAATTCCTGAAATTATTATTACAGGTTATGCCTCTGATGAAAATAAGAGAGAAGCAGAAAAAATGGGAATCACTAATTACATTTACAAACCCTTCGATTTAAGTGTTTTTATTGAGGCGGTAAAACGAAGCTTAAGTGAATAAAGGCACGTTATGTATATAGAATCGAGTATTTATATTAATAAAAAAAGAGGAGAAGTTTACGAAGCGGTAAAGAATATAGAAGACTACTTCCATTTTATGCTTAATGTAGAGAACGTAAAAATTATTGGCATAAAAAGAAATTGCCGCTTAAGTGAATGGAAGATTAATGTTTATGAGACGCCTATTTCTTGGCAGCAACAAGAGTATCTTAATGACAAGGATTATCAGATAAAATTTAAATGTCTAAAGGGTGATTTAGCTCATTTTGAAGGTTCTTGGCAAGTACAACAAGAAGATAGCAGGAGCAAGCTCAATTTTTATTTAAGGTTAAATTGGGGCGGGACTCTGGCCCTTCGTTATAATAACGAATTTATCAATAGAAAACTCCTTATTGTTATCAAAGCGATGCTCTGGGCGTTTAAAAAGAAACTCGATTATGGAACAGAGATAGTTAAAGGCGATGCGATTGTTAGTGAGTTAATACACTATAAAAATAGAGATGGCAAAAATATTGTAGGGTATTTTGATCATTTGAGGAACTGGTCTAAAGATGGGCCGCTTGTTATTTTATGTCCTGGATATGGAGAGACTAAGCGCGATACTCTTTCCACTTCATATTATCTTGTCAAAAACGGCTTTAATTGTATCCGGTATGACGCAACTGACCATGTTGGTGAAAGCGATGGTGAAATAGCAAATACGACACTAACAAAATTAAAGCAAGATTTGCTTTCTACGGTAGACTATGTAGAGAAAACGTTCGGAGTAAATAAGGTTGGTGTGGTGGCAACTAGCCTTGCAAAAAGAATGGCCATTAAAGCTGCAGCGGAAGACAAACGGATTGCTTTTCTTTGCGGTATGGTAGGAGTTGTAAATCTACAAGATACCCTTAAATCTATTTACAAAGAAGATATGGTGGGAGCTTTTTTGAAAGGAGAAAAATGGGGTCCAACTGACATATTGGGACATAAGGTAATTTTTGAAAATTTCTTGGAATCTGCTGTAAAGGATGACTTCCATAGCTTAGAGAGTACATTTAAAGATGTAAGTACCCTAGATATTCCGATAGTTTTCTTGGTGGCTGAGAAAGATGTGTGGGTGAGAGCAGAGGAAGTGCGACTAGTGTTTGAAAAGACAAAAGGTAAAATAAAAGAATTTCATATTATTCCGGAGGTTATGCATCAACTCCAAGAGAATCCCAAAATTGCTCAGCTTGTTCTTAAACAAATAGTTGTAAGTTGTACAAAATATTTAATGAATAAAGAAATAAGCATAGATGAAGTGATAGAACCAAATTTAAGGGAAATTGCAGTGCAAAATCGTATAGAAAAAGAACGTTTAAAACTAAGAGAGGTTTTTACACTTTCACTAGAAAAGGACTTCTGGGCAGAGTATCTTTCTAGTTTCAGCATGATTTATAAGGTGCCAGATTACCGTGAATATCTTACTTTGCTTTTTGAATTGTCTGGTGGTTTAAAAGATGGAGATTTTATATTGGATGCGGGATGCGGTGTAGGTTATTTCGGCGGTTGGTTGATTAACGAGATAATAAAATCCAATAACTCAGACCAAAATCAATCTAAATTATATTCGCGTTGTCGTTACTATGGGGTAGATTTTGTGCGCCCTGCTTTAGATATAGCTAATAGTAAACATTTAGATATGAAGAAAAGGTTCCTAGAGAAAAAAGGCTTAAATAATGGGAAACTTGATAATTTTTTCCCCTGCGAATATATAGAACACGATTTAAATTTTGATTTACCTTTCAAGGATCGATATTTTAACAAGATTTGCTGTAGTTTAGTGTTGTCTTACGTGGCTGAGCCGATACTTGCAACAAGAGAATTATTTCGTACCTTGAAACACGGTGGAAAAATAGTGGTATCATCGCTTAAGCCATTCGCTGACTTGTCAGAAGTATATCGTAATTTCATATCGATTGCTAAAAGTGAACAAGAAATTTTAGAAGCGCGTAGACTATTAAGTGAAATAGGGAGAATAAGACAGAAGGAGGGGATGGGGCATTACCGTTTTTTTAACGAGAGGGAGATTAAATTTATACTTTTAGCAGCCGGTGGGAAAAAAGTAAAAGTTTTTAAATCCTTAGGAAATCAAGTAAATGTTGCAGTTGCCAGTAAGGAGTAAATAAAATATGTGGTATTATCCAATAAGCGCTTTAATAAATGGCGTTACTCTTACAATATTGGGCCTGTTTGTTGTTTTTAGAAAAAATCGCACCTTATCAAACATTACATATTCCATATTTTGTTTTTTTATTTCATTCTGGAGTTACTCATATTTCTTATGGCAAATTTCCAAAACAGCCGCATCTGCATTATTCTGGTGTAGAACATTAATGATTGGCGCGATTTTTATCCCAGCTTCATATTTTCATTTCATGACTACCTTGATTGGTAACTATTATGACAAAAATATAAAAAGAATTATCTATCTCGGATATACGCTAGCAATTATTTTTACAATTTTGAATTTTACAACGCTTATGGTTCTTGATGTTAGGCCGCGCCTCAAATTCCCTTTTTGGCCAACAGCGGGATCCGCTTATAAATATTTTCTGTTGTACTTTGCAGGATATTCCATTTACGCTTGTTATCTTTTATTAAAGGAGACGAGGGATGCAAAAGGTGCAAAAAGAAATCAGTATTTATATATTCTTATTGGTAGTATGTTAGGTTATTTTGGCGGTTCAACTAATTTTCCCCTATGGTACGGTATAAAGTTATATCCCTTCGGAAATATCCTATCATCCATTTATGGTGTTCTTGTCACCTACGCCATCCTTCGCTACCGCCTTATGGATATCTCTGTTGCCATCACCCGCACAGGCATTTTTATCGCAGTTTACACCCTTGTTCTTGGCCTGCCTTTTGCCGTTGCATTTTGGCTG
>Ga0315281_10012636_pt1 | contig 11483 bp, 16 predicted proteins | sample YL17G07_0_MG_FD_204540 | JGI IMG/M metagenome (GOLD analysis project Ga0315281, IMG submission 204540) | Sediment microbial communities from Yellowstone Lake, YNP, Wyoming, USA - YL17G07_0 | ecosystem: Environmental > Aquatic > Freshwater > Lake > Sediment | place: USA: Wyoming | collected... | reverse complement strand
ACAAATCCACACAGGATCACGACTTGCGCTCGCAGGATCACGATTCATTCAGGGATCACGGCTCTTCAACCGTTGATAGCCGATCAACAGCTCTGGCTCTAGCTGTGTCCACATGTCCACATGTCCAAATCCACCGGATCTAAACACTACATTCTCTGTATCACACGCTGAATATCCAAAAGTAACTCTTAGATCCGGCAGATGTGGACATCTGGACACGTGGACACGAAAAAGCTCAAAATGAGCTCTATTTTGGATGGCGCTTGGCGCGCCCACCGCACCCCTATTTTTGTTAGTATCCATTTTTTGTATACACCCTCTGTTTTGTTCTCTTTTCTCTTTCTTCTTTTTCTCTTGCATTTTCGTTCTTCTTTTCTCTCTTCTCTCTATCCGGATCTTCTATACCTACCCGGCTATTCGTCTACTTGTCTCCAACCATCCGGTTCTATTCTAACAGTCACCGGACTGTCCGGTTATCAGTCTACTCTTCTCACATCTTCATGCTCTTCCGTCTCTAGTTTTCAGTTTCTAGTTTAGTCTTCAGTAGCTCTAAGTCTCCGGTCTCCAGCTGCTCTACCTGGCTCTACTCTACCGGCTCTCGTCAGCTCTACCGGTTCAACCATCTCCAACCCGGATCTACTTGCTATCCGTCCGGTTCTACTCCAAGTCTTTCATCCTGCTTGTTCCATCCAGTTGCTTTCACCCGGTCCATTCAACTGCTATCCTCCAGCTGCTTAGATTCCGACTCAACTTCACGAGCTTCAATCATCTGCTCGCGTCAGCTCTACCTACCGGTTCCCATCAGTTCAGCTCTACCGGTTGTCCATCAGCTCTGCTTCGTCAGTTCAGCTTTGACCAGTTCTACTAACTCTGCTTCAAGTCCCTGATTGCCAACATCGATGTTGGCAATCCACCCGGTTGTTTCAGCTATCCCTCCCCGGTTCGACTGCTACTACACCCCGCTGTTTCCACTGCTCTCCGGCTTCTCCAGTCTCTCAACTCCAAGCTACCAGCACTCCACCTCCACGGTCTTCAGCTGCTTCCCAAGTCTCCTGCTGCTCCGACTCTATCCGCTCCACCAACGCTACACCTGATTACCAACATCGACGTCTGCAATACACCCGACTGTCTCCACTCAACCACTCAGCACCCAGTCTCCCAGCCACTACCCACCAACACCACACACCCACCACCAACAAGAGAGGAGAGGAACGGGCGGCGAGGGCAACAGAATTTTGATCCATAACACGGCGCTCGTCTTCAGTCGCGGAGAGAGTCAAGCTAACGCTAACATCGTCGTTCAGCGCTGCAAGATTGATAAGAAGATCGGCGGCTCTCTAGGCGGGAGCCGGCGCGTGGTCCCACCTCGAGAAGAAGGGCATTTCGGGGGCTTGGTCTAACACTGATGTCTCAATACTGTACCGATCGTTCCGACTAGCTAGTCGCAAAACAATCACGAGGCTTCTACACCGTCTCGAGCGATAACCTGACTGTCTGAGTCCCTTCACGCACATGATATGCTGCAACGCGGGCGCCATCCTTGTAGATGTATATCCGCGATACGAAGACTTCTCGGATCAGCCAGGCTAGAGCTCGCTTTATTCTGTCTCGGGAAAGGCCGGTCTCCTTCATTATTGCCTCGCGCGTCATGAAACTGCGTGTTAGGAGACATAGGAAAATTGAGAGACGCGGATCCTCCAGTTGTCTAAGCAGCCGCGCAAAGTTGTGGCCAATGGTTTCGTTTGTGTTCAAGAAGCTTTCCTCTTGTCGTGGATGGGCCGGTGTGTACGAAGTGTCAAGACTCGTCTCCATGTCTGTTCAATTCCGACTGCCGGCAACACGATGTACGTACATGTTGAGAGCACAGCGGCCACCGCGAATGCTATGGCTGAGGCAAAGTCTTCGCTTCCGAGAGACGCGAACACCCAAGCTGTGATGTGCACAATCGCGACGAGCGGAAGAAGCAGGATACGGAAGATCGCTTGCAGGAGAGAGCTTTCAGCTATTGCTGCAGCTACAGGTGGACTCCACGAGTAGTAGAATGCATTCCACGCTTGAACTATCGGGTGTCCTATGGGAGTAGAGCCGATCAGCCCGTCTCGGACGTACCGCATGTAGATGACTTCAGGTGCCATCTCGCTGCCGTAGGCAGCAGTTGCGATTATGCACTTCGGTGATGAAGTGACTTGAGTTGGAGTGGACGGTTGGGCGGTTGTGGTCTGAGCGGTCGTGGTCTGCGGGGCGGTGAACACTGCTGTTAGCGTGTGGGGAGTGTTCATTATGATGAGATAGGGTTGGGTGGAGGCAACATTCGTGCCGTCAAGCTCCCAATGGTCGAAACTGTATCCGCTGATGCTGATTACAGGGACCGCTTGGACCGCCGCGCCGGGGTCGTACTGGTTATCGCTTGTCTGAGGGTTGAGGAGGACAGATACCGCATCGCTCGGTCCGCCTACGATGTTGACTGTGAGCTGATACTTCGTTGCAGTCGCCGTGCTCGTCGTCACAGTGGTGCTCATCACACTGGTCGTGATTGTGAGTCCTCTTGGCCGGTACGTGAATGGGAAATTCTGAATGTGGTACTGAAGCGTGGGGGTGGTGATGTCGATGTTGGCTAGGCCGTAGGTGTCAGTGATTGGCCACTTGAATGCGCCGTCAACTATGGATGCCTGGAGTGTCTGTGTGCCACCGGCTACGGTTTGCAGGTTGATGGTTGCTGTGCCAGTCGTGATTATTGGAAGTTGGTCGTTGCCTACTAGGCCGACCCAGTTGTAGGATGTCGTGATCTGTGCTGTGTCTGGGTCGATGTCGTGATACTTGAAGGCGAGGACGTGCCGGTCGAGGGTGTAGCCTGCGGCGTCGACACGTATGTCCACCCGGATCTGCTCAGTGTTTGCAGTGATGCTGGGGTCTGTGATCTGGCAGAAGGCGCTGGGCCAGCTGCCGCCGACGCCTAGGATCTGCGCCTGTGCGCTTGTGATGTATTGACCAGTGGGCTGGTAGAGAGTGCAGGTAACGCTTTGCGGCGTAACTATTGTGGCGTTGCCATTTGTCTGCTGGAATGTTTCGACGTTTGCGTAGACTTGATTCTTGTACAGGGCTGCGTAGGTTTCGGCGTATATGCCGTCCCGTAGATTTGATGTCACGAGGCCTTGAACCCGCAGCCACTCTGCTAGCGGTTTCGAGTCGAGTACGGCGTCGCCGAGTATGGCAACGTATGGGTCGCGGCCTTCGAGGCCCGGCTGGCTCGTCCACTCTCTGAAGAGACTTGGTTTGTACGCATACAGTTTCTCAAGCGGATTGCCGAGGGCGTATTGCAGTGGAGTGATCTGTGAATAGAGGTAGATGGCAGGGCCGTTATCGGAAGTTATGCTGCTGTAGTCTACGTCGCCACCGAGGAGTTGCCCATAGCCGAGATCATGTGTGATTATCATCTCTACTGCGACAGCGCTTCCCTCAATGGAGAGGGGGCCAATATACGTGGCTTCGAATTGGAACACATGCGTTAGCTCGTGAACTATCGTGGGTTCAGGTTCCGCGTTCTCGACAGTGAGTAGATCTGTGCGCATACAGATTTCACGGTAATTTGCTGTGCTGCCTGATGGAGGGCAACCATCCGGCGACGGCTCAGTGTTGTACGTGACTGTAAAGTCGTGATCTGGCATATAGAAAAGCTCCGCAATCTTCGGAATATCCTGCTGCACGTATGCGATGTTGGCTTGGAGAACAGAGTCAGGGAAGTTGTCGGGGAAGAATACAGTGACTTTGTGGCCATTCGAGAGCGGCACGTCGACTACCTGCTTGTAAGCATGCGCTTGCGGAACGACGACGGCTCCCACAGCAAGTAGAAGCATGAACAGAACGCAGACGCGACTATTTCTCTGCATCATTGACACTCCTTCGTCATCCTCGAAATTGCCTTGTTCAGCTTCCAAGCGGGGGTGTCCCAGAAGAAATCAGAAGTCCTCTCTATCGCAAAGAAGAACTCGCGTCCGTCATGTAGTTTGATTTGAACGCCAGGCCAGCTTGATTCTTTGAGATGGTTCCCGATTCCGTAGCTCCAGTGCCTCACGTTCAGCATGTCTTCAAAGACCTCCGGTGCCGAGCCTACAATTTCCTGCGCCTCTTGAGGCAACTTTGGCAGTTTGGCGGTCACCTGACGGCTCGCAATGAACTTCGAGCGTACGATTTCCCGCGCTTCTAATGAGAGAGTCCAATCGTTTTGGCTGGCACTCCACACGTCTACGCTGCGCTCGGTCAGCACAATGAGGACAAGGTCCACCTGCTTGACTCGCGACATGAATCCCGTTTCGGTGGCCAGGAGGGCCGGTTGAGTGGTTAGCACCTTGGCGCCGCAATGCGGACAGAAATCCATCTCTTTCACCGTGTCTATATCTGCTACGATATGCTAGTGTCCGCTACGCATATATAAGTGTGGCTATAACTGATACGCAGAGCAGCCATGTACACACGGATACTCACGGAAAACGAGCGGGACCAGATCAGCAAGTACCTGAAGAAAGATGGAGCACGAAAGGACGTCATACGGACACTGGTCATGCGCGCTAAAAGGCATAGAGGCACAATCCTGGAGGACCTAGAGCTCCTGAAAGACTTGGTTGAAACGTATGAGCAGCAGAAGACGCGCTAGGTGAGCTGCTAGAAACATGGCAAGCGTCTTGCATGAAAACGTCGGACACAACTTTGCGCGGCTGCTTAGACAACTGGAGGATCCGCGTCTCTCAATTTTCCTATGTCTCCTAACACGCAGTTTCATGACGCGCGAGGCAATTCAGAAAGAGCTCAAGTTATCTCCGGATGTCATGAAGAGAGCGCTTACCTGGCTGCTCCGTGAGGGTTTCATTTCGCGCATGTATCTGTACGAGCAAGGTGCTCGTGTTGTGGGCTATCGTATGATCGGAACAATCGACACCGTGACGCTACCACTGGATGGCGTTCTTCTCATCGACATTGGCGCAAACATCGCACGAGACCACGCGTTAATGACACAAACAGGCCGTGAAAGGAGGCAAGGTGTGTAGGTTTTGCCAGGCCGCCCTGCGAAGAAGCGCGTCCACGTGATCTTGGATGAGAAGGACTATCTTTGGGCGGTGACGCGCGGTTTCGACTTCAGCGAGCGGTTCAGCGAGTTTCTCAAGAGTTGCAGGCGTGAGACGGAAATCACTACCTACGGTCTCGTCCTGAAGCGCCAAGAAGCTACCGATGCCAACAGAGGTAAGGTGTAGGTCATGCCTGTCGGTCGCCGAGAGAGTTATCCACAATCCAGATTTCGTGTGAATCCGGCTAACATTGAGCGGGCCCGAAAGGCAGGCTTAGACTTGAGCAACTTCTTTGACGCTTGCCTCGAGGATCTTCTGACACGAATAGATGCAACCGCCGGCAGGTGGGCCTCCAGTGCAGGTGAGATTGTGATTCTGGACACGAACAAGGCTGCGGTGCACGTGAAACAAATCGTAAAACAAAACCGGGACTTGGACCACACTTGACAAGTCTCTCGCTGCACTCCGACTCTCCAAGAGACAACTATCGGGCAATCCTACGGCCCTTGATCGATCAGTACAAAATTGAAGGAGAAATGACTCTTCGCCGGTGCTGGTATGTTTTACTCAGCAAGCAACTAGTACATGAGCACCCAGATCCAAAGAATCAGTCTCAGAGAAACGCGCCCTACCGGCGGCTGAGCCAAGTGCTTCTCAAGGCGAGAATCAACGGCGATCTGTCCTGGGATGTCATGGTTGACCGAACGCGGCGCTTGGATAGGCCCCTGACGTGGGAGAGCGTGGATCAAGCTGTAACCTATGTCCTGAACGGTTTCCGGTACGATCCTATGGGGGGTCAGAATCGGTATGTCGAGGTTTGGGTTGAGAAGGATGCCGTGTCCACGCGAATCTACGAAACGGCGGAAGAGTTTTTCGTTCCTGTTATCACGGCGAGGGGTTTCTCTAGCGGGACCTACTTGCATGACGGCGCAGAACGCCTCAATCAGGTTCCTAGGGAGAAAGATATCATGATCATCTATCTAAGCGACTTCGATCCCGAGGGAGAATACTTCCCTAAGCTCTTTGAGAAACAGATTGGACCCCGGTACGGATGTAGTCGCCCCGTGAGGATTGAGAAACTCGCCTTGACCCGTGACCAGGTAGATTCTTGGCAGTTGCCTTGGATTCCGCTAATGGTTCGAGCTTCTCACCTTCGCAAATCGTATGTCTCACGCTATGTGGCCGACAACGGTGAGCACGGTCAGCAGAAAGTCGAACTGGATGCCGTGGACAACGTGACCCTTGCCTCGCTTCTGAGGAGACGGTTGAGCCAGCTGGTTGACACAGACATTATTGACGACTCCTCGAAGGAGAGTAGAGCCGCAGTCAAGCGGTGGAGAGCACAACACAAGTTCAGGCGTGAGTAACGCTCCTAGGCCGCGGCAGGTACCAGGTACTAGTACTAGCCTAGAATCCATGCCCGACCGTGCAATCATACGTCTAGACAGCCCCGGACACGCGAAAAGGCCCCTATTTTCCCTGTGGAGGTGAAGGGCATGAATAGGATTCGAAATGGAGTTGTGGTACACCTAGGCAAAGGAAGCATGACGCTTCTCACGATCCTTGGGCTCGTTCTCCTGTCTCTAGTCTCGCCCACGGTCGTGGTCCGCATCCTTGAGAACCTCCATGAGATTGCCAAGGCCTTCGGTCTGCCATAAGATATCGAACCGGCTAGGCTCCGTGTTGTTACGGGGCCTAGCTTCCCTCTATCTTTCCTGCTTCGTCGTGTGAGCGTGTCGCGGAGCAACCTCCACAACCACGCGGAGAGCGAACAAGTTCGAGCCTTTCTTCGGTCCCCGTCTGCGTGTCTCGGATGGTGGCGGAGACTAGCCGCTTGCTATGAACTCAAGCGTCTTTGTCACTATCCCATCGGTGGTCATTATCGAAAACCACATCGTCCCATGCACGTCCTCGTTGTAGCCCTTGACGCAATCGTATTCAAAGGCAAATGTCCATGTCCACTCGGCAGACGTTCCCGGCCTCAATATCGTGGAATTTAGGAAAATGCTATGGTCCATGCTACACTTACCGTAGACGGCTTCTGTTTGCAACAATTGAGCCACAGTTGGGGCTGTCCCCACATTCGATAGAAATATGTGGAAGGTTTCTCGGTACGTCTCCCCTTCTCTTACGATGTAGTAGGGCGTCACATTCTCTATCTTCACGATCGTGGTTTCTGTGCTTACTGCGACTGAATAATGGTAGGACACGGATGACGGATAGACGGTGAGTATTAGCACAGGTTTCTTCTCAGCTTGGGCCTTCAATAGTTCAATCGCTGGAGAGTAGTAGTTGCCCCACATCCATATGTTGGCACCGGCTGTGAGGATAAGAGCAAGTAGAGCTACAGCGACCGCGGGCTTGTCCAAAAGGGTCTCACCTAGCCTCTTCTCGGACCTCGTCACATATGGTGACTATTCGTATGGCTATAAGATCTGTCACATCGTTTGGGCTGAAGGCGATACAATGCCTGATGAATCGCCTTTGGCCTACCGATGTCCCTTCGGCAGGTTTCATGCGAGGTTTTAACTAGTTATGGGTGGTCGTTTTACCGTCAGAGTCTGCGATCCGGAGTGGTGACTTGAGCGAGAGGAAATTGCATGGTAACCCGCAGCCTAGCCGTATTTGTCGCTGTGTTTCTTGTGGTTTGCGGAGTGGTCTTTCTTGTCGCGGCCGTCGTGCAGGGCGTGCCGTTCATCTGGTTGCAGGGTAGAGGGCAGCAGCTTGGTCTCGCAGCCGGTCGATTCGTCATTACAGTGTCCCCCGAAGCGCCGACAATGGTGGGGGAGACAATCACTGTGACCGTAAGCGACGCACAGACGCTGGCGCCGGTTGAAGGGGCATCCGTGGCCATCTGGAAGGATGGAACTCACCTGGTAGACTTTCCAACTGATGCGAAGGGCATCGTACAATTCGAGTACCCGGGAGAGACCACCATCCTCCTGATCAGCAAGGGGACTGACTATCAGACCGGGATGAAGGTTCTTCCTAAGGAACCCGCTGCTTGGATCCAAGACGAGACAAACGCGTTGTTAGTAGGAATCGTCTCAGGAGTGATCTCGGACCTTGCTGTCGCTTGGATCAAACGGGGTCCCTTGGAGGAGTGATGGTCGTTCGGAAATTCAGGGGGGACCCCCTAGCGAAGGAAAGGCAGTCAATCGGCCTGCCTTGGCTACAAACAATGCTTATCCCTTTTCCCCCGGGATTCAAACGTGAGACGTCTCGAGATGAGGCAAATCACAGAGTATGTATGTCTTCCCGTTCAGGCAAATTCCCCCCAAACGGGCTGCGTCTCTAGTTTCTCTTGGGAAAGATGGCTAATGGCTAACTCTTTCGCAAGTTCGAAGGCTTCAGCTGCTTGCCGGCAAGGGTTAACGACATTGAGCCCTTGTCTCTTGGGATATCATGAGTTACCCTTTTGATTCATCTCTTTAGTTCCGTGCTCAGGATTTCGTCTTGGGATCCTTCGTATCTCGAAGCCTCGCAACCGTATGACCCCATTCACAATTCTTGCCCAGATTAGCATTCCGCCTGCGATGGTAGTGGCCCAGGCAACGACTCCTGAAAGAGTCGCCAAGATCTCCGCAAATAACTCTGTTTGGGCCTGTTGGGCTTTGAAGATTTCCCGAAGCATCTTGGCAAACTGTGGTGAGCTGAAGAATTCCTGACTAGAGACAAACCGGTACACAAATTGCGACGCGAGAGCAATCATTGCAAATAGCGCTGTCCCGCATAGGATAAGTAGCAGTTTGGCGAGTTCCTGCTTATACTTGGTCTTGTAGTATTCGGCGCTCTTGCTCTTGTCGTTCATCTAGCCCACAAGGAAAAGGTAGCCTCTCGATGCAGCTATCATAGTTTCGGTGCAGAAGCAGCTTCATGCTCCGGGCTGGAACCACTCGTCAGCGCTTCGCTCATCCTCCGTTGCCCCTGCTGTTGGGAGCTTTCTCTGGGTCGCCAGCAGGAGAGCATTCGACCTCAGCATACCTCGCAATCTTTGACTTCATCCGGTCCCAATTCGCCGGGATGAGAGACAGCAGGCCGTCGAGAATTGTCGCTGCTATTGCAACGGGTATCATCTGGAGGAGCGGTGGAAAGACCGCAGGGATCGTGACAAAGAGATTGACCATGATGACTAGAAATAGGAGTCCTAGGATGAAGTGTTTCACGATGTCATGGAGTTCCTCAAAGGAGGACATGCGTTCGCTCATCATCTTCGTTGGCCCGTATGACGCCAAGAGGACTGCTGCAATTATGCCAAAGTCGATGGTGCGAGCACTGGAGGGCACCTGCGCTGACCTGACTAACGAGTCTAGACCTTGTGACATGGACATTGCCACAGCAAAAATCGCGAGGCACTTCACAAAACCAATCTCTATGTTTTCGTTGATTCTCATACCAATTGGCTGCGTCTTCCAATCCCATTCCATTCTCAGGATGACGAAGCTCATCGTGAAGCTTACGAGGACCGTCGCCAACAAAACGATACGCTCAACGTTTGGTGGAGCAAGGTGCGGCCGCTCGGGTTGCGGAGTCGTGTCCAAGGGAATATGTCCGGTGTAGAGGCCGATCAGGAGAAGGGTTCCAACGGTCAATAGTAGAATTGCGCGACCGTATGGTTCAATCCTCGAGGACAGTCTCCTGAACGCGATGAGTGTCCTAGCAAGGATGCCTGTGCCGTGCGTTGTCAAGGCCTTGTTACCTCGGCTGGCAGGTCGCTCAGAGGGTATGGCTTGAGATTAGTTATCTCTTTGCACCACTGTTCTGATGCTGTGATGAAGCACATCGGGGAATCCTGGAAGAAGCGAAAATGAGGAAGGTTTCGGCCATAGGCGGTCTTAAATGAACACCGAACCAAGTCATAGCTAGTGGTCCCTGGTGATTGAGTGGTTTCTGCAAGCCAACTCCATCGCTATCACAACGGCTCTCCAGCAGTCAAACGGCGTATCGCTGACCGATTGGATAGCCGCGTACGGGGCAGTGTTGTCAACAATCCTCGCAGCGTTCGGAGCCGTTCGCTGGTTTCTGGAGCGTAAAGAGAAGCATCCTAGAATACAAGTCACCTCCAAGCTTGGTTTCATGACCGCGCCTTGGAAGTCTGGGACAAGCGACTACCTGATCTATTTTGAGGCTGCAAACATTGGAGAGAGACCGGTCACTCTGAGCATTCCGTATTTGCGTCTCCCAGATGGAAGAAACCTCTGGATGCCTAAGGTGCAGAGACTCGAAGCTTTCCCGCACGACCTACTCCCTGGAAAGAAATGCATGGTCTGGGAAGAACTCAGGGAGCTTGCTCGGGGGCTTTCCGAGGAAGGCTTCTCGGGAGAAATCAAGTTCGTATGTACATTCGACGATGCTGTTGGCAACTCGTACAAATCCAAACCCATCTCGTTCGACGTAGATCATTGGCTTGCTGCATCCCCTCTCTCCAGATAAGACGGACATCGAACGAATGCGAGAGACGGTTCTCAGCTGCGAGGCAGCGAACAGAAAGCGCGGAGAAACCTCCACAACCACGTGGAGAGCGAACGTCAACCATATTCGGGTGCGCCAAGTTCCACTACGGGTTAAGCACTATCCAGCGGGCAATCCAGTAGGTGGACCATGGGAGTAACCCGACACATGCTCCGAGAATCAAGTAGAACATGAAGCCGAGTGGCAGTGCGTTGGTCAACTCAATCCTGCGGTACCAGAAGAGCCCCAAGAGGAGTAGGAATGCGATGTCGAGCACGACGGAGACAAGGGATGCTACCCCCATACTGTCAAGGTTGAGGTGACGGCATTTCATGTTGAGACTGATGACGTAGACTACAACACTAGCGATCACTTGACAAAACGTTTATCCGCCCAACCACCCTAGCGAGCTCTGCTTTCTTATCCGCAGCACAGGAGTGTTGACTGTGAAGCGGATACCTAACGATTTGGAAATTGTTCTGACTGTTGGCATGAGCGAAGATTGTTGCCATTGCGTGTTTGTCACGGCGGACCTTTGGAACGGGGGAAAGAGGCTGTTCCTTGAGGCGGCCCGCAGATATGCTGTGACAGAGAAAGGTGAGGCTGAGGGCGTAAGAGACATTGACCTCTACTACGACCCATACCGCATACTTCGCCCTGATGTGATTCTCGAGCTTATTGAGAAATGGAAGACAGAGTGGATAGCACGCGGGACTGCTTTCGGGGCACGTGTGAACGTTAAGGACGTGGAGAAGGCGGAGCAGTGGCTTAGGGATGGAGCCGACTACGACTTGTGCATAGAACGAGAACGCGGACGAGGAAAAATCTACTTGACTCCACTAGCCTAGACCAAGCGGCGTTTGCTAGAAAATGCGAAATTCTCGTATTGCAGAGGGAGTCTGTCTCATCTTAGACGGGCGAATTCAGGGCTTCGCTAGTTACAAAGAGGGCGTGTAATCTGGCAAATAGTCA
>Ga0315281_10012634_pt1 | contig 11484 bp, 10 predicted proteins | sample YL17G07_0_MG_FD_204540 | JGI IMG/M metagenome (GOLD analysis project Ga0315281, IMG submission 204540) | Sediment microbial communities from Yellowstone Lake, YNP, Wyoming, USA - YL17G07_0 | ecosystem: Environmental > Aquatic > Freshwater > Lake > Sediment | place: USA: Wyoming | collected... | reverse complement strand
CCCTAAAGTCTGATTACATAGTATATATGTATAAAGTGCTCTAATAGAGCCTTGCATTTAGGCTTAGAAAATTCGCGCTTGCGTTTGAGTTGCAACAGGAATACCTAGCACGCATATTTCCAGATTATTCTACCAGAGGAGTAGGGCCATGGCCCGTGTTACCGTTGAGGACTGCATCGACAAGGTCGATAACCGTTTCGACTTGGTTCTGCTGGCCGGCCATCGTGGACGCATGATTTCGTCAGGCGCCCAGATCACGGTCAACCGCGATAACGACAAAAATCCGGTTGTGTCCTTGCGCGAGATCGCCGAGGGGACGATTTCGCCGGGTGACCTGAGGGAAGATCTGATTCATTCGCTGCAAAAGTACGTCGAGGTCGATGAGCCGGAGGGCGATGCGGTGCCGCTGATCGGGGGGACCGGAGCAGGGGTCGACGCTGGCGATACCGAGGTGGCCTCCGACCGCATGACCGAGGAGGAACTGCTCAAGGGCCTCGAGGGGCTTGCCCCGCCCGAGGAAAAGCCCGAGCCGCCAGAGGTCGATGACGACGAGGAATAATCAGCCGTTTGGCGCCCTTGCGGGTGGTCGATTCACCGCTGATACGGCCCGGCTCTTGCCGGGCCGTTTGTTTTCATGAACCCTATCGCGGTTTCTTCCTTGCGGGATGACGGATTCGGCACGATATTTTTAAAATGAGGGTTTTGCGGGCATTGTTACAGCCCCCGCGCCCGGGAAGCAGCGCATGGCGCGTTCGTCGACCGATCTGCCGGGAATGGAAAACCGGGCTGGGGCCCGCGCTCCGGCGGGAAAAGGGCTGCGTCTGGCGCCGCAAGTTATCGGAAAAACGGTAAAACCGCGGGCGCCGCAAATGATGCGGCAATACGATCTGGTCGAGCGCGTCAAAAAATACAATCCGAAAGCCGACGAGGATTTGCTCAACCGCGCCTACGTCTACGCCATGAAGGCGCACGGCGAGCAGAAACGCGCCTCGGGCGATCCCTATTTCTCCCACCCGCTCGAAGTTGCCGCCATCCTGACCGGTCTCAAGCTCGATGACGCCACCATCGTCGCGGCGTTGCTGCACGACACCATCGAGGATACCGAGGCGACGCGCGCCGAAATCGACCAGATTTTCGGCAAGGACATCGGCACGCTGGTCGAGGGCCTCACCAAGCTGAAAAGGCTCGATCTTGTCTCGCGCGAGGCCAAGCAGGCGGAGAACCTGCGCAAGCTTCTGCTCGCCATCGCCGCGGACGTGCGCGTGCTTTTGATCAAGCTCGCCGACCGTTTGCACAATATGCGTACGCTCGATCATATGCCGCTCGAAGCGCGCAAGCGGGCGGCGGAGGAAACGATCGATATCTACGCTCCCCTTGCCGGCCGTATCGGTATGCACGAGTTGCGCGAGGAGCTTGAGGATTTGGCCTTCCGCGAACTCAATCCGGATGCCTACAAGGTCGTCACTGAACGCCTTGTCACGTTCGCGGAACGCGACCGCGATTTGATTACGGAGATCGAACAGCAGCTCACGCGCAAACTCGCGGATTGCGGCATTGCCGCCGTGGTCAAGGGCCGGCGCAAGCGCGCCTATTCCGTCTGGCGCAAAATGGAGCGCAAGGCGGTCGGTTTCGAACAGCTCTCCGACATCTTTGGTTTCCGGGTCATCGTCGGATCGGTGGCGGAGTGCTACCAGGCGCTCGGCATCGTGCATACGACATGGCCGGTCGTGCCCGGCCGTTTCAAGGACTATGTCTCGACGCCCAAGCAGAACGACTACCGTTCGATCCATACCACTGTCATCGGCCCCGGCAACCAGCGTGTCGAACTGCAGATCCGCACCGATGAGATGCATGAGATCGCCGAATACGGCATTTCCGCGCACGCTCTTTATAAGGACGGAATAGAATCTCCAACGGAAATGCTCTCGCGTGAGTCGAATGCCTATGGGTGGCTGCGCCGGACCATTGAATCGCTGGCGGAGGGCTCCAATCCGGAGGAGTTCCTCGAGCACACCAAGCTTGAGCTGTTTCACGATCAGGTGTTCTGCTTCACGCCCAAGGGCAAGCTGATTGCGCTGCCGCGCAAGGCGACGCCGATCGATTTTGCCTACGCTGTTCACACCGATGTCGGCAACCAGACCGTCGGCTGCAAGATCAATGGCAAGATCGCGCCGCTCGTCTCTGAATTGCAGAATGGCGACGAGGTCGAAATTCTGACCACGAAGACACAAGCAACGCCACCGGCGGCATGGGAATTCATTGTGTGCACCGGCAAGGCGCGCGCGGCCATCCGCAGGGCGACGCGGGTTGCCGTGCGTACGCAATATGCCGGACTGGGCCGCCGGATCGTCGAACGGCTCTGTCAGCGCGCCAAACGCGACTATTCCGACGAGAAGCTCACGGGAGCTTTGCCGCGGCTTGCGCGCGCCTCGATCGACGACGTTTTTGCGGCTGTCGGCCGCGGCGAGATGAAGGCCTCCGATGTCGTGCGCGCCATGCATCCAGACTATAAGGAAGAGCGCATCCCCACGCCTGCCGCTCCGCAGGCTGAAAGCGGCTGGTTTGGGCTAAGGAAGGCAAAGGCGGTCAAGTTCAAGGTGCCAGCAGGGGAGCCGGGTGGTTCGATTCCGATCCGTGGCATCAACAACGATCTGCCGGTACGGTTTGCCCCCAACGGCGGGGCGGTGCCGGGCGACCGTATCGTTGGCATCATGGCTCCGGGGGAGGGCATCACGATCTATCCGATCCAGTCGGCGGCGCTGAAGGATTTTGAGGACACGCCGGAGCGATGGCTCGACGTGCGCTGGGATGTCGATGACAAGACGCCACAGCGCTTTCCGGCGCGGATCGTCATTCAGTCGGTCAACGAACCCGGTACGCTTGCCCAGATTGCCCAGGTGATCGCCGAGCATGACGGTAATATCGACAACATTCGCATGACGCGCAGTTCGCCGGATTTCACCTCGGTGATCATCGACCTCGAGGTCTATGATCTGAAGCATCTCAATGCCATCATCGCGCAGTTGCGCGCCAAGGCGGTGGTCGCCAACGCCGAGCGGGTCACGGGGTAAGACGTGCCGTCCATTCCTCACCTCCGTCTTGGGGTCAACATCGACCACGTCGCCACCGTCCGCAATGCGCGCGGCGGGCGGCATCCCGATCCGTTGAAGGCGGCCGAGATCGCGATTGCGTCCGGCGCGGATGGAATCACGGCGCACCTGCGCGAGGATCGCCGTCACATTCGTGACGACGACATCGTCCGGTTAAAGGGACACATCAAAAAGCCGCTCAACCTGGAGATGGCCGCGACCCCCGAAATGGTAAAAATCGCTCTCCAGACCATGCCGCATGCGTGTTGTCTTGTGCCGGAGCGGCGCGAGGAGCGCACAACCGAAGGCGGCCTCGACGCCGCCGGCAATCGCGCGCAGATCGCTCCGGTCGTTGCCGAACTCAAAAGCGCCGGTATTCGGGTCTCGCTCTTCATCGTCGCCGAGCCCGGGCAAATCGAAACCGCCGCCGCGATCGGCGCGCCGGTCATCGAGATTCATACTGGCGCCTGGTGCGAGGCGGTTGCCGCCGGTCACGGCGCCGAAGCGCAGACCGAGTGGCGGCGGATCGGCGAAGGCGCGAAACTCGCGCAACGCCTTGGCCTCGAAGTCCATGCCGGCCATGGGCTTGATTACATGACCGCGCGGACGATCGCCGCCCTGCCGGAAGTCGTGGAGCTCAACATCGGCCATTTTCTCGTCGGGGAGGCGATTTATGGCGGTCTTGGCGAGGCGGTGACAAGGATGCGCCATGTGATGGACTTAGGCCGCGCTTCGCTGACAAAGGCGCCCAGGCCATGATCATCGGCGTGGGCTCGGATTTGGTCGATATCCGCCGGGTCGAGCGGGTGATTGCGCGTCACGGCGAGCGGTTTCTCTCACGCATCTTCACGGATAACGAACGCGCGCGGGCGGAACGCCGCGCCAAGAGCGCCGAAACCTACGCCAAGCGTTTCGCCGCCAAAGAGGCCTGTTCCAAGGCCCTCGGCACCGGCATCCGCAAGGGTGTGTGGTGGCGGGATATGGGAGTGGTCAATCTGCCTGGCGGCCGGCCCACCATGCAGCTCACCGGCGGCGCGCTCAAACGTCTCGAGGCGCTCACGCCCGCGGGGTTCGAGGCCAGAATCGACGTGACCATCACGGACGAATACCCGATCGCCCAGGCGCTGGTGATCATCACGGCCGTTCCGCGCGCAATGCCTTGAGACGGCCTTGCTTGGTTCGTTGCACCTTGTGTGGCGAGCGGCTAAAAGTGCTGGGACGGCCGGTTCGCGACAGCTGCCATCCAGTCTTAGCGGATGAGTGTAACCTAGCGAAATATATATGCTTTTTGACCTTCCGGATGCCCGGCGGGATTGCAGTGGACGAGTAACGGGGTCACGGGTGTTGCAGCGAAGGAACGAAAGGCCGATGAGCGCATCAAGCGAGCGGAAAGACAAAAAGCGCGAGGGCGGCTTTGCGGAAACGGTGCGGGTGCTCATTCACGCGCTCCTGATCGCGCTGGTCATTCGCACTTTCCTGTTTCAGCCATTCAATATCCCCTCCGGTTCGATGATGGCGACACTGCTCATCGGCGACTACCTGTTCGTGTCAAAATATTCGTACGGCTACAGTCACTATTCGCTGCCGTTCTCGCCGCCCTTGTTCTCGGGCCGCATCTTTGGCTCCGAGCCCGAGCGTGGCGACGTCGTCGTATTCCGCCTGCCCAAGGACGACTCGACCGATTACATCAAACGCGTGATTGGCCTGCCTGGCGACCGAATCCGCATGATCGATGGCGTGCTTCACATCAATGGCCAGGCGATCAAGCGCGAGCGGATCGATGATTTCATCAGCGAGGAGGGCGGCCGCACCGTACGCATCAAACGCTGGCGCGAGACGCTCCCCAATGGAGTCGTCCACACCACACTCGATCTGCAGGAGAGCGGATTCTACGACAATACGCCGGAATATGTGGTGCCGCCGGGTCACTATTTCATGATGGGTGACAACCGCGACAACTCGACCGACAGCCGCGTGCTCTCCCAGGTCGGTTATGTGCCGTTCGACCATATCGTCGGACGCGCCCAAATCATCTTTTTCTCGATTGGCGAGGGCGAGCGTGCCTGGACAGTCTGGCGCTGGCCGTGGTCGGTGCGCTGGAGCAGACTATTCTCGTTCGTGCGATGAACCGTAAAGCCAAGGGCCGCAAGGATTTCGAAGAGCGGATCGGCTATCCTTTCGCCGACAAAACCTTGCTTGACCATGCCCTGACCCATATCTCCGCGCTATCGGGTAAAAGCCGCACCGGCAGTTATCAGCGGCTCGAATTTCTCGGCGATCACGTGCTTGGGCTTATTGTGTCGGAGATGTTGTTCCGCGCCTATCCCAAGGCCGACGAGGGCGAATTATCAAAACGGCTCGCCGATCTCGTGCGCAAGGAAACCTGCGCCGATGTCGCTCGCGAGATCGAACTCGGCGAGGCGATCAAGCTTGGCGCCTCGGAAGCCAGTGCCGGCGGCCGCCGCCGCGTCGCGATTCTTGCCGATGTGTGCGAGGCGGTCGTGGGCGCTATTTTCCTCGATGGCGGCTATCCGGCGGCGGCGAAGTTCATCGAACGGCTGTGGGGCGAGCGCATGCGCGCGACAAAGCAGCCGCTGCGCGATCCCAAGACCATGCTGCAGGAATGGGCGCAGGGGCGCGGCCTGCCGCCGCCGGTCTACCGGGAGGTGGAGCGCACCGGACCGCATCACGATCCGGAATTCCGTGTCATGGTGGAATTGCCACAGCGCAAATCCGCCGAAGGGATCGGCCGCTCCAAGCGCGCCGCCGAACAGACGGCGGCGGCGGCGATGCTGAAACAGGAAGGCGTCCAGACGGCTGATGACGATGGATAACAATGCTTCCACGGCAGGCGATGCAACGACACGCTGCGGATTTATTGCGCTGATCGGCGCGCCCAATGTCGGCAAGTCGACGCTGGTCAATGCGCTTGTCGGCGAGAAGGTGACGATCGTCACGCCCAAGGTCCAGACCACGCGCGCGCTGGTGCGCGGTATCGCCACCGAAGGCCGCTCACAGCTCGTCCTGATCGACACTCCCGGCATTTTCGTGCCACGGCGGCGGCTCGACCGCGCCATGGTCACGACCGCATGGGGTGGCGCAAAGGACGCCGATGTCGTGTGCGCGCTCATCGACGCCAAACGCGGCATTGATGATGAGACGGCCGCGATCCTCGGCAAGCTTGGCGGGACAAAAGCCGCAAAAGTGCTCGTCATCAACAAGGTCGATCTGGTCGACAAGCCAAGCCTGCTTGCGCTCGCCAGCGATGCCGGCGAAAAGGTTGCATTCGATAAAATATTCATGGTCTCGGCGCTGACGGGCGACGGCGTTACCGACCTCAAAAGCTGGCTTGCCGCGCATGCGCCGGAAGGTCCGTGGCATTATCCGGAGGATCAGGTTTCGGATGCGCCGCTGCGCAGTCTCGCCGCCGAGATCACGCGCGAAAAGCTTTTTCTGCGCCTGCACCAGGAATTGCCATACCAGTCGACGGTCGAGACCGACACCTGGAAAGAACTCAAAGGTGGCGCCGTCCGCATCGAGCAGACGATCTTTGTCATGCGCGAGAGCCAGCGCAAAATCGTGCTGGGCAAGGGCGGGCAAACCATCAAGGGTATCGGCGCCGATGCAAGACGCGAGCTTGCCAAAATCGTCGGCAAGCCGGTCCATCTCTTCCTGTTCGTGAAGGTGCGCGAAGGCTGGGGCGACGACCCGGAGCGCTATCGCGAAATGGGGCTGGAGTTTCCGAAGGAATGATTCGGTCTGGAACAGCCCGATTTGCCCGGAAGGCCCCATTTTCAGGTATCCCGGAAACATGAAGCTTCGCGCCGGCTTGGCAATGACGTAAAAATAGCCGGGTACGCGAATCATGGAATGGACCGACGAAGCGATCGTGCTCGGCACGCGACGTCACGGGGAGGCGAACGCCATCCTCGAATTGATGACGCGCGCCCACGGCCGCCATATGGGTCTCGTGCGCGGCGGAAGCGGCTCGCGCCTCAAGCCTATATTGCAACCGGGCAATACGGTGAGGGCCACCTGGCGCGCGCGGCTCGACGAGCACCTCGGTCATTACATGGTCGAGGGTATCACCCTGCGCACGGCGTCCTTCCTCACCGCCGCCCATGCGGTTTACGGTATTACACACCTTGCGGCGTTGTGCCGGCTGTTGCCTGAGCGCGACCCTCATTTGGCGGTCTTCGAGACGCTTGAAGAACTTGTCACGCGGTTCGATGACGCGCACGCGGTGGCGAGACTTGTCGTGAGCTTCGAGTTGCAACTGCTCGCCGAGTTGGGATTCGGTCTCGATCTTGCGGCATGCGCGGCAACTGGCTCCTTGCAGGAGCTTATCTACGTCTCGCCAAAATCGGGCCGAGCGGTGTCGCGTGAGGCCGGCGAGCCGTGGCGCGACCGGCTCCTGCAATTGCCGGCCTTTCTTGGCGAGGATGCTCCGGCCGGCGATCCCTCATCCGAGGAGGTTGCCGCCGGTTTTGCGCTGACCGGATTTTTCCTGACCCGCCACGTGCTCGAACCGCGCGGGCTTGCGCTGCCGGATGCGCGCGCGCGATTCATTGCCGCGCTCGCCGGCGCGGCGCTGCGGGGGGCCAATGAACCCCGTCCCAGTTCAGCCGGCGGCTTTACGCGCTAGCACAAGAACTTCTCATTAGTCTCTTGTTCATCGGCGGCCGCCGCAGTACCGATCCTGCATGGGTAAACGGCTGATTCCCCCCGAGAGCGGTAATGTTCAAGAGATCGCGCTGCGCGAGGCGCTCGAGGAGCGCTATCTCGCCTATGCGCTCTCGACCATCATGCACCGCGCGCTGCCCGATGCGCGCGATGGCCTCAAGCCCGTTCACCGGCGGCTTCTTTTCGCGATGCGGTTATTGCGCCTCGATCCGGGCGCTGCGTTCAAGAAATGCGCACGCGTGGTTGGCGACGTCATCGGCAAATTCCATCCGCATGGCGATCAATCGGTCTATGATGCGCTGGTGCGGCTGGCGCAGGATTTTGCCCAGCGCTATCCGCTGGTCGACGGGCAGGGCAATTTCGGGAATATCGATGGCGATAACGCCGCGGCCATGCGCTATACCGAGGCGCGGCTGACCGAAGTCGCGCACTTGCTGATCGATGGAATCGACGAGGACGCAGTCGACTTCAGGCTGACCTATGATGGCAGCGAATCCGAACCGGTGGTGCTACCCGGCGCTTTCCCAAATCTGCTCGCCAATGGCTCGCAGGGGATCGCGGTCGGTATGGCGACGGCGATCCCGCCGCACAATGCCGCCGAGTTATGCGATGCGGCGCTGTTTCTCATCGACAACCCGAACGCCAGAAGCCGCACGCTTCTGAAATACGTGCAGGGACCGGATTTCCCGACTGGCGGGATTATTGTCGATCCGCGCGAGTCGATCGCCGAGGCCTATACGACCGGCCGGGGATCGTTCCGCGTCCGCGCGCGCTGGATACAAGAGGATGAGGGACGCGGCGTCTATTCTATCGTCATCACTGAAATTCCGTGGCTCGTGCAGAAGTCGCGTCTGGTCGAGCGCATCGCCGAGCTTCTTAACGAGAAGAAATTGCCGCTTGTCGCCGATGTGCGCGATGAATCGGCCGAAGATATGCGTCTGGTCATCGAGCCGCGCGCGCGCACGGTCGATCCCGAATTGCTGATGGAGTCGCTTTTCAAGCTGACCGAGCTTGAAAGCCGCATTCCGCTCAATATGAACGTGCTGGTCAAGGGCCGCATTCCCAAGGTGCTCGGCCTTGCGGAGGTCTTGCGCGAATGGCTCGATCACCGGCGCGATGTTTTGCTGCGGCGTTCGAAATTTCGCCTTGGGCAAATCGATCACCGTCTCGAAATTCTCGGCGGCTATCTTGTCGCCTATCTCAACCTCGATAAGGTCATCAAGATTATCCGCAACGAGGATGAGCCGAAGCCCATCCTGATGAAGACATTCAAGCTCTCCGAGGTGCAGGCCGACGCCATCCTCAACATGCGGTTGCGCAATTTACGCAAGCTTGAGGAAATGGAGATCAGGAAGGAAGAAAAGGATCTGCGGGTGGAGCGGGAAGCGCTGCAGAAGCTTGTCAGATCCGAAAAGGAGCAGTGGAAGAGGATAGCCGACGAGATCAAGGCCGTGCGAACGGCATTCGGCCCAAAAACGCCGCTTGGCAAGCGCCGCACCGGGTTTGCCGAAGCGCCGGAGCACGACGAAGCCGCGATCGAAGAGGCGATGGCGGTGCGCGAGCCGATCACCGTCGTCGTCTCCGAGAAGGGCTGGATCCGTGCATTGCGCGGCCATGTCAGCGACCTGTCCGGCGTCACGTTCAAGGCCGACGACAGTCTAAAATTCGCATTTCCGGCCGAGACGACGTCGCGCTGCATGATTTTCGCAACCAATGGCCGTTTCTACACCATCGACTGCTCGAAGCTTCCTGGCGGCCGCGGCCACGGCGAGCCGGTGCGCCTGTTCATCGAGATCGACCAGGAGGACGATCTGGTCGTGGTCTTCCCCTTTGTCGGCGGGCGCAAATTTCTGGTCGCCGGATCTGCCGGCCGCGGTTTCGTGGTGCCGGAGGATGAGTGCGTCGCCAACACGCGCAAGGGCAAACAGGCGCTCAACGTCAAAAAACCGGACAAGGCGCAAGCGCTCGCTGTGGTCGAAGGCGATTTGGTCGCCAGCGTCGGCGAAAATCGTAAGATGGTGATCTTCCCGCTCGATCAATTGCCGGAGATGACGCGTGGCAGCGGCGTGCGCCTGCAGCGTTACAAGGATGGCGGTTTATCCGATGTGAAAACGTTCAAGACCGCGGATGGCTTGACCTGGCTCGATCCCGCGGGGCGCACGTTCTCGCTTTCGCTCAAAGAGCTTGCCGACTGGCGCGGCAACCGCGCCGATGCCGGCCGTATCGCGCCCAAGGGATTCCCGCGCACCAACAAGTTCAGCGGTATGATGCCTACGGTGCGCAAGGATGGCGATGAGGATTGACCTGCCTTTTCGGCGCATAAGCCATGTCTTGATCCCGGAGTTGCAATGATGGTTCGCAATACGCTGACCGCGTGGGGCTGGCCCGCCAAGGCGCTGCATTGGATCGCGGCGGCCGCGATCCTCGTGCTGCTGGTGCATGGCTGGTGGATGACTCATATGGTCGCGCGTCCAGAGCGGCTGGTGAACTACGCGTGGCATTCGGCGCTCGGTTATGACCTGCTTGTGCTTTTAGTGCTGCGGCTGTTGTGGCGTTGGCTGAATCCCGTTCCAGCCCAGCCGGCGGATTCCATGCCGTGGGAGAAATTCGCCGCCCAAGCCGGACATATCGGCCTTTATGTGTTGATGTTCGCGGTATCGCTCACCGGATGGATGGTGGCAACGACATTTCGCACGCCGATGACCGCGGACCTCTTTGGTTTGCAGGCGCCCGCGCTCGTGACGAATGTCGAGAGATCCATGCGCAACTTGATCGAGGGGTCGCATTTGTTGCTTGCCTACGTGCTGGCGGCCTTGATCGCGATCCATATCCTTGGCGCCTTGCGGCATCACTTTATCAAACACAATGAGGTGTTACGTCGTATGCTGGCTGGATAACTTGCGCCACATACCGTGGTAGTGCGTGAGACGGAGAAAAACTGATGGCCACGCGCCAGGAGCGCAGGACATTATTGCGCAATGCGGTGAAGGATGTGTCCGCTCACGGCATTTCGCCGCGGCAGGGTATCTGGGGCACCGTGGCGGCAACGCGCATGGTGCTCGATGTTCTTGAAAGCAGTTCTTCGCAGCGCGCGAGTGAAGCCGCGAAACGCGCGGTCGGCCTTTTTGAATTATCGCTCAAGCATAATCCACCCGAGGCGCCGCTTGCATGCGCGCGCGGCTGCGCCTTTTGCTGCCACGGGTTTGTGACGGCGACCGCGCCTGAGGTTTTTATGCTGGCGCGAGCCTTGCGTGCTGCGAACAAGGATATTACGCCAGTCATCGAACGGGTACGGATGACGGATGCAGTTACGCGAGGCCTCGGCAAGCCGGATCGTTTTGCCAAACGGCAGCCCTGTTCGATGCTCGTCAATAATGAATGCAGCGGTTATGCCGGCCGGCCATTGGCGTGCCGGGCTTTTGTGTCTTTCTCGCTGCAGAAATGCGAGCAAGCCTTTGTCACTGGTGCTGAAGATATCCCCACGCCCGCCATCAGCGGTTTTTTACGCCGCGGGTGTCATCAGGCGCTGTGGAGCGGGCTGGCGGCGATGGGTCTGCCTTTTCTCGGCTATGAGCTGAACGAAGCCCTGCTGGTTGCGCTCGAAAATCACGACGCCGAGGCACGCTGGCTTGCAGGCGAGGATGTCTTCGCCGCAGTGACCGTGGACGATGTCACGGTGGCGCTGGGCGATCCAAAGGTGAGGCTCTATCTC
>Ga0315281_10012633_pt1 | contig 11484 bp, 14 predicted proteins | sample YL17G07_0_MG_FD_204540 | JGI IMG/M metagenome (GOLD analysis project Ga0315281, IMG submission 204540) | Sediment microbial communities from Yellowstone Lake, YNP, Wyoming, USA - YL17G07_0 | ecosystem: Environmental > Aquatic > Freshwater > Lake > Sediment | place: USA: Wyoming | collected... | reverse complement strand
TTTGTACTCTTTTCGTCAGAGATATTTCTGAGACTTTTGAGATTACATCATTTACGAGGGCTTCTGCAAATTGGGTTTCATCACAAAACCTTCTGTTGAACTCTCTGCTGACTGCCAGCCATCCTTTGTTTTTGGCAATAGGACCGAAGTGCTTCATAATGACTGTTTTTCCAGTACCTCGTAAACCAAATATTATCATGTTTCTTGGGAGGCCGCCTTCAAATTCCTCCAACGATTCTTCAAACTCTTTCAATATCGGAGTTCTGCCTGCAAGATATGGGGGTTCGATACCGTTGCCAGGCCTAAACGGGTTTTTCATAGGTTATAAAAGGTTATAAAAGTTTATTAACCTTTGCTAACCTTTACTTTTTTATGGGTTGCAAGAAGAAAAATCAAGGTTATAGAAGGTTATGAAATTTCATTTACCTTTACTCACCTTCGTCTAAGTATATGAAGTATACAAAAAATATATACTTTGTATACTTCTCTTTTCAGCATAATTTTGTCGTCTGTGCTCCGCTATCCACGCTCGTGAAACCGAGCTGCAGCAATCAGCTGACCGACCGAAACGCAGAGAACGTTATCGTCCCAGATTATGCGTCCGGGTCAGCCTTCCAATTGCGTTTTGTGTTTAGCGTTTTGTGTCTTGTTTTGTCACGTCATTTTGCATCACCTTCTTCAGCCATACTCTTTTTCAGGTTGAATAGCATAGAACGAATTTTCACCAGCCTGCCCATGTAGTCGATGTGCTCTCTTTGAGGCAGAACTTTCAGCTCCTGCATCATGTCCATCCAAAACTCACACTCGTTTGCTTCTCCAATGCAGGTTATGACCTTCTGTTTTTGCTGAGGCTTGGATTCAAACGCAGCCATTTCAGCCAGGTTTGCACAAATTGAAGAGGCTGAAGCCAGCAATTGTTCTTTTGCCCGCATTGGAACCTGATGCTGATTCTGAAAGAAAACATAGATATCCTTTGACAATCTGAAAGCATCATCGTAGATTTTCAGGTTCTTAAAATTCTGAGTCATTTATCCACCTCCGAAGAAAACCAGTCACGATAGCAGTCGCCATCCCAAACATCAGAAAATTCCATTAACCTTTTTTCCATGACATCACCGATAAAATTATTTTCCATGTTTTCACCACCTTGCCTATCCCGGCTTCTCTATCCGGTTTTAATTTTATTTCGCGAGCGTCATTGCGACGCCCGCAATGTTAATTTCACGGGCGGAAATCAATGTCAAGGTCGACGCATCGACCTTGAGCATGCTCGGAAACGAATCGTCGTTTCCGACATGACGCGAGAGTAAAATTCGTGTTCGTAAAAAGTAGATCTAACTCAGGGAAGCTCGCCCGGTCCGATTTTTATTATCTTTAGCGTAAGCGACCACGAAGCGATGCGAAAATTAATTTATTGCTTTCGCCCGTAGGGCGAACTGCCGCCAGGCAGCTTGAGCATTAAATGATTTTCGCTGAGCGAAGTGGGAAAGAAATAAAATGAGGACGAGCCACGTGAGAGGGCGAGCGACAAAGAATATATCTTTTTGAAAAGTTCATGAAATAAAAAATCAATAGAGTTATAAACTCTTTTTACCATATAAATAAACATGCAGAAAAGACAGCAACCTATATTCACTTCACCCGAGTGTCTCATAGGGAAAACCACCCGTATTCCAGACATAAAAAGAAGGTTCGCTGCATCGCATAGGGAAGTAGGATGGGCGTTTTTCCAGGACAACGAAACCCAGGCTAAAGACTCTTTCAATGGAAACGCATTCCAACATTATGAAAGAATCGTTCTCGGAAAAACTAGGCGAATACAAAATATATACTTTCCTGCGGCCTACACCGGAAAGGTCGCCCTTGCACTTTCGGAAGCAGGGTACGACGTTTTCGCTAGCGACCTGAGCGACTATTGGAGCGGGCGGCTTCAGGAGCTGGGACTGCGTTCGGAAAAGCGAAGCTTCGATGAAATCCCGGATGAAAAGTTTGATGCCGTTGTTTCATTCGAACCTTATTGCGTTGGTAGACTTGAGACGTATTCAGCTATTCTAAGAACAATGGCGCGGGATTTGCCTTACATTGAGATACAGGAAAGGTTTAACGAGAACACCATCTTACAATTTATGTACCACAGGATGTGGGAAAAAACGGAGGCGGGCGACAGCTTCCAGAAGGAATGCGTTCCAAACTTCGGAAACAATTCCGGGAAAGGAAAGTTGTCAGGATATCATTTTGTGACGCCGAGCATGGATGGGAAGATGCAGAGTATGGAGCACATCTCATGGCGCACGCGGTCCGAAGTGACGACACTCCGTTCGTATTCATTTCCGTGGTTCCAGATAAGAAAGCCAAGGACAGGGCGTTGGCTGACCTGAGAATGATGGATGAGATCGAATCTTGGCATAAAAAGATAACGATTTCGCTAACGGAACTATCTCATCGGGTTGCCATGAAAGTCGAGGCAGTAGCAGATTGCATTGTGCGGCTTCAGCGGATAGCGGCTAGATTCGAACGGTATTTTGAGGAACTTGAATTCGTGAAAACCTGTACGATTAAAGAATAAGACAAATTTTGGTTATTCCTTCGCCGAATCTATTACCCATGCATTGTCAGAGCGTTTTAAATCTTCTCCTGCATCCTCCTAACTCTGTCGAGAATCCCACCCTCCTGCGCATTCCTAATGCTCCGATAAAGCTCCTCCTTTTCCGTATGGATATACGTCATCGTGGTTTGTAAGTTTGAATGACGTGCAAAACGAGATGAGAGCACTGCATTGCCGTTATTCCGTTTGCAAAACGTCGTTATAGCAAAATGCCTGAGGCTGTGGGTCGTGAGCCTTCGGAGGGCAGTTGGCCTCTTGCCGTAGCTATAACCGTAGAACTCTTCCAAACCTGCTTTCTTGCGGACCACCCGGAAATATTCACGAGCTGCGCAGGTCATGACATGAGGTTCAGTGTCTTGGGTCCTGTGTCCTGGTTTGAGGGAGAAAAACAAGAAGCCTTTTGCACCCGCAATTTCCTTCTCATAAGCAGAGATGAAATCAAGTGTTGAATTGAAGAGCTGGTCTGGAATCAGGAGATAATCGGTCTTGCCACTCTTCTCGGTGTCTATTCTGAGCTCCTTTGTCTTCAGATTGATATCTTTGACGTTGATCCTGACGGCTTCGCCAATCCTCAGACCGAGAACTGCCTGATAGCTGAACATCAGCTTGAATTTCGGATCTTCGACAAACTTGAAAAATCTTTCAAGCTCTTCTTCCCGAAAACCCTTATTCATGCTTCCGTACTTTGGTCTTCTTGATCGCAGGAAACGGCGCTTCCTTGCCTCAGACAGGATGGTGATTGCACTCACCAGCCTTGTCTTTGACAAACTATCTGCAAGAAGCTCCAACTGCTTCTTGACTGCGGGCCATTGCTTTGAAATCGTTTTCATCTGGGCTCGCTTTATATCAAATTCGATTTCACCATTTTTCTTTTCAAAACCCGAAACCGAAACAACATTGTTGGCAGAAAAAAGCCAACAATGTGCGCCTTTTTCGCCGTTAGCGAAAAAGTGCGACCTATTTTCCGACGTTCCAAAACAAGACACTAGACCTGTAAAAGAAATCGGGCCTGTTGTGACCTTCGGTCACTTCTTGCCCGTTTTTCCTGAGGCAAGACTCAGGACACAAAACTCGAGACAATCGAAAAACGGGCCCGACGAGATTTGAACTCGTGACCTTCGCCTTAGGAGAGCGTCGCTATTGATTCGAAAAAGCGCTAACAGGGCTATCTCGATCTATCCAAGATGCTCCCGATCCGAAACACGAAACCCAAAACCATGAAGCCAAAGCATTGGCTTCAAGTTCCCGAAGTCCTAAAGGACTTCAGGACGGGAAACGATCATCGGATCAGCCTGAGCTACGGGCCCGTGAATAAAAAAAATATGGTAGGTTCGCTTTAAATTGCTTGCGAAGTGTCAGCCTCTCTTGAATATCGCGGAAGTCAGGGCAGCCAGCTTCACGACAGCCTTGAAACGCATAAATGGCGCTTTGCCGGCTTTCTCCTTGAAAGCTGAGATCAGGCTCTTCTCTTCTTTCTTTGCCAGTAACCCTGACTCAACGATCCTTGAATTGAATGCTTTGACGAAACTATCCGCCTGCTTTCCAGAAAGTAGCACCGGGAAATTCCAGTCAAAACCAGAATGGAGATCTTGCTCGTTCTTTGCTTTGATGTACTCCTTAAAGGTGCTTGTCAGGTTGCTGAATTCATCGCCCCAATCCTTCTTCGCTGTCGGCATGCCTGCTGCCCTTGCGCCTGCCTCAAGAGCGATATCGAAGACTTTTGTGATGTCCTTCATGCCTTTTGTGGATGGAAGAGGTGCGAGCTCCGGGCCTTTCGCCTCAGGCGCTTTCATAGTGAAAACGAGCTTTTCGCCTTCGACTTTCAGGCTCATGCTGGATTGGAAAGAAGCGAGAAGATTGGTTGGTTTACCATCGATAAGAGGCTTCTCAGCGCGAAGCAGCTCAAAAAAAGTTTTGCTGAAAACCTGTAGTTTGGCCTTTGGCAATCCAGTGATCTCGTAGGGCATCCTCTTCTCTTTCGAAAAAGCTGCTGAAGCCAGATTATTCAGGTCGCTGAGTATACCGGAAGACAAGCTATATCCAAAAACTTTTTCAGCAGCTTTATTGAGCGCATCAGAAACAGCCTTGCCGAATTCCATGCCAGGCTTCACCTTGATCAGCTGAGGACCGAATATATCTTCATCACCCATCAAACCACCTAAGGGCAGGAACGCAGCCCTTTCAGAAGCAGAATGATATCACTGTTTCCGTTTTTAAGCCATTGCTCAGCGATAACACCGACATCAGGGAAACCGATGTGCTGGAAGCTGGCGAGATATTCAGAGACGGATTTTTTATCAGACTTGTATAATACACACAGGTTCGCAGCGTTCTGGAACAGGGAACCGAACACAAGAGCTTTCTTTTTCTGCATGGAAAAATCCTTTCCAGCCCGCAGGATGCTTGCCTCCCGGGATATCCAGCGGATCTTTTCACGGATCTCTCCTTTTCCACCTTGCATCTTCTTGCTCAGATTTTTCAGCGCCTGGAAATTTCGCGCCTCGTTCTTGCCTGCGCATGCCATGTGCAGGACCATCGCCCCTGCCGCAACCCGCATGCCTGCATAGATCTCGTGCTGTGACCTTGCTTCCTCTGATAGCATGGCATGATTAACTTTCATGCCCCTCGGCAGCGCCTCTGCGCTCGTGCTGCACATGGGAAGGAATGCCGCGAAAGCTATGGGCATCATTGCCACCTTTGCCTTCTCGCCAAGATGCCTCATAGCCCCGCACATGACAACATATTATTCCAAACCATTTAAATACACATGTCCCCTCACCGCAAATTTAAAAACCCAACCCAACTAATGCAGTCTGATGATTCCTGAACTATCAGCTCTCCTCAGGGACTCTATCGCAAAATCCCTTGAGGATAGGGTGGCGGTGGCATTCTCAGGCGGGCTGGACTCCACGCTCATAGCCACTGTGGCAAAGTCAGTCGCATCCCCAGAGCTTTTCTCATGCGGGACAGAAGGCTCGGACGACCTCGAATATTCGGAAAGGGCAGCCCATACGCTCGGCCTTCCTCTGAAGAAGATAATAATCGACGAAAGCTGCATCCTCGAAACCTACTCGAAATGCTATGATATAGTTCAAGGAGACTTCCTGAAAGTGGAGCTTCTTGTGCCTGTATACAAATGCGCTGAGGCTGCAAAGGCAGCAGGCCATGAAGTGATTGTTTTTGGTGCTGGAGCTGAGGAGCTTTTTGTAGGCTATGAGAGGTATTACACATATCTCTCCGAAGGCAAGGACCTTGAAGGGATACTTAAGCAGGAATTCCAAAGCCTAAAAGACAGGGAGATTTACTGGATAAAGAAGGTATGCAGGAGCTTTGGCCTTGAAGCAAGGTTCCCATTCTACACCAAAGAGCTCGAGGCGTTTGTGCGCGAGATCCCGATCGAGGTGCTGATCGAGGATAGGGAACTGAAAAAGGGCGTACTGAGGGAAGCTGGAAAGCTCTTGGGGGTCCCGGAAATCGTGCTGAAACGCAAAAAACGCGCGATGCAATACGGCTCAGGCATCCACAAGGTTTTGATGAGGCATACAAGCACGCTTGCTGGAAATGGACCGAAGCTGGCGGTGAGCGAGCCTGAGATTCAGCCAAGCAGTTCTCCGAGCATGTAGATCGAGCCGCAAACAAGTATCATGTCTTTTTTTCCTGCCAATGATTTTGCTTTCTCAAGGCTCTGCAACACATCAGGCACTTCCACTGTCTCGCAATATTGCGCAGACTCCTTGGCAACCAGCCTGGATTCAGCTGCCCCTTTGTCCTTGGGCTGGTTGATTATGAACGTATCCGCATGCTGGCCGATGATTTTCAGCATTGTGCCCCAGTCCTTTCTTGCCATAACTCCGAAAACCACGATAAGCCGATCGTAATCGAATAGCGAGATGTTTGTGACAAGCGCGCCGATGCCAGCAGGATTGTGAGCTGCGTCAATGACGATTAGCGGCTCTTTTGAGATCACCTGGAGCCTGCCCGGGTTCTGCGCATCCAGCAACCCCTTGCGCACGGAATCTTCCTTGACCGTTTCATCGAGCGATTCGATTGCCGCGATTGCAAGGGCAGCATTGTCTATCTGGTGCCTTCCAAGAAGCGGAAGTTCAAGGGAATGATAGAATGTTTTTCCCAAATAATCGAAAACCGTGCGCTCGCCATTCAACTCCACTGGTTCAACAAAGAAATCCCGCTCCAGCACCCGCATCGGGTATAACGATTCCAGCGCTTCAAGCGACGCGCCCGAGCATCCGGTTACCCTTCTTCTGGCGTGTTTCATGATGCCTGCCTTGGTCCGGACTATCTGCTCGATCGTATCTCCGAGGAATTCAGTATGCTCTAGCTCGACATTCGTGATGATGCTCGCTTCGGGCTTTGCGATGTTCACAGCATCGAACTCCCCGCCCATGCCGATCTCCATCACGGCGAAATCGGCTTTCTCATCAGCGAAATACCGGTATGCTATGGCAGTGAGCGCTTCGAACTCAGTCATCTTGGAGCCTCTGTCAAAAAGGCGCAGGACATCGTCTTCGTACTCTTCGAATACCTTGTCTGTTATCTCTTTTCCGTTTATCCTGAACCGCTCGTTATAGCGGATGAGATGGGGAGAATAATAAGAGCCGGTCCTGTATCCGGCAGCGCTCAGGATCGATGAGATGCATGAGGTGGTGGAACCTTTGCCGTTAGTGCCCCCGACCATTATGACCTTAAGTTCGTCTTGCGGGTTGCCCAGGGATTCCATCAGTTTTTCCATTCGCTCTAACCCGGGTTTCGAACCGAATTGCGAAAGCTTCCCTTCAATGCGCTTCATCGTCTCCTCTCTTCTGCTTTCAGTGCCCTGGAGATCACTTTTTCCTCTCCGCCGCCTTGGCGACATTGCTTAAAAGCATGGCTACTGTCATAGGGCCAACTCCCCCTGGAACAGGGGAACAGTCAGCCTTCTTTATCACGTTCTCGAAATCCACATCGCCGACAGTCGACTCGCTGGTTTTTGTGGTGCCCGCGTCGATCACGATTGCGCCTTCCTTCACCATATCGGAAGTTATCAGGCCCGGTTTGCCCACTGCAGAGATGATGATATCCGCAGCGAGCGTGTGGCTTTTGAGATTTTGGGTTTTTGAATGGCATAATGTAACAGTGGCATCCCGGTTCAGCAGCATCAATGCGATGGGTTTTCCGACGATGTTCGAACGCCCGATTATTACTGCGTGCTTTCCCTGGATTTGGACTTTGTGATATTCGAGCATCCTGATGATTCCTGAAGGGGTAGCAGGAAGCAGGAACTCGGACTCGTTTATCCCTATGAATAGCTTTCCCATGTTCGCTGAAGTGAGCCCGTCCGCATCTTTACCTGGATCGATCGCTTCGATAATCTTGTCCGGGTTGATATGTTTTGGGAGCGGAAGCTGGACTATGAAACCGTCAACTGATTCGTCGCTATTCAATTGCATAACGAGTGCGAGCAGCTCTTTTTCTTTGGCGCTTTCAGGCAGTTTCTTCAGTTGCGCGATTATTCCGGCTGATTCCGCTTTCTTGAGCTTTGTGCGGACATAGACATCAGAAGCAGGGTCTTGCCCGACCTGGACGATAATGAGTTTCGGGTTTCCAGTTTTCAGTTTCCCGATGAGCGATTTGACTTCTGCAAGCACTAATTCCGCAGGCTCTTTGCCTGAAAGCGTCCGGTGCATGATTAGATAATGGAGTAGAATGTTTAAAGAAGTTCAGGATTTGGGCCCTACGGATGTTTTCGGCACTTTCGCCAGGCCTTCGCCAATCGTTTCTTTGGATCTGAAAATCAGTTGGCTATTCATATTCAATGATTTCAGCACTGCGTAAGCCTCTGAAAGCGTGAATAGCTTTGACTCTAGCTTGTTTTTTGTTGCGTTCATAGATGCCTTCCTCTGATTGGGTGGAAATTTCTTATAGAAACATGTTGTGGTGTTTTGTTTTAAAAGCTATCATCGCAAAGTATTCCTGTTGGGCCTGTAGCTCAGCCTGGTTAGAGCGACGGTCTTATATGGCACGTTCTAATACAGTCCATATCTACAGACTGAGAACCTATGAAAGCCGTAGGTCCCGAGTTCAAAGGCGTGTCCGGTTCCGTTCTTGTGGTTTCCAGTTTCCCGTTTCGTGTCTGGAAACTTTGTGCCTTTGTGGCACAAGATCTCCAGTTCCCTTTCGGAACTGAAGACCGGAAACTGGCAACTGGAAACGCTGTATTTCTCGGCAGGCCCAATTTTTTATACTGGTCTTCAGTCTCGGGTCTTGTGTCTTGGGGGATTACGTCGGAGTTTTACGAAGAAGCACAGGCAGTTTTAGGGCAGAATCTGCCCATGTTTGGTTATCAGGATGTTTGGGCCCCACAGAAACCAAACATGAGCCAAGACACTGGACACAAAACGCAATTTGAAAGCTGGACCGCCGTCCGCCACGGTTTTCCGTTCAGCTGATTGCTGCAGCTCAATAATATGGGCGCGTCTAGCGGAGCAAGCAACGTCAAAGCAAAGAGTTAAAAGTAACGAAAACCAAATACTATTAAGGTGAGACTAAATGGAATTAGAATATATCAGAGTACCAAAGCCAGAATATGATCAATTACTCAAATACAGGGATATCATTAACCGTATAGAAGAAGACATACATGAAGAACTGAATGTCAAACCTATTGAAGATGAGCGGGCAATAGAAAAAATGAGAAAACTTGACGAAGAGACGAAAGCAGGAAAAAGAAAAACAATCAGTGACGAAGAGTTTACTGCGAAATACAAGCATCTTTTATAATCAAGAGTTGTTTGGATGTATACATTGAAGTATGACTACCCTGATTGGGTTGAATACTTTCAGGATGCCCCGGATGAGATCAAGAAAAGATTTTTGAAACGCAGAGAAAAGTTCAAGAGCTTCCCGACCACTGGTTTCAGGCATTCGGAAAAGGGATTACCTTATTTTGTTGATGAGATGGGGCAATACCGGGTTTGCTTTAAATCGGATGAAAATGTAAAGGTCCGAACCTTTTATTTTATTGGCGATCACAAAGAATATGAGAAGTTTATTGGAATAAGAAAATGATTGGGCCGAATTGCCCGACCGGAGAATCGACAAAGCCGATTCGAGGTCCCTTGCTCGAGTCGTCGAGCGAGTGGAGCTTCGAGGGCAATCAGAGCCCAATTTTTTTAGGTCTAGTGTTCCGGGTTTTGAGTTTTGAAAGATTAGTTCGGAGGTTGTGTTTTATTATCGATAGTATGGGCTAGTTATAAAAAAGCCATTCGGACAATATTTAAATTACGATAAGGAATTTTTATGGCAGCAAGACAGCTTTCAAGAGTCAGGCTGGCAGTGGTATCAGGCTACGAGCCGTTCGGCGACTACAAAGGTAACCCTAGCGCAAGGATCGCCTTGGCGCTAGACAATGGGCTTATCGAAGGGATAAGGGTGAAAGGTGTTGTCCTTCCGAATGTCTATGACTCCCACGAGCGGTTGATGGATTATGTCGATAAGGGAAGGCGGGAAAACAGGCTCTCAAAAGAGGAGCACATAGTTGTTGTGAGCGGAGGGCTTAGCAGCTCGATCCTTAAGATCAGCCTTGAGGCTGTTGGCCATAACGAGATCGATTCGAAATATGCTGACGCCAATGGCGTTCTTGTAAATGACAAGAGGCCGGTTGTCCCAGGGGCAGTGGGAGCATACAGGACGAACGCGGACCTTGTCGCAGTCCTGCTGGATCTTGGGAAAGCAGGCGTTCCCGCGACAATCTCAGCCGATCCGGGTAGGTTCACATGCAACAGCATAGCGTTCGGCATGTGGCACCTGATCGCTGAGTCAAAGGAAAAGATACTTTTCGCATTCTATCACACCGGCCTCCATAAGGGGGATATCCAAGGGGAATTGCCGCCTTCGAAGATATTCCATCCGCCAGAATGGCTCGAAATCGGCGTGCCAGCAATGGTCAGGACGCTTGCAAGGCAGGCAGATACGATGATAGAGGATGGAGATTGGTCCTATCCAATTCCAATGGACATCCAGCAGGTCCCTACGTTGTATTACAAAAAATAAGCGCGCCTCGCGCTGATGGCGCCGCCTTTTGTCAAAATGCTCGCCCACCACCACTGGTCAATAGACCAGTGTCGTGATCATCGCTATGATCACGAGCATGATCATGAACGAATCGTCGTTCATGACATGGCATGCTCGCTCGTCATGGTCGACGAATCGACCATGATGTGCCCGTGATCGGTGCGCCGACAATCGTGTTGCCGCAGCAACACGGTGCCCCATTGTCTGATGCGTCAGACAATAGGGTCGCGGCATCGCTCGGGTGGGCTCGCTTTTGACAGTCTTGAGTTCAGAGTCTTCTGTCTTGAGCATTTTGACAGTTGGAGAATTCCACCGGCAAGTTTTCTCAGGTAACCACCAGTCAGATAGACGGGTGGAATTCCACGGATTTAAAGAACTTCTTTCACCGCTAACCATACTAAAACACAACATTTAAATACATCTTTATACATATATTAATACATGTTAAGAGGCACAACAGGCTTGCTGAAAGGCATCCATAAGAAGGAAACAGCAGAATGCAGCAGGCCTTTGGATACATTCAGGAAATTCCACTCAGCCTTAGAGAAAAAAGCGATCGACGGCCGCTATCTCATCGAAAGGGAGCTTGGCAAGGGCGGCATCGGCACAGTCTATCTTGCGACTGACCTTAAGGAAAACCAGCCTGTGGCACTAAAGGTCCGCCCGATGGATATACCTGGAAAACAAGCAGGCTTGGAACGACTCAGGCGCGAGATAAAGGCCTTGAAGAAGATCAACCATGGGAATGTCGTTCAGATGAAAGATGCCGGATCCTATGAGGACAATGCGTATGTGGTCATGGAGTATAT
>Ga0315281_10012632_pt1 | contig 11484 bp, 11 predicted proteins | sample YL17G07_0_MG_FD_204540 | JGI IMG/M metagenome (GOLD analysis project Ga0315281, IMG submission 204540) | Sediment microbial communities from Yellowstone Lake, YNP, Wyoming, USA - YL17G07_0 | ecosystem: Environmental > Aquatic > Freshwater > Lake > Sediment | place: USA: Wyoming | collected... | reverse complement strand
CGCTCGTCTACCTCCGAGGCCGGGCAGAGTACCAGCCGGTGACCACGCGAGGTGGAACGGAGATGCCGGTGCCGTTCATTCGCGAGCTCCACGTGTACGCCAACCCGCGGTTCTCGCCTGACGGCCGGCGCGTGGCGATCACCATGACCAGCGCACAGGCGTCGGACATTTATATCTACGACACCGACCGCAACACGTTCACCCGGCTCACCACGGAAGGCGCAAATGCCCGGCCCGAGTGGACACCCGACGGAAAGCGCATCGTCTTTCGATCCGAACGAGCGGGAAAGGTGGGAATCTGGTGGCAGCCCATCGATGGCACCGGACCGGCCGAGTTGCTCTACGCCCCACCGGTGGAACCGTTCGAGGCGATCGTCTCGCCCGACTCCAAGTGGCTCGTGTTTCGCACGGCGCCGGGCAGCACGTATCCACGCGACATTCTCGCCGTGCCGCTCGAGGGTGAGAAGACGATCGTCCCGCTCGCCACCGGCCCGGGCACCGAGTCGATGCCGCGTATTTCCCCCGACGGCAAGTGGCTGGCGTATGAGGCGAATGAGACGGGGCGTTTCGAGATCTACGTGCGCCCATTCCCTGGCAGCGGCACCGGCGTCCGCGTCCCGGTCAGCAGCGACGGCGGCTCGGAGCCGATCTGGGCCCGTTCAGGAAGGGCTCTTTACTATCGTGACGCGGCAGGGACGTTCACCGAGGTCACGCTCACGACCGGCGCCAACTTCTCCATCGGCCAGCGTCGCGTCGTCCTCACCGGCGACTACATCGCGGACGCCTCGCACGCGGCCTACGACGTCGGCCCCGACGGCCGCTTCCTGCTGCTCAAGCGCTCGGGCGCCGAGTCGCAGACGATCGTCGTGCACAACTGGGGTCGCGAGCTCCGCGAGAAGACGGCGCCAAAAAAGTAGCGGCGGCGATTCGGTCCACCGAGCGGTGATATGATGATGGGGTCCCGCCGCACCGGAGCAATCATGTCCGACATGGGAACGTTTCGAATCGACTTTGCCGTCGCAAGTCAGCTGCTGCGTGACGTGCGACTGCCCGTGACAGGCGCGCTCGTCGATACCGGCTCCGAGGCGTCGTGGATTCCGGCGGGCATCCTGGAATCACTCGGCATTCCGCGCCTGAAGCGTTCGCGCTTCAGACAAGCAAGCGGCAGGGTGATTGAGCGCTGGCTGGGCCCTGTCGTCATTTACGCGGCCGACACATTCGCGAGCGACGACGTGGTGTTCGCTGAGCCCGGAGATCTGACGCTTCTTGGCGCCCGAAGCCTTGAGGGCCTGAACGTCACCGTTGACCCTGTCACGAAGCGCCTCGTTGACTCCGGCCCTGTGCCCGCCGCAGCAGCCGCCGCGTAGATCTCGGGCAGTCGGAGCCGACCGGTGTTTCCCGTAGGCGGCTCCGCAGCGCAGATCTCGGGCAGTCGGAGCCGGCCGGCGTTTCCCGTAGGCGGCTCGGCAGCGCAGATCTCGGGCAGTCGGAGCCGACCGGCGTTTCCCGTAGGCGGCTCGGCAGCGCAGATCTCGGGCAGTCGGAGCCGGCCGGCGTTTCCCGTAGGCGGCTCCGCAGCGCAGATCTCGGGCAGTCGGAGCCGGCCGGCGTTTCCCGTAGGCGGCTCCGCAGCGCAGGCGGCCGGCGAAGCTCGGCCGCCGTCGCGCGAGGATGAGCCGCCGGAGGGAAATGCCGGCGGCGACGACCAGTGGCGACGACCGGCGGCGACGACCGGCGGCGACGACCGGCGGCGACGACCAGTGGCGACGACCGGCGGCGACGACCGGCGACGACGACCGGCGGCGACGACCAGTGGCGACGACCGGCGGCGACGACCAGTGGCGACGACCGGCGGCGACGACCAGCGGCGACGACCAGTGGCGACGACCGGCGGCGGCCTACCCGATCGCCGCCAGCTTGTCGTGCAGGACCAGCGCGCTCTGCGGGCGCTCGGCGGCATTCTTCGCCAGGCACGCGAGCACCAGGTCGTTGAGTGCCTCCGGCACTTCGCCGTTCACCACGCGCGGTGCGATCGGCACGTCCTCGAGCACCTTCGCGATGAGCGTGATCGCCGAGTCCGCGGTGATCGGCGGCCTCCCCGTGAGGCACTCGTAGAGCACACAGCCCACGGCGTAGATGTCGGCGCGCGCGTCGATCTCGTCGCCCATGAGCTGCTCGGGAGCCATGTACTCCGGCGTCCCCACCACCATCCCCGCCTGCGTCACGCCGCTCTTCCGCTTGGCGAGCCGCGCGATGCCGAAGTCCATCACCTTGAGCACGCCGTCCGACTGCACGACCATGTTCTGCGGCTTGATGTCGCGGTGAATCACGCCTTCGTCGTGCGCCACCTCGAGCGCGCGGCAGAGTTGTTTCGCCACGGTGAGCGTGACCGGAACCGGCAGCTTGCCACGCGACACGATGAGGTCCTTGAGTGACTTCCCTTCGACGTATTCCATCGTGATGAAGTAGACACCGCCCGACTCGCCGAGGTCGTGCGTGCGCACGACGTTGCGGTGCGAGATCTTCCGCGCCAGGCGGATTTCGCTCTTGAACCGCTCGAGCGCATTCGGGTCCTCGCCGAGCATTTCCTGCTTGAGCGACTTGATGGCGATCACTTCACCGAGTTCGGTGTCCACGGCCTTGAAGACCATGCCCATGCCGCCGACGCCGAGCATTTCCTTCACTTCGTAGCGGAGCGCAAACGTCATCCCGGGCGCGATGCCGCCCTCCTGCATCTTCATCGCGACGGTCGAGCTGGCGCCGGCGGTCATCATCACCGTCTTCGGGTCGGTGTTGCCCGCGCTGAGGAACTCCACCAGCGCCTGCTTGTCGCGCAGGTCGCCCAGCATCGCGCGAAACGCGTCGGCGAGTGTGCCGATCTCGCCGCTTGCGGTCACGGTGATGTCCGCCGTGTAGTCGCCGTCCGCGGCGCGCTTCGTGGCGGCCACGAGTTGCTGGACCGGCCACGTGATCTGGCGCGCAATGCCGAACCCCAGCAATCCGGCCAGCACGAGGCCGATCGAGCCCCAGAGGACGATGGTCTGCTCGAGTCGCCGGAACGCGGCAAACTCGCGGTCGCGATTGCGAAACACGACCATCCCGCCGACGAGCGAGCCGGACGCCGAGCGGAGTGGCGCGCCCAGCGTCACATACTCGACACCGCCCATCCGCGCCATCGCCCGCATCGGCGCGGCGCTGTCGGCTATCGCCGGATCCGCGGACCACTTCAACGATGTGATGGCGCCGGTCACCTCGGCGCCCGCGCCGACCGTACTTGCCACCACGCGCGGGCCCGCCGAGTCGAGCGCGAAGAACGCGACGTCGATCGAGTCGGGCGACGCCGACTTCACGGATTGCGCGAACGCCGTGTCGATCGACCGCACCGCCATCAGCGCGCCGACCACGCTTTCGGCCGCACCGGCCTGCACGGTCACTGGTACGGCAATGGTCTGCAACAAGCCCTTGAGGTCCTTGCCATAGCCTGCGGAGAGCTTGCCCGCGAGTGCGCCGCTGATGAGCGCCGAACCGGAGAGGTCATTGGGTTCGGCGCCCGGGTCATCACTCTTGGCGAGCAGCGTGCCGGTGGCGTCCGTCACCTGCACCCAATCGGCGCCGATGCGTTCGTGCGCCTCGATCACCTGGTCGAGCAGGTCCCCCAGCTTGGTCTTGCTCTGTACGAGCGACCGGAAGTTCGGGTCCTTGGCGAAGATGTCGGCCGAGCCCTGGAGTGCGCGCCGTCGCGCGTCGAGCTGCGTGGCGATCTGGTCGCTGGCCTGTGCGAGAGCCCGGTTGACCGTGCTGTCGGCGGTGCGTTCCGCCTGGCGTGAGGTGAAGAACAACGTCACGCCGAGGACCGCTGCCACGACCGCGGCGGTGCTGACGAAGATCCGGGTGGTGAGCGAGAGACCGCGAGAGGCCACGGGAGCGGTTGTTGAGGCGGGGTGCGGCGGCGACGAGACGCCTAGTAGACGACGCCGTGCGTGGAGTAGTCCTTCCCAACCTTGTCCTTGTGCGCCACTTCCTTGTAGCCGCTTGCATCGAGTTTCGTCTCGATCGTGGCCAGGCCGGTGACTGGGATGTCAATCTCCGATATGACGGGCTGCGCGCGCTCATGCCAGACCGTGAGCGTGTACTTGCCGGCCGGCACCTTGGCCAATTCCCAGCGGCCATCGTTCGTTGACTGCGTGTACCAGGGTGTGTTCACGACGACCACGTACCCGGTCATCTTGGCGTGCACGTTGCAGTAGATGGGATACGCGCCCGGCTTCCTGAACTGGTTCGACTTGCTCGTCCCGCTCCCGTAGGCGCCAAGGTCGAACAGCGCGCCCGGCGTGGTGGAGAACACATTGTGGGTGAAGGGATCCTGGTTCGGATAGTCTACCGTGGAACCGACCGTGATCACACGCACGCGCGGCGCGAAGTTGCGGCCGTTGATGGCCATTTGCGCCTTGGCTTCCGTGGTCCTGGCCGCACCATTCCTCGGCTCGAGATAGACCACCGTGTTGGCGAAGTCAGCTGTCTTTTCCCCCGCCTTCTCCTGTATCGAAATGCGGCCGGCAACCGTCCCTTGAGCGGACCCCGCCGATGGCGCCGCCGCAATGGCCGCGCCGACCGCCAGGGCACAGACGGTCAGCATCCCAAACGCCTTCCTTCCCGATCCCATGCCACGCATTCCGACCTCCTTGGCTACACCTGCTACCCCAGCCCGCAACGATAGGGGGCGCTCCGCCAGCCGGTCAAGCACGTTGAGGCAGATTTCGCTCTGCGGAGCGCTCGGCACCGCGCTCAACATGGCGATTTGCACGGCGCTCGCCGGCGCGACCTGGGTCGCTCCGCTCCACGCGCAGGCCTCGGTCAAGACTTCACCCGACTCGCTGGCCGCGCGGCTCGAGCGCGCCGAAGAAGCGCTGGCGTTGCTCAAGCAGCAGGTGGCCGATGAGGCGCAGGTCGCCGTGCAGACGCGGTCGCGGCTCACGCTCGAGGTCAACGGCCGCGTGCTGATGAACGCCTTCTCGAATTCCCGGCGCGTGAACAACGTCGATGTGCCCATCTTCGTGCGGCCCGACACGGCAAATGGCCTCCCGCAGGGCGGCGCGGGCATGGCCATCCGCCAGACGACGCTCGGCCTCATGGTGACGGCACCCGACGTGCTCGGTGGTTCGTTCACCGGTGACCTGGACGTGGACTTCTTTGGCGGACAGCAGCCGAGTTCCGGCGGTCGCGCCTTTCCGCTCATCCGCCTGCGCATTGCCCGCGCGACGATCCGGTGGAAGAACGCCGAATTGATGCTCGGCCAGGATTCGCCGTTGATGAGCCCGCTCAATCCGCTGAGCCTCGCCGCCGTCGGAACTCCGGGCTTTACCGGCGCCGGCAATCTCTGGCTCTGGCTGCCGCAAGCGCGGCTCGGGGTCGAGACGTCCGGTGACATCCGGTTCGGCATTCAGGGCGCAATTCTCGCTCCCACGAGCGGCGACGCTGCCGGGCCGTTCGATACGGACAACGATATCGCGGAGCGTGCGAAGCGACCCTACGTGGAAGGGCGCGCGCATGTGCGCTGGGGTGCGGACGAGATGGCTGGCGACATCGGCCTGAGTGCGCACGGCGGCTGGTTCGCCACGCCCAACTCCACGAACCAGCGTGAAAGCATGGCCGTCGGTGCGGACGCGAGAATCCCGCTCGCCACCTGGCTGGACCTGCGCGGCGAGTGGTACAGCGGCGATGGGATGCGCGGACTCGGCGGAGGCGCGATCGGGCAACTCTTCGATTCCAGGGCAGCGCCCATCCACAGCACCGGCATCTGGGGCCAGGTGAACTTGAAGCCCACCACGCGGGTGACGCTCGGCGGCGGATTCGGGGTCGACGACCCGGATGACAAGAACCTGGCGACAGGCGCACGGCTCAAGAACGAGGTGAAAGAAGCGCACCTGCACCTGCGCCCGGCGGGGCCGCTCGTGTTCGGATTCGAGTACCGGCGAATGCAGACGACCTACTCGAGCGGGAAGCTCGTGAACGACCACCTGAACGTGGCCGTCGGGTTCGTGTTCTAGCGTGCGGTGACGGCGTGGCGCCGGCTACGGCGTCGCGATGAGCCGCACCTTGATTCCTCCATTCGAGAACCGCACGAGTTCCGTGAACTGGAGTTTCGCCTGCGATTCGAGCGCGCGATCGGCGGAAACGAGCGCGACCCGCCACCCGGGCAGTTTCGCGCGCGCCACGTTGCCAAACTGCGCGTAGAGGTTTCGGAGGTCGCCCGAGTCACCGACGCGCGCACCGTACGGCGGGTTTGCGACGAGGAGTCCCCGGCCGGGCGGCGCCTCGAGTGCCGAGAGCGCCCGCTCCGCCACCGAGATGTCGCTCGCGACACCCGCGCGCTCGGCGTTCGCACGTGCCGCCTTCACGGCGCCCGCGTCACGATCCGACGCCACGATGACGGCGGCAAGCGCCGCACGCTCGGCGGCCTTCGCGTGGGCGCGAACCGCTTTCGACGCGACGGCGTCGAACGTCGGCCAATCCTCGCACGCGAACGTCCGGTGGATCCCCGGCGCGATGTTGCGCGCGATGAGCGCAGCCTCGATGGCGAACGTCCCCGCCCCGCACATCGGATCCATCATCGGCATCAATCCGTCGTAGCCCAGCGCAAGCAGGCACCCCGCAGCGATGGTCTCGCGGATTGGCGCCTTGGCGGTCGCCAGCCGATAGCCGCGCCGGTGGAGCAGTTCGCCTGACGCGTCGGCGCTGATGGTGCATACGTCGTGCGCCAGGCGCACCACGAAGAGCTGGGGTCCCGCACCCGGTTCATCGTCGCCGGCGGCGGGCACGACGTCCACGCCCGGGAGTGCCGCCGTGAGCGACCGGGCGAGCCGCTCCGCGACCGCGTCGGAATGGTAGAGGCGTGACTTCTTGCACGTGACGCGAAACGCCGCGCTGCGACCTGTGCCGAGGTACGCCTTCCACGGGACGGGCTTCGCGCGGCGCTCGAGCTCCGCGAACGACCTGGCCGTGAACGTTGCGACGCGCACGAGCACGCGCGACGCCGTGCGCAGGTGCAGGTTGGCGGCGAACAGTGCGCGATCGTCCGCGCGAAACGCGACCCCACCCTCTTCAGGCGCCAGTTCGGCGAGGCCGAGCGCTCGCATCTCGCACTCGACCACGGCCTCGAAGCCCGGCGTGACGACGACAAAGCAGTCGCGCGGCGGCGCAGCGGCCGGCTTCGCCCTCGTAGCGCGAATCCGTGTCGTGGCACCTTCGGGGGGCAGTGTCATGCGGCCGGCGGTGCCGGCGCGGCTCTTCGTGACCACCGCGAAAGCCGCCAGCCATACAGCACGGCGAGGATGGCCGCATACGTCAGCGGGTTGGTGAGGTCCTTCTTGACCGCCATCGAGTAGTGGATCACGCCGAGGATCGCGATGACGTAGATGAGCCGGTGCAGGCGATTCCAGTTTCTCCCGCCGAGGCGCCGGATCATCGCTTTCGTGGAGGTGACGACGAGCGGAATCATCAGGACGAGTGCCGTCATCCCGAGGAAGATGTACGGCCGCTTGAGGAGGTCCTTCTTCAGTTCACCCCAGTCGAGCTGGACGTCGAGAAAGGCGTACGTGATCCAGTGCAGCGTGACGTAGCCGAAGGCAAAGAGGCCGATCGTTCGGCGGTGCCTCACGAGCCAGTTCCAGCCCGTGATGTGCCGAAGAGGCGTGATCGTGAGGGTGACGACGAGCAACCGGAGCGTCCACTCGCCGAGGAAGTGTTCGCCCTCCTTCACGGGATTCGAGCCGAAGTAGCGCGTTCCGCCGAGGATGTCCGATGCCAGCCCGGCAATGGCGAGCGCCGCGGGAATGCAGAGCGCGAGGACGAGTCCGCTGCCGAACCAGCGCGGCTGCTTCAGCGCCCGCAGTCGATCCCTGACGGGGGGTGGTCGACCGTTCACCGTGGGCCGTGAACCGTTAGCCGCCTACCGGCAACTCGTTTCAGTAGTTCTTCCTCAGGTCCATCCCCGCGTACATCGACGCGACCTGCTCCGCGTAGCCGTTGAACGGCAGCGTCTTTCGCTTGCGGAACTCGCCGATGCGCCGCTCCGTGGCCTGGCTCCAGCGCGGGTGGTCCACTTCGGGATTCACGTTGGAATAGAACCCGTACTCGTCCGGCGCGGAGAGATTCCAGGTGTTGCGCGGCTGCTTGTCGACGAGCCGGATGCGCACGATGGACTTGATGCTCTTGAACCCGTACTTCCAGGGCACGTGCAGGCGCAGCGGCGCGCCATTCTGGTTCGGCAGCGTGCGACCGTACACGCCGGTCACGAGCAGCGTCAGCGGATGCATCGCCTCGTCGAGCCGGAGCCCTTCCACGTACGGCCAGTCGAGCACGCGCATCGTTTGCCCCGGCATGCGCCGCGGATCGAACAGCGTCGTGAATTCCACGAACCTGGCCTGCGAGGTCGGTTCCGCGCGCTTCAGGATGTCGGAGAGCTGGAAGCCGCGCCACGGGATCACCATCGACCACGCCTCCACGCACCGGTGCCGATAGATGCGGTCCTCGAGCTTGCTCGGCTTGATGAAGTCCTCGAGTTGGTAATCCGCGGCCTTCTTCACGAGGCCATCCACCTTCACGGTCCACGGCGCGGGCTTGAACCCTTTCGCATACTCGGCGGGGTCTTCCTTGCCTGTGCCGAACTCGTAGAAGTTGTTGTAGCCGGTCACGTCTTCCCACGGCGTCGGCTTGTCGTCCTTCTGCAGCCCGTAGGGCGTGCCCTGGGCAATGGGTCCCTGCCCGTGGGCGCTTCCGGACAGCGCGCGGAGCGCACGCGGGGCGAGCGACGCCACGCCGGCCACGCCGGCAAGGCCGGCGGTCGCCAGCCATTCGCGGCGGTTCCAGTACCGGCCTTCTGGCGTGATTTCGGACGATCGAATGTCTGGGGCACGACGGATCAACATCTCGGATTCCTCCCGGTGGTATCCTGTTCAACAGGTTCGTCCAGGCGTATGCACATGAGACATTGATCGTGCGGCAGCCGGTTATCCGAGAAGCATGGTTCGGTTGATGTATCTTGGCCTGCACCGGCGAACCGCACCTCTAGATCGCGAGCGACTTTTGATGCTGGTGCTCCGCGAGGTTGACGCTTTCACCGGCCATGATTTGTTCGTGCACGCGCCGCATCTCAACGGTTGATAACTCGGCCGAGAGGAAGCGGAATGACGACGCGGCGAGGTAGTCCGTCGAAAGGTCGAACGCTAGCCATCGGCGCCTCTCGACTTCCGCCACCATCCCTGTCGTGTTCGAACCCGCAAATATATCGACCACGATATCACCGGGTTCCGTAAGCATGCGAATGAAGAACTCGGGAAGCTTGGCTGGAAACCGTGCGGGGTGCCCCGTCAATCCAAGCGCTTTGCAGCCGGTCAAATACCCGCTGTTCGACTCCGAGTTTGGAATCTGCAACAGATTCGACGGAATCGCCCCGCCATTGTCCTTTCCAAATCCTTCACTGATGTCGTGGCCCGATGGCCGCAGCTTCGGCGTATAGAACGCGGCGGGGTCAGCAAGCAGCTTCTTCATTCTCGGGCTGTACGCCGCAAGCACCTTCGATACGTCGGCCTTCGGCCACTCGGTCTTGCTCAGCCACCACACCGTATTGACAGAGTCTTTCGCTCGAAGCTTGCGCTTGTTCACCCATTCGATTGGACTGGGCAGTTTCGATGGATTGAACCAGTAGAAATCCTCGGCCAAGTGGAAGCCGACCTCGTCGCACAGTCGAAGGAGCACCCGAAAGTTGTACAAACTCCGCGCAGGCTTTCCGCGGATGTACGCCCCGCCTAGGTCGAGGACAAAGCTGCCCTGCGGCTTCAGCTTTTGCAGCACCAACTTGCCGAACTGAAGCAGCCAATCGACGTAACTGTCTTGGTCTTCGTTCCCGTATTCCTTCTTTCGGAGCAGCGCGAACGGCGGGCTTGTCATCACCAAGTCGACGCTTTCGTCCGGAATCGCTGCAAGCAAATCCAGCGAGTCGCCGCAGTAAGCCGAACCGAGTCCGGTGAAGTAGCTAGGCGAGCGGTTTGCGAGCTTCGAGAATACGGTTGCCATACGGTCTAAGATAGTGCCTACTGGCGATTGATGGTAGACGTAAAGTCTGTAGACGTATCGTCTGTGCTTCACTGATGTTTGTTTCGTGAAGACCCGACGAGATGGCGAGGCCAGACGAGTGCTCGCACAAAACCTGCGGTCGCTGCGTGCCCAGCGCGGCATGTCGCAGGAGAGGCTTGCTGAACTCAGCGGCCTCCACAGAACCTATGTGAGTTCTGTCGAACGCAGAGAACGGAATATCTCCATCGACAACATAGAGCGCCTTGCCCGGGCGCTCGGTCTACCGGTTGCAGACTTGCTGTCGGCGGTCGCACGATGAGAAGCCACCCCGACCGCAAGAAACTCGAGGCCCTCTTCCCGGTCATCCGAGAATATCAAGCGCTCGCTTCGAAACATGGCATCGACGACATCTTTCAGGACAACGGCGGTAAGCTCCTGCAGGTTTTGCTCATCACAGGCTTGCGGGCGCTCCCCGGTCGTGAGGGCAATGACGCGCAGGACCGCAGCGGAGCCGAGTTTGAACTTAAGACGGTAAACCTCTCAAAGACAAAATCGTTTTCGACGCATCATCACCTCAATCCCACCATCCTGAAGAAATACAAGAAGGTGGATTGGTTCTTCGCGATGTATGAGGGCATTGAGATTCGCGCGATCTATAGAATGAAGCCTACCGCCCTCAGGTCATACTTCAACAAATGGAGCACAAAATGGCATGATCGGGGCGGCAAGGACCTGAACAATCCCAAGATTCCGGTCAAATTCGTACGCGAGAACGGAAAGCTGGTGTTTGAACCGAAGCGATAACTGCGACTGGCGTGCGAGCCTCAACGTCAGGCCTATGTGCCGTATCGCTTGCGTAGCTCGACCGTGGCGCGCCTCAACAGTTCCTCAGGCGTTACGCCGCGGCGTAGAAGCTCCGTTTCGAGATGCTCAACTATGAGCTTCTGCACCGCGCCCGCGTCTGTTGTGAGCGTGTCGAGTCTCGCCGAAATGGACTCCCGACCATCATCTGTTACCACAGCTCGCCGAGAATCAGCTTGGCTGTGATGGACAAGCCAGTTGCGTGGGGAGACGAGCGCGTCAAGCCGGGATATTATTTCGACGGGTACTCCTTGCGTGCTCCCCAGCTCGCGGACGAGCGCCCCGAGCGTCTTGCGCTTGTTCCTTTCCAGTAGTGATTCCGCGGCGGCTTCTGCCATTGCGGTAGTCATGCTATGGACCACTGTGGGTTCTCTAAACTTTGTCACGCGTCTTCTCTAAACTCTGTCACCCTGGGTGAGGGCGGTTAGTACTACAGTTCCACATCATTTGCGGCGGGCACGATAGTGGGCGCGGCGGGCAGCGGTCTGGTGGGCACGCCGCCAGCGGGAGTGCGCGATGACGCGGTGGGGATCGGGCGGGTGTTGATGG
>Ga0315281_10012631_pt1 | contig 11484 bp, 12 predicted proteins | sample YL17G07_0_MG_FD_204540 | JGI IMG/M metagenome (GOLD analysis project Ga0315281, IMG submission 204540) | Sediment microbial communities from Yellowstone Lake, YNP, Wyoming, USA - YL17G07_0 | ecosystem: Environmental > Aquatic > Freshwater > Lake > Sediment | place: USA: Wyoming | collected... | reverse complement strand
GGTGATCAGTATAGCTGAAGTATAAGCACCGACACCGATGAAAGCAGCATGCCCCAGAGAAATCTGTCCAGTAAATCCAGTCAAAAGGTTGAGCCCGATCGCCCCGATCACCGCAAAGCCAATCATGTTGGCAATGTAAAGCATGTGGGCATTGGCAATGAAGGGAAAGACGATGAGGAAAATGAAGAAAAGAGCTAACCAGAATTTGACAAAACGGGATTGGAAGATCTCTTCGTCCTTGATGTAATTCTCTTTAAAATCGCCACAGCGCATAATGCATTAACTCATTTTATTCTTCTTAAATTCCGAATTCCGAAATCCGCATTCCGAATTTGACTAAACCCTTTCTATAATGACCTTACCGAATAGTCCATAAGGCCGAATCATGAGGATGATTAAAACAATAAAGAAAGGAGCCACTTCCTTGGCGCCTCCTCCCACCAGTGGGTCAATATAAAGGCCGGCTAAATTTTGTAAAATTCCAACAATAAACCCGCCCAGGATCGCCCCTTCGATGCTATCCAAGCCTCCCAAGATGATAACGGATAAAACGGCGAGGCCGACATCTCCCATATAGATGTTGATGCCGCTGATATTTCCGATCACAATTCCTCCGATGACGGCAGCAATGGCGCCAAAACTCCAGGACAAGGCAAAGACCCTTTTCACGCTGACGCCCATGGAAAGGGCAGCCTGCTGGTCATTGGCGGTTGCCCTCATGGCCACACCGGTACGGGAAAATTTGAAGATCAAGATGAAAACAATCGTCGTAATCACAGCGAAGATGAAGCCCCAGAGGAGCCCCGAGGGGACCACGGCGAAACCGAGTTTCAAGGGTTTGGGTGGAAAGATTTGTGGAAAGGCCCGATAAGTGGGATCCCAGATCATATACATGAGACCTCTGAGGATAGCGCCCAATCCAATGGTCACCATGATCACTGAAATGATGGGTTCTCCGATCATGGGTCTTAAAACGAGAGGTTCGATGACGATCCCGAGAAGGATGGCAAAGATAATGGTGATGGCAAAAGCGATCCAAAAAGGGACATGAATCATGGTTAAGGCAGTGAAGCAGATGAATGCCCCCAGGGTCATGAACTCACCCATGGCCAGATTGAGAACGCTGGTGGCCTTATAAATGAGAACGAAGCCGAGGGCAATCAGCCCATAGACACCGCCGGTAGCCAGTCCGGCGACGATGACTTGAATTAAAATAGAAAAATCCATAGATTAGTTTCGTTGAGATGGAATAATGGTCCGCTCTCTAAGAACAACGGAGTGCTTATAAAAGGGAACTGACTTTGTACTGACTAAATCCTACCCACCTCCAAGTGGATAGACCAATTTATTGACGGGATCGATTTCTTACCAAACCCCTTAAAGGAGTTTTATTTAGCAGAATGGATTTCAGATGTCAATAATATTTATCGAGATTTCTGAAAAAGTCCAGAAATCTCTGATTACATCCCTGCCTGCCGGCAGGGATGATGAAACGATTACACAGATGATTCACTCCTTAGAAAATCTTTTTAATCTTTTTTAAACACTTTTAAATCTGTGTAATCAGAGGCCTCCAGGCCCCTCACTTGGAATAATCGTAGAATCCTTTCCCGGTTTTCCTTCCCAAATGACCGGCCCGGACCATCTTCCTCAACAAGGGACAGGGTCGATATTTGGAATCGCCCAATTCTTTGTAAAGATTGTCCTGAACCATCAGGAGCGTGTCTAAACCGACGAGATCCGCTAAGGCCAACGGACCAATGGGATGATTGGCTCCAAGGACCATTCCTTTATCAATATCCTCGGCCGAGGCAATCCCTTCTTGAAGGACAAAAATGGCTTCATTGATCATGGGAACCAGAATGCGATTCACGGCAAATCCTGGTGCTTCGTTCACAGTGATGGGTGTTTTTCCTAACTTCTCGGACAATGCCTTGATGACTGCAAAGGTCTCCTCAGAGGACGATTGCCCCTTGATGATCTCCACCAGCTTCATGACCGGCACAGGGTTGAAGAAATGCATGCCGATGACCTTTTCAGGCCGTTTTGTCATGGAAGCAATCTCTGTGATGGAAAGCCCGGAGGTGTTCGTAGCTAAAATCGTATCTTTAGCACAGAGTTGATCCAGTTCTTTGTAGACCTGCTTCTTCAGATCGATGTTTTCAATAACAGCTTCAATGACAACCTGTGCGCCTTTCACCGCTTCGGCTAAGTCGAGTGTCCCTTTCACTTTGGATAGCCATGCATCAGCCTGTTCCTTGGTCATCTTCCCTTTGCTGATGGCCCGCTCATAATTCTTTTTAATGATGTTGAGTCCGCCCTGTACAAAGCGGTCCTCAATGTCCCGTATAGAGACTTCATAACCTGCTTCAGCTGAAACCTGAGCAATTCCAGCACCCATTAAACCCGCACCGAGTACACAAATTTTCTTGATCCCCATTGTTCTCTCCTCCCACTTCTATTATGCTAAGCGCCAAGCGCAGAGCGTCTTTAATTATTTGAACGGAAGAGACTTTATCAATAGAAGACTTGCCTTGTCAAGGACTATCATTTCATGTTGACAAGGAATGATCCATTTCATAATTTAAATAATCATCCACCTAAAATGGGAGGTATATAAATGAAGCTCTACCTTATCCAACATGGGGAGGCAAAGTCTGAAGCAGAAGATCCGGAGCGCTCCTTGACAGAAAGAGGAGAAAAGGAAATCATAAGTGTTTCAAAAGTGGCAACAGGACTTCATATCAGGCATTCAAAGGTCTATCACAGTGGAAAATTGCGAGCGAAACAAACAGCAGAAATTATTTCCGATGCCCTAAAAATTCCTAACCCCCTTGTTCAGGCAGTCCAGGGCCTAAATCCAAATGATGATATTCGGCCCTGGGCAGAACGAATTTCTAAAGAGAAGGAAGACCTCATGCTTGTTGGCCATCTTCCATCCCTTGCGAAACTGACCTCTTTTCTTCTCTGTGGCAATGAAAATGCGAGATTGGTATTGTTCCGCTACGGAGCCATTGTCTGTCTTGATCAGAAAGAAGACAAAGGTTGGGCAGTCCTCTGGATTCTAACACCAGAGATGGCAACCCTTATAAGCTAAATTCCAGATTCCAATTAGTCATTAACTGAAGTCTTGCACTTTTTTAAGCCCATAAATGCTCAAGGTAACTATCGAGAATATTTTGTTTAAATTGGGTTCTCATATTTTGGGATCAACTAGAGGGTCTTGATTTATGATGAACGAATGTGACAGATAGATACTACGCTTTCTAAGAAAGGAGACCCAGATGAGTGAATACTTTTATCCCCTTGACGGCCGGAAGCATTACAAAGACCTGGAGGAAGCCCAGAAGGGCATGTTCCAGGCTTTCAAAAACTTTAACAATGAGATCTTTGAGAAGGAGAGCGCCCTTCCCAAGAAGGTGAAGGAACTCATAGCTATTGGTGTAGCGCATACGACTCAATGCCCGTATTGTATCGAAGGCCATGTCAGGGCTGCTAAAAAGGCGGGAGCGACTGATCAAGAGATTGCGGAGGCCATTTTTGTCGCCGCTGCGTTGAGGGCAGGGGGCGCTTTTGCTCACTCGACTATCTCCATGGGCGTCCTCAAGGAAATGGATAGGTTAGAAAAGGAGAAATAGAAATCTCTGATATAGGGGAGGAACATCGTAGACTGGCTCACGGTATATATCTACCATCGACCAGTCTTCAACCTACTAACCAACGATTATGACTTGAAATCTACACAATGATATCAGATTTTCTTGGTGAGACTTTCATAAGGAAGTCAACCCTTCGATTCCCCGGCCTGAAGGCCGTGGCTTGCTCAGGGTTGACCCTGAGCGGCGCTTCTTTACCCCGCCTTCAAAGGCGGGGCTTAGCGCCGCCGAATGGGTCAATACCGAACTTTACAGTGTAGGCTCAAATTCTGACTTCCACACATTAATAAATGATTCCTGCATACCCCACGAAACTGTCGTCTGGCATGATATCATAACTGGTGTAGTAATCGAGAAGTATTCCTTTCTCTGCTCCCATCGCTTTGCAGGTAGCCATTGCAGAGATCGCCGCACCGGCACTGCAGGCGCTATCATTTTCTATGGCATGCTTCAGGAGGCCTCCTGCATCCATCCTCAACGCCCGATCAACAAATCCCTTATCATTTTCCTTCTTCACCCACTCCACAGAAGCCGGTCCAACCCCTTTACTTAAGAACCCGTAATTGGGGCCATAGTGAGTTAAATCAGTGGATCCAATCGAAAGGATGGAAATCCCTTCTTTCTTGGCAATCTCAGCAACTGCTTTCCCCAGCGTTTCAGCTTTAAGGGACAGCGGAGATCGCATGGCAACAAGCTTTGCCTCCGGGAAAAAATATTTTACCATAGCCAGTTGGATCTCAATGGTATTGTCCCCGCTGGTTGGACTCTCCTTTCTCATATCAATGCTTTTCATCAGGTTTTTTACAAAGCCTGCATGAATCTCGATGTCACCGAGTGGGGTCTCACAGGCCTCTTCTACCACAATCCGGGGAAGATCTTCAGTGGAAAGATGGCCCCCATAAAGGACAACCACCTCAACCTTGCTTTTTAATTTCAAGGAATGGAATACCTTTGCAGCAAGTTTTCCTGAAAAATACCAACCTGCATGGGGAACAATTCCTCCCAATCCCTTACTGGAAGGAAGTTGAGAAGGTGTCCATCCCTCTAAATAGGACTCGATCTCCCTTTTACAATCCTTTCCATCAAAAGGATACCACCCCCGGGGTAAGATTCTATTCCTACGGCTCATGGCTTTTACCTCATTCCAGGGATTAGGGTTTAGGTGGCTAGGGTTTTGCTAACCCCAAAAACCTAATCCCTAACTAACCCCTATCGATTATATTCTTTCCAATGTGGGCATTCCCATCAGGGTGAGCATGTTGGCCATCACCTTTTGAAATGTTCTGACTAGAGAAAGCCGGAAGGTTTGAAGTCCCTGATCTCGAAGATGAATAAACGGAGTCTGAACATCTGCCCCTGGATCTGGATGTTCATAAAAATTGGTAAAGGATGTTGCCAGGTCAAAGGCATATTCTGTCAGTTGAGAAACCCTCAACGTCTTACCCGATTTAGCGACGGCGGAAGAAAATTTTGATAGGGCATCCAGGAGGTTTCTTTCCGTCTCGGTCAATTGCCTGGGAATACAATCCCCTCTCCATTGGGGATCGATCTTCTGCTCTTTGGCTTTTCTCAGAATGCTGCACGCTCGGGCATGGGCATATTCTAAATAAACTCCTGTGTCCCCTGTTGTCTTCAGGGCCTCGTCAAAATCGAAGACGATTCGACTCTCCAATGTGAATTTCAGCAAATAGTACCGGATGGCCGCCGATGCTAAAGCAGAATCAACATTTTCTTTTAGGGGATGGTCCGCTTTCTCGATCACCTTCTGCTTCACCATCTGGATAAAATCCTTTGCCTTCACCCCTGTTCCGGAGCGGCCTGACATGGCATAGGCCTTTTTCTCCTCAGTCTCCCCCATCCCTAAAAGTCGAGCAGCCCGTTGAGAAAGGTTGACCACTTCATAAGCAAGATGGACGGATTCATTCGCCTCTTTCTCAAAGCCCGTCTGTCGCAGGCATTCAACGACTATTTGCTGAGGATAACTCTGCCGGGTATCAATCACATTGATGACCATCTCTGCATGGCCAAAACTTTTAGAAAGCCGATCCCCTGTTTCTCCATCTTTAGCCGTTGTCCAGAGAATTTCTCCATTGGCTTGTGGACCCCAGCGCTTATATAAAAAGTCTTTTTTGAGAAGACCATACTTCCAGAGTTGATAGGCCACATCCTTTCCTGTATAGGTCACACTCCCATTCGATCGAACGAGGATCTTATCCATACTCTTCATCCCTTCAGCCGTCTCGACAATGCCGCCGAAAGGAACCACCCAACACCCTTCATTGGGACCCTCTGTTTCAAACCGGAGGACTCCTTTCTCTTTCAGGATTTCAAACGTAGCCTCCCAGAACCCCCGACTAATAATATCCGATTCCCAGTTGAGAAGGTCGTAGAAGATGGAGAGTTGAGCCACGGTTTCCAGATGAGACTGAACAATCTTTGTTGCTAACTCTTTAGCAAAACCGGCAATGGAGTCGATTCCCCCTTCGATCTTGTGAAGAACCTCCTCTCTTTTCTCAAGGAGGGATGGGTTCTTCTCAAATTCATTTTGGAAACGGGCATAGAGATCCCAACAGAAATAATCAAAAGGTTGATCTAATGGGACTTTTCCCCAGATGGCTTTAAAGTCAGACTCCTTCGTGTAAAAAGGAGGATCCAGATAAAGAAGAGCCGTTACCACATCAACCACCTGGAGACCTGTGTCATCAATGTAATTACAAACCTCTGTTGAAAAACCGAGCCATTTGAGAACTCTGCCCACCGTATCTCCTAAAACCGAATTCCTGAGGTGACCGATATGCATCGCCTTGTTGGGATTCACACTCGTGTGTTCGATAAAGACCTTTTTTTCCGTTTGCGAAACAGGTCTTCCGAAGAGTTCTCCCTCTTGAAGAATTTGAGGAATGAGGTCTTGAGCCAATGCTGGCCAATCCACTTTGAAATTGAGGTACCCGGGAGGAGAAACGCCTATCTCCTTAACATAAGGCGGGGGGTTAGATTTCAATCGCTCAGCCATCTCCTGAGCGATCTTCATGGGAGGTTCCCTTCTCTGCTTTGCCATGGACAAACAGACGGCGCTGGAGAAATCTCCCAACTCCCGCTGGGGAGGCTCATTGAAGGGTATCTCTTCAATATTCAAAAGTTCCTTTAATACTCTGGCCACCCCTTCTCTAATCATCTTCTTCTCTTAATATCTATGACTTACAACTTAAATAAACGGAAATATTTAAAGCTCGATAGACGGGGTTTTCTAACCCCGTCTTGGTGGGATTGATTCCGCTATTTTAAAAGAATTCAACAAAATCAGTTTCTTCCCTATACCCCGTTGAACTATAAATGATAGCCCTCCGGACGTGTAACCATACCCTTTCTCACTGGATTATCCTCTATATCTCTCATTCTGCTCAATACTTTCTCTTCACTATCAAGTATGTAACCATAAAAACCATTTTGCCAGATCAAACCCTTCCTATCCAATACGGAATTTATCCGTCTTGCCGAAAATCCTTTAATTGATTTCATACATTCCGAAATATTTTTATCCCTCGGAATTATAATTAAATGGATATGGTCAGGCATTATAACAAAGGACAAAAGATAATACCATCGCCATCTTCTCCCAAACAAGATAGCTTCCAGCACCATATCAGCTGCTATAGATTCCTTAAATATTGTCTCTCTATTAAGCGTAACGGTTGTGACCATCTAAGGGTACTCTTTGATATAGATGTGTTTTAATTTTGGCATATTATGTATTTTTGATGCAGGGTTAGAAAACCCGGCCTACCGATAAAATTTTTACATAAACCAATGATGGGCCACTTTGTTCGATTATTATTATGGAAGGAGGAAAAGTCAACCCTTCGACTCCCCGGCCTGAAAGCCGTGGCTTGCTCAGGGTTGACCCTGAGCGGCGCTTCTTTACCCCGCCTTCAAAGGCGGGGCTTGGCGCCGCCGAATGGGTCAAGAACTATAGTCTCCTCACCATGTAGAAGAGGAGCGTTGATAGAGAATTGACAGAGGGAAGATTTTAGAAATATAATTCAAATATCTTCACTATCGTTTAACCATTGGAGGTTCCTTTTCATGGAAAGCACCCTGAAAAAATACGGTTTGAGGATTGAACGAAATGAAGTCAACCCCCACATCCGATACGATGGTAAAAAGAGCGGACTGATTTTAGACCCCCTTCGAAAGGATGTGCCTCTTGAAATCCTGGGATTTGGAATTTATCAACTGCGTTCCAGTTCCATCACAAAGGAGACGAAAGGGAAGGAGATCGTTCTCGTCCCTCAGGAAGGGGAGTTCGAGGCCGAGGTAAATGGAAAAAAATTTTCCGGAAAAAGAATGGGCGGCCCCTTCTCTTCTGGACCTGGAAAATCGAATGCCTCTGCTCTCTACATCCCCTGCAATTCCAAATTGAGGATTCAGGGGAATGGAGAGGTGGCCTTCTTTGAAGCCCCTGCCTTTAAAGAAAAGCCTCCATTTTATTTATCAAATCTGGAAGTCAAGCCAGTCTCAAGGGGAGATTGGATTTGGCGAAGGGATGTAACCCCTTTGATCAGCCCGAAGGGTGCCAGTTCGAACCTGGTGATTGGAGAAACTTACAGCCCTCCAGGTTTCTGGTCAGGAACGCCTCTCCATCTGCACGATAAAAATCAGCCCTCATCTGGAGAATCAGATCACGAAGAAGTCTATTACCACCGTTTCAATTGGAAAAAAGGAGCTGAAGTTCAAATCGGGCCCTATGGCGTCCAATTACTCATGGATGGAAAAAAGTTGATTAAGGCGTTTCTTATCGGGGATAAGAGCATCTTCGCCATCCCAGGAGGTTGTCATCCTGTGGTTGCCTCCCCTGTTTCCGAACTCCTCTATTTATGGGGATTGGCAGGGAAAGGGGAAGAATTGAGGATGAGGGACCTTCCCGAATTTGCCCACCTCAAGTCCTTTGAAGAATTTTTTAAAAGTTTGGAAGGAAAAAGAACGAAAAAGATTCTTTCTCAAGAGAAATTCAAAGCCCTCTGCGCTCCCTATTCTTTTAATGAAGAACAGAAAGGTCTTTTAATCGCAATGCTTAAAGAAAAAGAATATGAGATTAAATAGCTCAGGTCAGCCCCCTGCCCCAGATAAAATAATTCGATCCCTCAAAGCCTTTCCTATCAGCCTTCTGAAAATTTACCCAAGGTCTTTCTCTTATGAAAATGGACTATTGTATGGATTGATCCGAACCCAAGAGGGTAAAAAATTGGCAATCATGGGAGAGAGAACCCATGTTCTCAAAGATGCTTTCCAGGGAAATTGCCATCATCAATCCTCAACAATTAAGCTTTGCGATCTCTCGGCTGAAAATACCCAGTGCCTGATGACTCTTTTCCCTTACACCAAACCTGTCTCCCTTCGGAAATATCCAACGACCATCGGCACCGGAGATCGTCTGGGTCTGGCCACTCCCGGACATATCCGGGCTATCAAAAATTATGAGGTTCATCCAGTCCTGGCTCAACAATCCGTCAGAGAGAATGCGCAAACAGGAAGAAATTTTATGGAAGTGATTCAGGATGCCGCCTGGACCGTCTTCCAGGAGAATTACCAGGAAGGCTACGGAGCAGATGGTGACCATCTGAAATCCCTTCAGGATGTCAAAGATGCTCTGGATGCCGGGGTCTCCATGGTCACGCTCGATCTGTCTGAAAAATTAAATCCTGAAGCTCTCCAGGAACCAAAAGGGTTGATCGACCGAAAGTTTAAGGAAGAGATTGACGAAGGAGACGCAACGGTCATCTTTCATCTATTTTTAGACAAGGAATTCTTGCTTAAAGGCCCTCAAGGAGAGTTTTCCATTCAATTCAATGAGGAAAGTGTCAAAAGAAATACCCTGTTTTTTTCTAATGCCCTCAATTTCGCCGAAGAAGTTTATGAATTGATTCGTTCCAGAACCGGAAATCGACCTTTCGTCGATTTCGAAATATGCATGGATGGAATGCCCTTCCCTACCTCACCAGAAAACCATTTTTTCTTTGCCCTCGAATTGAGCCATCGAGGAGTTCATATACAATCCCTTGCACCCCGATTCGTCGGAGAATTCCAGAAGGGCATTGATTATTGCGGGGATAGAGAAGCCTTCTGCAGACAATTTTATCAACACGTTCTCATCTCCCAGGATTATGGAAACTATAAAATTTCAATCCATTCCGGAAGTGAAAAATTTTCTGTCTTCCCTTATATGGAAGAATTGGCCAAAGGAGGTCTCCATCTAAAAACAGTCGGGACGAGTTGGCTCGAGGCAATACGCCTGATCGCCCTCACGAATCCTTCCCTCTACAGGGAAATGCATCGATTTGCTCTCTCCATATTTAATGAGGCATTCAAGTTTTACCGTGTGACGACTGACCTCAACCGAATCCCGAGACTTGAGGATCTCCAGAATCAAGAACTTCCCGCATTGCTTGACCAAGAGGATTCCAGACAGCTTCTCCACATCACCTACGGATATCTCCTCAATGCAAAGAACGAGGCTGGAAAACACCTTTTTAAAGACAAGGTCTATCATATCCTGACACAATATGAAGAGGACTATTGGTCTCTCCTTGAAAAACATATTGAAAAACATTTGAGTTTTCTTGGGGTCAAAAAAAGCAAAGTTAACCGCAATAAATTACCAAATAAAGAAAAAGAAAGACAGAAAAGAGGATCAAGAAAAAATGAGTAAAAAAAGCCCGATAAAGATTTCGATTTGTAATGAACTTTTCCAAGGATGGCCCATCGAAAATGTCTTTGAGTATGCCGCTCAATTGGGCTACGATGGGGTGGAGATCGCTCCCTACACCCTGGCAGACTCGGTCACCGAAATCTCACCGAAGAGGCGAAAAGCCATTCGGCATGCGGCAGAAGAGAACGGGATCGAGATCGTTGGCCTCCATTGGCTGCTGGTGAAGCCGGAAGGGCTCTCCATCAACCATCCCGATGAGATCATCCGCATAAAAACCCAGGAATATATCGAGGCTCTCATCCACTTCTGTGCCGACATCGGAGGGAATATTCTGGTTCACGGTTCCCCGCATCAGAGGACGGTTCAAGTGGGGTGGGATTTCCAAGAGTCGTGGAATTTTTCCAAGGAAACCTTCAAGGTCTGTCTTAAGACAGCTCGAAAAAGGAATGTTCTCTACTGTATCGAACCTCTTGCCCATACCAGTACCAACTTCATTAATACCGTGGCGGAAGCGATTCAATTGGTCAAAGAGATGAGACATCCCAATTTCAAAATGGTCTTCGACTGCCGAAGTGCATCGGTTCAGGAAAAGCTGGTTTCTGAAGCCCTTCTCCGGGCCTTGGAGTCTGCATTCCTCCGCCATGTGCATGTCAACGATGCCAACGGAAGAGGACCGGGTTTTGGGGAGACGGAGTTCATCCCGATTTTAAAAAGGTTGATCAAGAACGGTTATAAGGGTTATATTTCTGTGGAAGTCTCCGATTTCAGTCCTGACCCCCAGACCGTTGCCAGCCGAAGCATCGGCTACCTTAAAGGCATCCTGGAAGCTCTCTACCAAAAAGATTGAGTGGAGTGAATTGAATGGGATGGAGGGTCGCCTCAGCGTCAACGATTCATTCACGTATTGATTTCTCTCTTCTTCGGCTATGTGTTTCACCCACCTCTTTCAGTAACCTCCTCAGCTTCTGGAGGTCTCCTTCCTGGAAAGATTGAAATTCCAGCCCATATCTGTACTCTCCCCAAATTTCCTTGGGGGCCAAATCAGCCCAAACCACTTTTGCAATCACCTTGATCGAATTCAATTCCAATCCCTTTACAAAAAGAATCTCAATTTTCAATAAA
>Ga0315281_10012630_pt1 | contig 11485 bp, 10 predicted proteins | sample YL17G07_0_MG_FD_204540 | JGI IMG/M metagenome (GOLD analysis project Ga0315281, IMG submission 204540) | Sediment microbial communities from Yellowstone Lake, YNP, Wyoming, USA - YL17G07_0 | ecosystem: Environmental > Aquatic > Freshwater > Lake > Sediment | place: USA: Wyoming | collected... | reverse complement strand
CATCGAGCCTGCGGCATCCGCTGTCTCGACTATTTGTTCCTCAAACTCAGGCAAGAATCATTGGATTTCGTTCCGCAAAAGTGAAAGAGAGCCGCTTTTATTGGGACCGGCAGAGATGATCATATTGAATATCACCAAAAGCGCTACGAGCGCACACATCGCACCCAAAACAACTTCAAGAATCCCGAACACGACAAGCCCTGTTTTGCAATCTCTAAAATCCGAACCCTGCGCTGCTTCTTCATGATCTGCCATATTGCATTCCTCCTCTTGTCACGTACTCCAACATTCCCCAGATAACCCTGTCCGGCTACCCCCGTCGGGCAACATTATGATCATTGTACCGCGCCCCTCATTGCACCTGCCCGTTTCCGACGTTTTTCTGCCCTTCAGGGTCGGAACTGGGTCCGCATACTTGATCTGCCCCATATCATGTACCGCCCTGTTTGGTCAGGCAGCCCAGGGCGGTTAACCCTCGGCAGCTCCTACCTCTTTCCTGAGGCTGCGGGTGTTTTCCTCGATCCGGAACATGATGATGATCAGTTCCAAATAAACCCGAAGGATAATCACCATCAGCAAGAAGAAAAGCGGCGAAAGGATCAGCATGAGAATGCCAGCCGCCACCGAACTGCGAAAGCTGGAAACGATAAAGATAATCGGGTAAATCACGCTGACAATAACGCCCAACACGAACAAGATTTTGACCAGGTGGGGGGTGATGAATTGCGAAAACGACCGGTCCAAAAGCGACGCCACGAAACCCACTTGTGTTTCCATGCCCGTTCCCTTTCGTAATAAAAGATGTGCCCTTTCCCGCGAGAAATAGCCGTACCATTAGAAGCCCGGTTCGTGCTGCATTATAGGACACGCGACGGTTGCTTGCAATGCCTTTTTGAATGGGCATAGCCATTCAGGCCGCACGGTTCACTAGGCTAGCCCGGGGCGTTCGCAGCCAAGGCCCAATATCCTTTTCAGGCCCCCGCTGATGCCTCGCCGTTATTGTAAAATGCTGTACTTAGAGAGCATCGTGACCGTCGTTCTTGGACTGCTCCACGGTCAGACTGTGTCTTATCCATGAATGATAGTCGTATCCGATGCCGTAACCTGGAGGCAGATCGGGGTCGGGCAGTTCTTGAACGCGTCCGGCAACAATTTTGGGAAAGCCAATTTCCTTGAAGGTCGGCTTGAGAAACTCCTCTCGGGCGGTGGATTCGGTCTGATAAAGGCTCATCGCGTCGGCGCCGGCCTGGTATTGACGGTGAGCGGTCTGATAAACGGGTTTCAGATAGTGCAAATCCCATTGCTTCTTGGCCATTTCACCTTCGGGTGTAAGCCGAGAGGCTCCGACCCCGCCGATACAAATCTTTCCATATTTGTGGGCAAGGGGTATGTGGTATTCGGGGTGGGACTCCGAATCTTCGACGCACAGCGGGAATGGGGTCAACATGGTACCGTCAATCAAATCCTCCGCAAACCAACGTTTCAGATCCAGTCCGAATGCCAGCGTGACCCATTCGGCGCTGTCCGGTACGCGGGCGATGATCGGGCAGGCTCGGCCAAGGTCTTGTTCCTGTCGGCGGACTGCCGATCGGAGTTTTTGCATGAAACCGCTGAGCACGTCGGCGCGATAGTGGAACCAATCCATGTAGTCATCCGGGTTGCCGGTGTTTATCTTGCGGGGGTCGTTGCCCGTCTTGCGGATATAGGGGTCGACCAGAGCCGGATGATATTTCAAGATGGGAATTTGACGACCATAATCCAAAACGAGTGCGTCGACTCCGAGGCGTTGGATCTCGAGGAGGATATCCATCCGTTCCTGTTGGACCTCGTCGAGGGCAAAACAGAGCTTGTCGGTTGTCATTTTTCCCAGTCGACTGACTTCATGAAATTGTGGATTCTCGCTCGAGAACCGAGACACTTCCGGCTCTGACCCGGGGCTTCCATAGTGGCGCTGCATGGCCAGTCGGCCAAGAATAGGCATACCCTTTCGGCGGCAAACGTGAATGGCTCGGCGCAGGGGGCAGAGTTTCTTCATTACCTGAGCTGCAGCCGCCACGAGTCGTCTCTCACCCAAGCAGGGACCGTCTCCGATCCGGGTCACGTTCGGCAGCTCCGACCAGTAATCGAGCACCGATCTGCCGCAATTCCAGACAATCTGATCGATGTCTACCGCCAGATGGGCGTCAATACATTCATCGATGACCTTGGTTTCGTCGTCCGGGATTGGGCGGCTTGGGTCGTGAAACCAAACCTGCCATTCGGAAATACCGAGTACGGGAACTCGCTTTACGTTTTTTCCTATCGGTTTGATACTCAGCGGAAGTGACATGACGTTCGTCCTTTGTCTGTGGCGGCTTTATGCCGAGATTCTTCAGATAACGTTGCCCGGCTACGCTGTCAGGCTTTATTGTCCCGATTATACAGCGACCGGCCGCTGTGCCAATCCATTTTCGGCTCTTTTTCCGAGCGGCGGGGGGGAAACAGGTGTGGCCGGCCGCACCAAATAGAAACGGCGCCTGCCGGGAAGGCGGGCGCCGTTTGCTGCTGACGACAATCAGGCGTTGTCGTTTGTTATGTGTCGACCATCCACCGGGGTTATTGATGCGGCGGAATGGCCGGCGTGTTCGTGGTGCCCTGACTGACCAGGTAGGGCAGCGTGCTGTCCCTGAACGTGGTCGTCCAGTTATAGCAGTGGAAGCCGTCGGCGCCCTTGCTACGGGTATAGCCGATCTGGGTCTTTATGTTGGCATTGGTCAGTTGCCAGGAACCAATAGCTGGATAGACGTAGGCGTCGGCGCCGATCAGACTGACCTGCCACTGTACCGCGTTTCGGAAGGTCGTGTTGCTGGTATAGTGATCCATGGGGGAGACCATATCCAGCCAGCCCTGATTGCACCATTTGTCATAATCTTGCGCGATCTTATTTTGGAGGTCACTGAGGACGGTCCAGCCAAAGACCGAAGCCGAAATCTTCATGTTCGCATCGATCGTGTGAACGGCTATCTCGATGTCGTGGACAAAAGTGTCCATCACTGCCCGCCGCCAGAGACGGTATGCGGAAGACCGGGATCCGTTGTAGCAATCGGCAGGCCAGTTCACGACTGCCTGGCCGCTGTAGGTTTCGAAGCGGGTCCTGCAGCCGGCACAATAGCAGGTCTCGTTCGACTCATACCGAATGTAATCCAGGTGAACTCCATCAATGGGATAGTTGGAGACGACCTCTTCAATGCTGTCGATGATCATAGCCTGGTTATCCGGATGAGAGGGGCACAGCCAGTCGGTGACCGTGTTGCCGGCGTTGTTCTTCATGACCCGACCGTTGGCATTCATCGTGGACCAAAACTCCGCGCTGGCGCCATCGGCGAGAAAACACCGTTTCCAGTAATGCACTTCAATGCCGTACTTTCTGCCCGCGGCGATGGCCTTGGCGAGATAGTCGCCGTTTTGCGGGACTCTCTGTTGCAGTAACGGAACACTGGTGGGATAATACGTCATCCCGCCGCTGGAAACCCCTGGAAACAGCATGTTGAAATTATTAGTCTTCAGAACCTGAGCGCAATTATCCCAGGTGCCCACATTGTCGGCGGGGTTGCTCGCACTGTCGTTTGCGTTGGCAAAGACCGCCCGGGCTTCAATGTAAGTGGTATCGTTGTCGTAGACTCTGGCGACTACATCCCTGACCGTCAGCCCATTGTAGTTGGTGTCGCTGCTGGCGACGGTGTGTGTAATCGTTGAACTGTGAAGCCCTTCGACGGTGGCGTCATTGACCGCGGTTACGGTAACCGTCTGAGGCGTACTCCAGTTGCCCGTGGTAAAGGTAAAGTTCTTGGAGACTCCCCCACCGTTCCCGACGTTGGTCTGGGCGTCCGGATCCACGGTAACGGTAACGGTAGCCGTCGGCGGATAACTCAGGACGAGCGTATAGGTGTCTGAGGTCGGACCGGCTTCTTTCACATCGGTGGTGGCGAAGGTGCCGGATTCGGTGATCACCACTTCGGGAAGATCGTTGTCGGTCACGTTGGCTACCACATTCGGAATACTAATCGCGTTGTAACTCGCATCATTGCTGACCGCGGTATGGGTAATCGTGGAGGTATGGGCCCCTTCAAAAACAGCGTCATCGACCGCGGTTACAGTAACCGTCTGAGGCGCATTCCAGTTGCCCGTGGTAAAGGTAAAGTCCTTGGGGGTACCTGCGCCGTTCCCGACGTTGGTCTGGACATCCGGATCCACGGTAATGGTAACCGTATCCGTCGGCTGCGAGTTAAGATAGATCGAGTACGTATCCGAGGTGGGGCCCGCCTCAGCCACATTGGTCGAGCCGCCCGTTTCAGTGATCATCACTTTGGGACCGCCGATGCTGATGATAATCTCGGAGAGGACCGTGGTGTCCCAGGTGTCAGGGTCGCCGCCGTTCCGGCTGACCTCGAACTTCAAGTAACGGTACGTCACGGTATCGAGGTCATAGAGACCAGTTCCGGAGTTGTAGAACAGACCGATGGGCTTCGTCGCCGGCCTGACAAAGATGTTGCTGTAAATTTCAGCCGGTCCGGTGGTGCCCTGGTTTTGGACGGGTTCTTCGGAGATGAGGACAACCCAGTCCGTGCCGTTGTTGGTGTTGCTGCCGCGTACCACAAACCACTGACTGCTTATGCTGCTACCGCCCCGTATGTTGACGACGGCTGCAATGGCGTCAATCTCCTTCTGCTCGCCGAGGTCCAGGAGAATCGCGTCAAATCGGTTGTTGTTGACGCCGACCCAGGCGACGGTTGTGCCCGGACCCGTGCCATTCTGCGGATCGGCGAAGCTGACCTGAGTGGGATCGGTGTCGAAGGTCTGATTGGTCGGAATAAGCAGCACCTCGCCGTTGCTCATCGCGGTGGTGCCGTCATAGTTGTGCGGACCGTTGCCGCTGTCAGCCCAACTGTGGGCGGGTGAGGCATAGTACGTATACGAGCCGCCCAGATACCGATAGGCCATCGCATTGCCGGCATTGAAGGCCACCACGGCGATAACCACCAAACAAATTGTTAGCGTTTTTTTCATGATCCACCCCACAAGAAAATGGTTTTTCAGTTTACAATCGTACACATTCACTACGGACCGAGATTCATCAAATACTGAAGGATTTTCTTACTGCCAGGCACCACCCCCCTTCTTTGAAACGATTTAGGTTTCCCCAAGCTCCGTCCTATTTACATAAGGCCGGCGCCGACCGGTGATCTCGTTGGCGGCATTGAACAGACGGGTCTGCGCCGTAGCGGAATTGTCGTAGAAGTAAGGCCAGTTGCCGACCTTGTCCAGCGTCCAGTCCTGGTATTTCACCGCCGCACCGGTCAGGCCGTCCTTGTTGGCGTTCAGATCCCCGCGATCGAACGACGTCAGACGGTTGAGCGTATCGATCGCATATAACTCGTCCTTCGCCCCGGCTAACATATTTTTCTTATACAGGCGGTTATCGCCCTTGTCAAGGCCATAGGTGAACTGATCGCGGGTGTTTCCACCGACGACACTGTACAGCTGGGTCAGTCGGCCAGCCCGCAGAGATGTCTGAAGCCGAACCCAAGCCGTCAGCAAAGCAAGGAAAAACAAGACGGAACGATTATAGGATAAGAGTTAACACCCTCTTTCAGAGGTGTCCCCTACCTCTTTAAAGTTTCTCACAAAATCGGGCCAGATTGCTGCTGTTGAACTGCGACCCAATGCAAGATGATCACCCATCTTGCACCTATTATGATAGCCGCCAGTGTTATGCAGAGTACAACTGCAAATCTGCTCTTCCATGTCAGACAAATGAACGTATTTAGCACGAGGAATACCACAAAATAACAGACAAACATGATCAGTGTGGTCAGGAGATCGGGAACCGGATCAAAACCTGCGCCGATCACGCTGCACAAGGCCGAAACTATAAGCGGAACTCGTAGTTTTTCGCCATAGAGAGAAGGAGTTATGTGCACTCCGTTTAATAAATAGTTCTTCTTTTCGGGGCGGAAGACAACCCAGGCTATTAAGCCAATGGGCCAGGACAAGAGCAGAATCAATAAGGCCACAAGCCAGCCGGACTTCCCACGCGATTGAGCATCACCGTAGGCCCAGATGATACTCCACACCCAGACCCCAAGGAAGCTCAGCAGAAAAAGCACTCCGACAATACTTGGGACGCCATTCATCTCGACATTCCTCTATATTCCGGAAGAAACTATGAAACCAGTGCCTCCCTCCGGTTACAATTCGGGATCATTTTTGGGTTTCATTAACCGATATTCCCCAATTCAACCGACCTTTCCCGATAACCCTGCCTGGCCACGCGGTGGCGGAATTGTCGTAGAAGTACGGCCAGTTGCCGACCTTGTCCAGCGTCCAGTCCTGGTATTTCACCGCCGCACCGGTCAGACCATTCTTGTTGGCGTTCAGATCCCCGCGATCGAACAACGTCAGACGGTTGAGCGTATCGACCCCATATAACTCGTCCTTCGCCCCGACTAACATATTTTCCTTATACAGGCGATTATCCCCCTGGTCAAGCTCGTAGGCAAAGCATAATCCTCCCACAATCCTTTGGACGATTACGCGGAAAACCTGGCCTTTGCGGGGGGCGTCCTGTCGATTACAATTCGTTTGTCTTGTCTCGAAATTGGAACAAAATGATCGGGAGAGTTACGAATTTGTCATGGCAGGGTCTCTGTCTGCAGTCGGCGGGCGCTTTGGCGTGCCTGGGTGCAAGTTTCAGTCTGGCCATGCTGCAGAGACTCCTCGGGAATTACTATTGGCCAGGAAACGATGCGCTGATCGGGTTCGCTTTCTTTCTGGCTCTCGGGGTTCTGCTCGGCCTGGCTCTTCCGGAACTCTGGCCGGAAACCCGGCAGCTGTTCAAGATGGGTATCGCTCGTCTTTCCACAAGCAAGAAGCTTGATCAGATAGGGGTTGCACAAACCGCCGTCGGACTCGCCATCGCGATGCTGCTGCTGTCCGTGCTCTGGGCTTGTCTCGTTTCTCAAACCCTGGCCGATTTGAGTCTCGCCTGGTCAAGAAGGTTTCTGCTGACCGGCGAGACATGGAGGCTGATCGCTTTCGTCGTGCCCGCACTGGCCGCCTGGCCGGCCGGCATCGCGTTGGGGTTGCTGATACAGTTGATGTACAGTGTATTCGTCAATCTGCATTGTCCCAGGGTGATCGACTCGTCTCAGGACCAACTTCAGCGGGTTCTGAGCTTGGCCGTCGGCTGGATCATCGCCAGCATTGCCCTTGGCTGGACACTGGCCCAGATTGCCGACGATCGCTATCCTGCTGACTGGCCCGTCATGGTGCTGATCGGGATTATTCTGCTTCTGGCTTCGCTTTTCATGGCGGTGGCCATCAAGGCGGCGCCCATCCGACCTGAACGCGAGCTAACCGCCACAACGATCCAGCCTCTGCCGGAAGTCGCTACGAGACCCAGTCGATCGGCCACCCTGGCCACGATGACCCTTGGCTGGCTTGCCGTCTGGGGCACGGTTCACTGGCATGGGTGGTTGACGGGCCGGCCCGTCGATTCGGCCACAAACACGTTGCCTCTGCCGGCAGGCTGGGTGATTCTTCTCGTGCCGATAGCAATCATCTTCGGGCTGCGACTTACCCGGCGATATATCACCTCAAGACCGCCGGCTTTCTTGACGGGGGTGGATCGTCAGGGACTGGGTCTGGCTGCTCTTGGTTTGACGAATCTTTTGCTGTTGGCTGCAACCGCCTGGGCATTTACTGCGAGGCAAACAGGCCCATCGGTGTGGATGCTCTCTGCAATCTCGGTTGTCACCTTGCTCATAATCTCTTCGGGAATTCTCGATATGAGCATTTCGGCTCTGGCGATCGGCCGACCGAGTCGGTTCGAACTCTGGAGGGTGCTGGGTTCACAATTAACCCTTGGTGTATTGGCGGGCTTGGTGAGTCTGCTCCTGGACAGCAGTCCGGCGGGAAACGTGGTGGCCCTTACGCTGATAACTGTAATATCAACCGCGGTTGCCACCATCACCGTAATCTACGACGAACCTCATCTTCTTTCAGAAAGACTTCGCCTGCGCCCCGGCACGGTGTTGCACATCGGAGGGCTTGTTTTCCTCTACGCGATTCTCGGTGCGGTTATCCTGATGGCCAGCCAGAAGAATGTCACTTTGCGCACGGAAGCCTTTGACGAAGCTTTGCAGGCCAACGCGGAGTTCGGAGAAGAACTGAGCAAAATGGTAACAGCGATCGTTGCCTCAAACCCTCGAAACAGTGGGCTGAGTTCATCGCAAGGCTCAATGCTGCTGGTCGGTCTGCCGTATCGGACGAGCACGCAACTTGCCGAGCAGAGGCAGACGACTTGCCGGCGGGTCGCCGTTGAATCGGTCTCGTCCGCGGGCCTCTTGAAGCTGAGAGAACACTATGCCCCTTTTGATACCGTAATCATCTTTGTCCCTGAGACCGCCGACGAGACGCATCGTAAAGCAATCGCCCGGTTGCTGCCGCGAGCCTGTCAACTGGCGGGAAATTCGGAGAGTCTCTGGTTGATAACGAACGGATCGGGGCGAGACGCCAACGAGCCGGATTTTCTCTCGAAAAGCGTCATGGCGAACCACCGAGTTACCCTCAACGGGAAACGGACCTGGTCTGTATTTGCTGCTGCCGATGCGGCCCGTCGTTTATCGCAAACGTTGAGGGCCGAGAATCATCCCGATTTTGCAGTCAGCCCGAACGAATAAGACCAGAGGGAAGGTCCCATAAGACGGAGGTTCAGCTCCGACGGCCAAAGAGTTTTCAATACAGGGATTACACCTTTCCCCAATTAAGCCCACCGTTTTTCTCGTCGATAACATCAATGTGTGATCAAGCATGTCAGGAAGGTACGAACCATGACGCAGAAATCGCTATGGATTGTTGAAATTATTATTATCGCTATTGTGTTGCTGGTGATTGGTTCAATCGCCGGTCCGAAGGCAGGCGTTGCTCAATCTCCTGAATCCGATCAACCCGTGACATCATCCGGCAAGTAGCGACAACGTCGTTCGGTGATGCCGACCATTTTGTAGGGGGTATTAGGATGGGAACAATGAAAATGATTCTTGAGGAGCGGATACACCGGCTGCTGCTGGCCCTGTATGGTGTGGTGGCTTTCCTGGCAGTATGGGGACTTTGGTCGCGCGCCGCCGATCCCGAACGACTGCCCGCCGGCAGTTGGGCCGCCATCGGCGCCGTCAGCGCGATTGGAGCCATCCTGGAAGTCCTGATGCGGATGCGCACCCGCAAAGCGCTGAAGCTCATGGAGACTCAGATCAAGAAAATGTCCGACGAGTCGCAAGTAGGCATGGTCATGGTCGAAGACGATCAGCCCGTAGCCAACTTGGCCAGTATACTTAATCACTATCTTACCACTCTGCGCACCGAGCTTGACGAGCTTTCTCTCCAGCACCGGGAGCTCGACCTGCAAATCCTGGCGGTTGATGCTGAAAAGCAGAATACCGAAGCCGTCATCAAGAGTATCTCGGACGCCGTCATGGTGCTCAACGCATTCGGTGAACCTATCTTGGTTAATCGCCTGGCAGAAGAACTGTTCGGATTCACCATCGAATCGGATGCAAAGGTGTATCGTACCGCGGATGAGCTTATCGCGATGCCCCAGATACTTGAATTGATTGAACAAGCCCGAATGGGTGCCGCTCAGCCGATAAGAAAAGAAATACGGATCGTTGATCCTTCCGGCGCCGATCGCTGCTTCAAGACAACCGTCTGTCCCGTGCGGGTCAGAGGTGAAGCACTCTGGGCAATCGTGATGATCTTGCACGATGTGACCCAGGAGCGGGAACTCGCCGAAATGAAAAATGAATTCGTCAACCATGTTTCGCACGAGCTTCGCACACCGCTCTGCTCGATCAAGGCTTATGTGCAGGATCTGATCGAAGACGAGCACAAGGGCGCCCCCGAGAGAACCGAGTTTTATCGCATCATTTCCAACGAAGCCGATCGACTTCAGCGATTCATCGATAATATCCTGAATCTCAGTTGTATCGAGTCGGGACTCATGCCGGTCTGTCCGGTGGCAATCAATCTGGCCGACGCGTTGACGGAAGTCATCCGACTTATTCAGCCCTCGGCTCAGGAAAAGAACATTTGCGTTGAAGTCGATCTTGCTGAGAATCTCGAAGTGTGGGCAGATATCGACCTTTTCCGTCAGGTGGTTCTCAACCTGCTTTCCAATGCCGTCAAATATACGCCCAACGGCGGCAAGGTAATATTGCAGGCACCGCCGATCAACGAAGAAGAGAATATCTGTCGCATAACCGTGATCGATACGGGGATCGGCATCGCTGATCATGACCGGGAACTCGTTTTTGACAAGTTTTACAGGGCCAAGAGCGGTTCGACGATGGCGGGCGGCAGCGGGCTTGGTCTGGCTCTGGCCAAGAAAATCGTTGAGAATTTGCACGGTGGAAAACTGCATTTGGAGTCGTGCCCCGGTAAAGGCTCGATATTCACCATAGAACTGCCTCGGAGGGCTCCGGTCGATGCGGGCCAAAAGGAGGCTGATACCCTCGTCCCCGCAATCAGAACAGAGCAATGAACACGCCGACCCCTGTCATTCTGGTAGCCGACGACGAAGCCCATATCTTGCGAATCGTGAGCTTGAAGCTTTCTCGGGCAGGTTTTTCGGTTGTCAGTGCTTACGACGGACGAACAGCGTGGGACCAGCTTCAAAATCAGTTTGTCGATCTGGTCATTAGCGATTACCAGATGCCGGAGATGAACGGCATTGAGCTGGCTCAAAGGATGTACGCGGACGAACGGTTGGCAAGGATTCCCGTGATCCTCTTGACGGCGAAGAGTTTCAATCTAGCCAGGGAAGATATGGCCGATACCAACATCGTCGCCCTGGTCAGTAAACCCTTTGGCCCCACCGAACTGCTTGAAGCGGCAAAAAACATCCTCAGGGCAGTGAACGTGGAGGCTGGTTGATCATGAAAATCGACTGTTCTCACTCTGACCTGCACGAACTGGCAGAGACGCTAAGCATGAGTTGGTCCAAACTCGGGGCACAAATCGGATGGTTTCAAACCGATCTGGCTTGCTGCCATTCCGTCGGGCCCAACGTCGATGTAATCCATCCCTGCGAATTTCAGTCGACGTTGGCTCAATGCACCGACCAGTCGAAGCAGATTCCCTTCGTCAGCACAGGCGGGCGCAAAGGGCTGGCTGTGCCGATCATCACATTCAGCCGATCGATCGGCAGCATCTACTGCCTGTTGCCGGCGTCCTTGTCGGCCAACGCCGACGCGCTGCTGGAGATTTTTGACGGTCAGGTCAGAACTCTTCACGATACCCGCCAACGAGACGTAGAAATCACCGATCTTTCGGAAAATCTTACGCAAAGCTATGAAGAACTGAACATACTGTATAAGCTCACCGACAGGTTGAAGGTTACGGAAGAACCCAAAGCGTATTTTCAGCGATTTGCTCACACGCTGATGGAAAT
>Ga0315281_10012629_pt1 | contig 11485 bp, 17 predicted proteins | sample YL17G07_0_MG_FD_204540 | JGI IMG/M metagenome (GOLD analysis project Ga0315281, IMG submission 204540) | Sediment microbial communities from Yellowstone Lake, YNP, Wyoming, USA - YL17G07_0 | ecosystem: Environmental > Aquatic > Freshwater > Lake > Sediment | place: USA: Wyoming | collected... | reverse complement strand
TTCTTTATATACTCTCCACCTTCTAAATTTTTCCACCATTCCTTTGCCTCAAAATCAGGAGTTCCTGTCCACTCCACTACCTTTTTGTAATCGGCGCCATACCTGAATAACCCTATCAGAAAGCGATAAAGAGGAATATCTTTTTTTCCTATTTCATTATCTTTAACCATTTTTCTTAACAAATTTTCTCTTCCGATTCTATTTAACATTCTATCCTCCTATTTTTTAACTACAAATACTTGACATTCTGCACCTACTTCTATTTTCTCAGGTTTGTCAACCATAAACTCGTCTAATGCTTTTTTTGCACCTATACAGGAGGTATGGTTATAATCATCATACACAAGAATACCTCCCTGAGTCATTCTAGGATAAAAAAATTGAGAACATTCTAAAACACTCTTATACAAGTCAACATCTATGTGAACCAAGCTAAACTTCTCATTCCGAATAACTGAACCTGTATCTATGGGAAAAAGTCCCTTATATATTTTAACTCTCTCAAATCCTGATAGTAAACCTGCCACATAATTATAATCCGCAGGAAAATCCCCTTTATGATGAAGGTCGACTCCTTCCGTCGGTTGCGGAAGTCCTTCAAATGTGTCAAAAACAAAAACAGGTTTATTCGGATTGCAAACTGCTAATAAGAACGAAGAACCACCAAGATATGCTCCTACTTCGGCAACACTCCCCGCTACATTTTCGGTTTCCTTAGAAAATCTCATTAGTGTTTCAAATCTAGGCATAGTAATTACAGAATTTTTAGTAATAAAAGACCAAACATTTTTAAGTTCAAGTGCCATATTCTTCTAGCTCCTTTAGCATAGTTTGATGAGCTGGAATATCAGATTTAATACACCAAGCGTCCTGTAAAATCCTTACATTATCCTCATAGTGTTCGGAAAGATGCTTTAACTTTTCTAAAAGAGGCTCTCCAACTTTATCCGTATTTTCTACCCAGGCTACGGGAAGAGTTTTTACTATTTTATATCGGGGGTATCCCGCTTCTTCAAAATGTTCTACAATATCCACATCCCCCTCTTTTCCAATTACTTTCACAACTGGATTATTTATTGGGTCATTGCTAGAAACCATTAAAATCGGTATGCTACCCCCGTAAATAGCATCTACTATAGTTCCAGAAGATTCGGAAATCATAAATTTAGATTTGGCTGTGCTTTCAATAACCCCAAGCAATCCATGAAATTCTGTTACCCTATCCTCCACAACCATCGGGTAGGATGTACCTTTATACTTTACAGTAAACCCAGCAGACTCAAGAACTTCGCACATAATTCTGGTATCAACATGCTTCCTTCCGGCTCCAGCACCAAAATTAACTACAATTGTAACAAGCTTAGTATCTCTGTCGTACCTCTTTTTAAAAGTTCCCCCTTTTGTACAGCGTATTTCCCTCATAGCAACATCCATTCCCGAACCATAGTAGCGTTTCAATCTATAATCAGAATAGATATCTAATTTTATACTTGGTATCGCCACCCTCTTACACTTTTCATAACCTTGCGGGGTTTTGTAATCCATTTGCAACTTCGTTTGAATAAACATTAACTCAGGTACTTTTCCATCGTCTCCGATAACATCATAGGTAGTAGTCATCAGATCATGTGAAAAATATGCTATCTTTACCTTTCCTTTTTTTATATCTCTAAAAAAAGCCTTAGTTCTAGGATTTACATGAAGAGATAGCAGACACCAATCAAAATCCTTTACAACCTCAGCAACCCATTTCTGCTTAACACAACCTTCAGCAACATAATTTGGACCTAAATCAAAAATTTGTACTATATGACCATGCTCCCAGGCCAGGAGTCCAAACTGGTGAAACTCTTCCCTACCGAACATCAATCCATCGCCTGTCGTTTCCAATACTATAGCTATTTTCATTACCACTCCTTTACTTGTTCACGAATTATTTGATAGTTAAAATGGTCTACCCATTGGAACTGGCTTACCGCTAAGTGCTTAACTTTGTTATCTAAAGTGAATATTCCGTATGTCCCAAAATGAAGAGGATTACGAGTAATAAAAGTAAGTTTTTTATCTCTTATAATAACGTGCCACTTCCTTATTACATCTTCCGGAGGGGGATGTATCAAATCTCCAACCAAAGACTTATGTTCAAAATATCCTCTCTTAGCAACTCGCATAAGCTCTTCGCAAGCTTTACCCGGATAGTTCACATAATGCAGGCAATAACAGGCAATAACTAAATCAAATTCTTTATCTTTAAATGTTGAAAGGTCTTCAGCTCCAGCTTTAATAAACCTATCATCTGGATTACATTTATATATTCCACTAAAATAGTGTCTATAGACCAAATCGTATTTTTCTTCTATATAAGGGTCTGCAACCACATCTGCTCGAGAGCAAGGTCTATCTCCTCCTCCAACATCCAGCACTTTCCATTTTTCTGGAATATGGAGCGAGTGTCCGATATGACCTACCTCTATCATATTATCCATATCATTCTCCAATAGATTCCTGAATATATTGGTAAGTTTCCCAAGTGTTTATATTGAAAAATAACCCATCGGCTGGAATACGATGAAGTTCCCAACCATATTGACGGGAAAGAATAGCAAAAGTATCATCGCTCATAGTCGGTCTTTCTACGAGTTCACGTTCCATAGCTTCGAGTTGATTTCCCTCAAAAGATATAATACCGCTATCATTGTGAGGATGATATTTTTTCCCTACTACTGTCATTCCTTTAGGTTTGTTCCGGGTTGCTGAAAAGATTTCATCTGACATTACCGTATCTCCATGAAGAACATAAAATACATCTTCGCACTCGAAATTCTCTTTGTCACACAATAAAGTCCGTAGCATACTGGTAGTTGCATAATGTGGATTTATTACGAACTTTAAATTTTTGCTAACTTTTTCGCATTCAGCTCGAACTTCGTCTGCCTTATACCCTAATCCTACAGTAATATCGTTTGTCCAATATCTACTACATTGCCTTATTAATCTCGAAACAACTGTTTCTTTTCCAATCGGAAGAAGAGGTTTGCTAAGCATCCCCATTCTTGAACCCATACCTGCTGCAAAGATAAAGCATTTCATTCGGGATCCCGCCTCTTTTCTAACACAAGATCAAAACAATAAGAATCGTCAAGTTCCAAACTATAAACCACATCGTACTTTCCTTTTAAAGCTTCTTCTGCAAGATTAAGTAAAAACTTCAAATCAAAATTATCATTCTTATGACTTGCGTTCGGGAGTGTCCCGTGTTTTTCACAATACTTCCGATATACCTGTTCCACAGGACAATAGATAATTAAATACCCACCTGGTTTGAGAACCCGAAACCATTCTACTAAAATATCTTTAATTCCTTCTGGTGAAAAATCCTCTATCAAATGAGATGCGTAAATATAATTGAGAACTTCATCTTGAAACCAGTAAAGCACGGTAGCATCTCCGTGCAGATTTTGAGGATGATCCCCAAATGGACGACCGTAAGTTCCTCCAGGTAAATCCACAGTTATGGCTGATTTAACTATGGGGTCTCCTCCATAACCTAAGTCTAACCCATCTCCTTCGCAATACTTAGCCAACCTGCTTCTGCACTTTGAAGTTTCTGAGTTTGGGTAAATCTTCTTCTCTCCTAAAGTGAAAACAACTGGAGGCCTAATCATTTTTCTCCTGTGGAATAGTAAAAGTTCCTAAATTCTCTAAAAATGATTCAGCTTGTTCTTTATAATCAAATTTCCCCACCTCAGTAGTTTCTACATCGCTAAACCAAGCTATAACTCTAACTTCAAAACCTTTAACCACAACTTCAAAATTTCTAACTTTCTCTAAACTAATAAATTTATCTTTATTTTTATTCCAAAAATATGTCATTTTCAACCTCCTAATCGTGGTATATGCGGTGTCGCAGATTCAATCTTGCCCTTTATAAGATCATTTAAATATTTTGTAGCATCCTGCATATCATCAAAGTGATTGATATGCAGACTCTCCTTGTCGTTAAACCAGGCCAGTATGATAATTTTGTGCTGGTCGTTTATAATAGTAAAATTTCGCACCTTTTCCAAATCTAAAACTAAATCGTTTCTGCACCATGCAAATTTCATTTCTCACCCCCTTTAAACCAACTTTCTTCGGCAACTTTAAATATTCTATCTGGGGTTAGCAATCTCATACACTCTGCCCCAATTTTATCGTGAATAGGACACGGATTATTAAAATCCCAGCAAGGAATACACTCTAATTCCCCTTTAGCATACATAGTAGTTACTGTGGGATAGTAACGAGTTCTAATATCAGGGTCGATATTTCCGAAAAGAGCTATACAAGGTATATCCAATGCTCCTGCAATGTGAACCGCCGCCGAATCGGGAGCTATAATATAATTCATCAAACTTAACAAAGCAATCATATCTCCCACATCCATAGGTTTGTCGACTAAATTAATAACATTCCTCCCTTTAATTAAAGTAAAATCAATCTCCGATTTACGACCGTGCCAAGATTCTGTCCTGCCGATGAGGACTATTTTCCTTCCCTTCTTAGAAAATTTCTCCACCAACTTTTGTATATATTCTGGAGGAATAGTTCTGGTATTAGATGTTGTGCTAACGTGAATTCCCAAATACTCAAATTTCTTGTTATATTTAAGTTGCTTTTTGGCATTTTTTACTTTATCTTTATCCAGAGCTACATCTACTTTTTTATCGAGTAGTTCTATTTCAAAAAGCCTGGCAAACATATCAATCCTGTTTATAGTCTTATAGAGAAATGTATTTAAATTCCCACCTACTTCTGGACTTTCTACCTTCCATCGCAAATCAATAATTGACTCATAAGTATCCAAATGGGCTTCTCGAAGAGGAATAACCCCATTTAAATAGGGCAAACCTTTAAGTACTGGAATATGTGCGGGGTTAGTAGCAATAGTTATTTCTGCTTCTGGATATATTCTTCCTAATTCTCGCAAAGTAGGAGTCATCATAATTAAATCGCCAATACCTCCAATCCTCATTATCACTATAGATTTAGCAACTTTCCTCTCAATTTTTCTTTCTAAAATAGATGCAAGAGTTTCAAGTACTTTATCTACTGTAATATAACACATACACTTAAATTCTTCGTAACATTGCCCGTACCAACAAGGAGAACAGGCAAGATTCATAGTAATTCCGGTAGCGTTTGGATAATGAGAAATTCTGGATTCTGGAGGAGTACTGCCAAATAAAGCGATAGTTTTCTTTCCCAATGCTCCCGCTAAATGAAGCAACCCGCTATCCGGCAATACCAAAACTTCACACTCGTTCATCAAAGCTGCAACCCATCGAAATGGCATACCTATCAAATTATAAGTGTGGTGATAATCAGGAGTAGAAACTTTAGTAATGCCTTCCCAGAACAGCAACACCGATACATCTTTCCATTTATTTACAAGAGAAAGAGCAAGCAGAATACACTTTTCTTCCACCCAACTTCTTTTGGAAGTACTTGTATGAATTTGAATCCCTATTATAGTTTTACGATGAGGGTCAACATTCTTATCAATCCATTTCTTAGCCCATTCTTTTTCACCTTCTGTAACTATATAAACTGGTTGATAATTATCTGTTTTGAGTTTTGCTAAATCGAGAAAAATATCTATCCTATTGCTTGTGTAATAATTTGGACTGGTTTCAAGCTTTACTTCTTGTCCTGTATTAAAATTGTAAATTTTATTAAATTCGTAATTTTGTAATTCGGAAGATTCTACGGTAGCATCTATATATGGATTGTGTTTGAGAACATCAAACAGCACCCCACGGGATCCATATTGCCTAGTCGTATTTACTATCAATGGGGTATTTGGATGTTCTTTTTTGATTTGACGAATAACAGGGGTAATCATAAGCATATCGCCTATGCCCCCGCTATTGCGAGTAACCAGAATAGCTCTGGTTTTTCCTTTTTTAAGATTATCTTTTGGAGGTTGTTTTGTTACAAGACTTCCAGAACGAGATGCAAAAGAAGAACGTGAACCTCGAGACATTCTCATAGCGCACTTTCCACCTTTTAATACTTATGTTTTATTTCGTATTAATCAACTTTAGTCACATAAAGCGTACCAGCGGAAACTCCAACTCGTAGACAACTAACATATGTCATATTATGAAGAGCATATTCCTTAATTATTCCTGCTGGAAATATAAAATCCACATTTGTAGCAACATCGGATGCAGATGAAGAAAACCTAACATAGCAAAGTGCATCTGAATATAGTTGAACAACTTCTACGTTTTCTAGCCAAGAGGCTACAGTCACGTCTGCCGCAGCCCCTATAGTTAAAGTATCGGTTGCAACTGGATGAAAAGCGTGTTGGACAGGATTGCCATTGGCATCCATTGTCAATCTAATTTTCTTTGCAGTAGCCATAGCTCTCCTTATTAGTAATTAACATTTCCAAGAACTACAATGTCGTAAACCGCACCTACTTCACCGTTAAGAACGAAACTTGTTTTAGTCTTACCCGTAATATAAACAAAAGTAACAACCGACACAGCACTTGTGTCAGTCACTATAACTTCATAACTTGTATCCTGCATTTGAGTAACTATATTCTTAGTTGCGGTAGAAAGAACTATCGTATCAGCACCAGCAACTTGGCTATGCTCAAAGCCGAAAACTTTTTGCCCTTTATCAACATTACCAACTACTGAATAAAAACCTTGGTTTCTAGCAAACGGGCAATAATCCTTAATCCACTTCCTCTTCATATCTGCCTCCCGCCTTTAGTATTGAATCTGTCCGACAATGAGAACATCGTATGCTTTTGCGTTTTCAGCATTTAGGGTAAATCCCCCTTTTGTAAGAGCGGATGCGTAAACCTCCGATACCGGCGCTCCTGCATCATTCTTTGTAATAGCTATGTTATAATCTGTGTCATTCATCTGGCTTACGAGATATTCTTTACCCTGACCAGCTGAGTTATAAGCATCAGTAACTTTCGTTGCTGTCCTAAAATCAATCACGTCTGCAACATTATCCGTTGTCCAATGAAACGAAAAAGCAACCACATCTGCTAAAACCCCGCCAACCAACGTTTTGATTTTAAAAGCTTTGCAATAAGGACAGTAATCTTCTGCCCATCTTCCTGTAAGCCCTTTTAAACTTGAGGGAACTATAGCTGAATTCTTACCTCTCCACGGAATTTCGCTTCCTAAAACAATAATACTATAAACACCCATATTATCGCCATTCAATGTAAACTGTTCAGTAGTTTTGGGATTAACAAATGTTTTATTTACAGAAGCGGAATTAAGTTTCGTAGCTAAAACATAATAATGTTCCAACTTTGTAACAAGTCCCCCTGTCATAGTGGAAAGAGTTATGTCATCTGAAAGTCCAACCAAAGTGTGTCTATACGAAAACATCCATTCTTTCTGCTCATACCCGCCCATAATATTCCTGACACCAAACTCCTCAATCAGTGGGCAGTATTCTTTAAATAATCTCCTAATATCAACCATGCTTTTCCTCCTAAGAGAAATTTATAACCAGCTAAATCTGTTTTACGAAGTCTTTTATAGCCTCTTGTCTAGACTCTTGCTCCCCAATGGGAATTTCTTCTATCTTTTTAGCTGGTCTTCCTACTTTCGCCTTAGTTTCTGGAGCTACTTGCTCCTTACTTTCTACTTTAACTTCTGGTTCTGGCATCTTTTCTATCACCAGACTATATTCGGGGTGACTATCCAGAAGCCTTTTTCCAGTAACTTCTTCCACTTCGCAAATACCATCCATAAATGTTAATTCAATTTTGGGAGGGACTTTAATTTTAAAAATCCCCATCGGTGCTCCTTCATACTTAATCTTCATAATCAATTCCTCCTTTTTATTTTTTAAGCTAATTTTCCGCCTCGACTTTGCGAGGTGTAATTGCCATAAGTGTCACTTGGATAAGTTGTCTTTTCAACTGCTTCTATATATTTATCGTTCTTTTTATAAAATTTCTTGCCTTGGTCTTGCGACCTTTTCCTAGCTTTCTGCCAAGTTCCTTTAGTCCAACCAGGACCGCTAAAAATAGTGGTGCTTATTGAAACTAACTTCTCCATCCTCTTCCTGCAATTTGGACAATTACAAGCAGAATAATCGCCAGCCTTGCGGAGTTCTTCTATTACTAAATTACATACAGGACACTTAAATTCGTAAATAGGCAAATTAATCTCCCAAATCAATTATTTTTTGTTCCACAATCATTTTTTTTGGAATAGCAATTGTACCTCGTATCAAAGGTAGGGTGCCTGCGTTTATATTTGGGAAAAAATCTCTACAAATTATTAACCTGTCCTCTTCTTCTTTAACTAAAAAACCCGCTGTTAAAACCGTGTGAATCTCAAAATCATCATCTATTGCGTGCGAATCATCATAACTAAAAGCATCAACCCAAGAAATCTTTACAAACTTAATGGGAGTCATTAAAAATCATACCCGTTTTTGGATGTTGCAACATAAGTTGAATCTAATCCACCAACGTTACAGGTATAATATAATTTATACAAATTTTCTTCTTTATCAAATATTGCTATAGGAGGAACTAGAGAGATTACGGAACCTGCTGGCTCTGTAACAACTTCTACTTGAACACCAGATCGTGTATATTTTGCTAATCCATCATAACTCGGACCTGTAGCAAGACAAACATTATAAAGACCAGCAGCTAAACCTAAATAATAAACCATAAACTTTTTTTCTTTAGCATTGTAAACTGGTGCTGGAAAATATACCGCTGTAACATCCAAGATACCGCCTTTTAGAATAACTGCTCCCTCTTTATTAAACTGATTTTTTGGTGATTTCTGATAAGTTCCCACAGATTTGCTATCTACATCCAGTAACGGGTAATCTGTCCGTGTTGGACAAGTAGCAACTGCTATTGAGAAACCTCCAACAGTACTATTAGCAGTATAAAATGCTACTAATTTTCCTTCAGCTATAATATATGGGGGATATCCCATTATAGCATCTATATCATCAATTGCTCCCACGGTTACACTTACTGGAATTATATTCAAATTTTGCATATATTTACTCCTTCGTTATTTTATTTAAAAAATAAGGGGTGTAGGCTAGCCACACCCCTTTATCACTTTCTTACACAATAGCCTCACCAATATTCTTCACAATTACCCATTTCTTTGTTGCGTACATCTGAGGTGTACCATAGAGTAACTGCAACCAACGAATAGAAGGTTCGATTACTGCTAAGTCCATTTTCATCATTGGAGCCAACTGCTTGAATGCTAAAATCTGAGGAGTCATCTCACCGATGAACACCTTATGGCAATTCGAGCAAATTGAATTATAGTCGGTCCAAGTAGTCGTTCCTGCCGAAGCCTGTGTTGCAACTGCTCCAGAATAAACTAAATATCTGATTGCACTTGCTCCACCGTTAGCCACGCATCTATAGATGTTGACATAATCCGGTCTGTAGTCCGAAGACGCAAACGCTGGATTAGTAACAACTACTGCGATGTTAGCGGTATCTGTAGCAACTGCACCAGCATTAAAAGCAGCTGTGCAAGGAGCAGACTCCCCGTATCTATTACCGAACGTTGCGGCATAGTAATATGTTCCATATCCATTGTTAGTCTTTGTCCAATCTCCACTACCAGCGCCCAGAGTAGCTGTTATGCTTGTCGGAGCGGGCGGAGCCTTAGATGAAGTAGCAACAGAAGGAGCGGGTCGTTTCTTCAAGAAAACATCAGGGTTAAATGCCAGAACACCAGCCTGTGAAGCAAAGGTATTCAACGGTACACCAACCTGACCTTCTTTGTAAGGAACGATAATTCGCTCTTTAGGGAACATAACTTTCGCTAAGTCGGCCAACGGTCTTGTCCCAATGAGAATGTCTGTAGGTAAACCGTAGTTTTCGAGCACCATGTTTGAAGATGTTTCAAGAATATCCTCTGTTAGAGGATCGCCTTTAGCATCAAGAACCATACTCGAGTCTATCAGTTTATTCATCCCAGAGAACTCGTAACCCTCATTTGTAGGGTAGTTAAACCTTAAGGTGTTATCGCCCCAGTAAAGATAAAACTCCATCTTTCCGAGTAACCACATAATCCCATTACGAACTTCATTAGCAATCACGTCGCCGTGAGCAGTCCGAACTAGAGTCATAGGATGACTCACTTTACGAACGGTCTGCATGTACTTAACCAATGATACGTGTCGGGAATAGTTAGCATCGTCGTACTCACCGAGTTCACCTTCAGGAGTAAATGCACCAGCATCACTACCGTAGGAGGTCAACCGATTGTATTCCTCAACTGTCGAGAACGCAGGCAATTTGGGGATCTTCTGCCAGAACTTAATATGTTGCATTTGGAAAGTGATCACCTTCAGGGAGCTTTCAAGAGACTCAACCCTAAGCGCAGAACCACTAACTCCACCAGAAGTAGCTGGAATGTCATAACCTGCTGCAAGAGCTTTGTTCAAGTCGGCAACATCCTGATAGGAGCTCATCCCAAAACCATCAATTCCCTCGTAGTCTTTGTTTCCTACCATTATATTATTTTCACCTCCTTTCTGTATAGAATAGTTTTCCGTAATTCAATTACGGAAGTTATTTTTTAAAGATATGATTTGAGAATGTTCTTGGTGTCATCTGTGATGATATTTGCTGACTCGTAAGCGAAAAGCTTGCTGTCCTGCAATTTACCCTCACCAACTGCCTTCTCCATCAAGTCAAGAACCTTCCTCTTCGGAAGCGCATCAATCCCTGCTGGTGTTCCGTCAAATGATTTCTCAATCACCTGTGCGGACTTAACAATGGATTTAGCCCCACGTGCAGGCATATTCTCAATGACTTCTAACCTCTTACTGAGGTCATCCAGTTTCGTACCAACAGTCTTCAGAACTTCAATCTGCCCGCCGTCGAACCTAGTTATAGACTTTTCGAGTCGAGCAACTGTAGCCCCAATGGCTGCGATAGAATTTTCTGTCTGGTCAACCAAAGCTGATAAAAAGTCGGAAACCTCAATGGCTTTCTCGAGAGTTTCATCTTCCTGGAAATTACCTGTAAAGGATTTTTCCTCTGCTTCCTCTTCTTTTTCCTCTTCCTTGTCTTCTGCACCTTCCTCTAAATCTTTAGGTCGGGCTTTCACAATTTCCTCAAGAGAAGTAATAGCTTTAAGAAGTTCGTCCTCGGACACTTTCTCTTCTGCCTTTGCGATTGGTTTCTCTTCAACTTTTTCCTCTTCGGATTTCTTTAATTCATCCTTTTTCTCTGTCATTATTGTTTTGTCACCTCCTTTATGTAGAGTAAAAGGGAGTTCTTTCAAACTCCCCTAATTAATTATGTAGTGAAAGTATCTAATACTGGCTCTGCCTGTTTGTTCAGAGTCCCGTAAACGCTGTACTCACCTTCTGCAATCTTCTGTAGCGTAGTTGTCACAACCGCAGCTATGAACTTCTTGCAATAATTTGACCCAGAACTTCCATAATACAAAGC
>Ga0315281_10012628_pt1 | contig 11487 bp, 10 predicted proteins | sample YL17G07_0_MG_FD_204540 | JGI IMG/M metagenome (GOLD analysis project Ga0315281, IMG submission 204540) | Sediment microbial communities from Yellowstone Lake, YNP, Wyoming, USA - YL17G07_0 | ecosystem: Environmental > Aquatic > Freshwater > Lake > Sediment | place: USA: Wyoming | collected... | reverse complement strand
CATCATACTGGATAGTTGGGTGGTTTATTTCAGGATTGTCGTTTCTGGCATATTTGGTACTTTTATTGAGGCGACGTTAGAGAAACACCTGTTCCTTATTGACGTTACCAAAATTCAGGCCAAAGTGCGGTCCAAAATTTCTTTAATATCTCTATTACAGAAAATTTCATATCCAACATTTTCCAGCCTGACTCTTTCGTCATCGTTTTCTAGAAGGCGTCTACAGTCATCAACAATCTTCTCCAATGTTGTAATTTTTATAGCATCAAATATATCATTATCTATCGCAGTATTGGAATCTAGCGTTGCAACGACAGCTTTTCTATTTGCAAGCAAATAGGAAACTCTCGTAAGTTCGAATATCTGTGCGTAATCATATAAGTTGATATTTAGGACAATCTTTGACCTAGCGATAAGCTCATCCCTGGCTTCACCATATAAACCGCATACAAATACAGTTTTTAAGCAAGCCATGGACAACTTAGAAAAAGCATTCAATCGCTTATCCCCAGGCGTTCCATAGATCAAAACATCAATATCTTGAACTTTGGGCTTGTTTATCCGAGTAAGAATAGGTGCATAGCCAACCGGAACATATTTTATGTTACTTACACCAAACAATTTCCAAGTGTCCAAATTGAACGAACTGTATTCCCAAATTTGAAAATGATCTGCAATAAACTGAACTTCAGGTTTAATCTGATTTTTCTCCAAACCGCGCATTTGTTCAAAATTATACGCAATGGTATTTTCAGGTAATTGCTTCAAAACGTCGATGGGTAGTAAATGCGCTCCAAAAATGATATTAATGGCTGTTTGATTGTACTTGTTCACTGAATAATCAACTTCATGTCCTAATTCCTTAAGACCCCATTCTACGGATTCTATGACTTCCATATAACCATAAAGCCCGTGAAGTCTGGTGTCTGGAATATAATGCATTAAATTGAATTTAGACATATAAGCTTCTTTCAAAACCCATGGATTGAGAAAAATTTCCACCTAAGATAGTTGCAATTGCTGGCAGAATGAAAATTCCAATGGGAAAATCTCGACCGAATGAATACTCATTAACATACAGTAAGAATACAACTGACACTGCCTGCCAAGTATAGTACCAGTGAATTTTATTATAGAGTTTGATGATAATATAGAAACCCGAGTATGTGCTCACAATTATTGAAATTCTGATATATAACTGATAGCTGCATTAGCCGTTCGCCCGGAGCTTGCCGAAGGCCGAATGGCAAGCGTATCGCTTCTACGCATAGCTCGACAGGTTCACCATGATCCGTAAAGTGGATGGCAGTTATTTTTACGTTTCTCAATAAAGGAATACAGGATGAGGCTCTCAAACGAAATGGTTGTAACTGCTCGCAAAAGGCTGCTTCAAATGCACTTTGAAAGCGGTGTTGGGCACATTGGAGGCAATCTTTCCTGTCTTGATGCCATAATGCTCACGCACCATGAATATATTGGCTCGGAGGATAGATTCATACTCTCGAAAGGACACTCTGCCGGGGCTCTTTATATTTCTTTGTGGAGCCTTGGCCGTTTGTCTGACGATATGTTGAAAAAGTTTCACAAAGACGACACATTGTTAGCCGGCCATCCACCCGCCTCAGGAATTAAAGATATATTATTTGCAACGGGTAGCCTTGGCCACGGCCTGTCTCTCGCGGCAGGAACAGCACTTGCCTTGCAGCTCAAGGGCCAAAACGGTAATGTTTATTGTCTGACATCGGATGGAGAGTGGCAGGAAGGCTCCACGTGGGAGGCAATGATATTCGCTGCTCACCATCGCTTAAACAACCTGACAATACTGGTAGATCACAATAATCTACAGGGCTTTGGGCGTACCCACGATGTAGCATCGATGTCACCACTTGCAGAAAAGTTATCTGGCTTCAATCTGGATGTGCAGAGGGTGGATGGGCATGATCTGGCTACAATCAGAGCTGCGCTCGATAAATCAAGCGATATATGTCGCGTAATTATTCTGGAAACCACCAAAGGGCGTGGTGTAAGCTTCATGGAACACCGCATGGAGTGGCACTATCTCCCGCTGAACGTAGAGCAGTATCATCAGGCGATCAAGGAGGTGGAAGCAAAATGAGGAAGCAATTCTGTGACGCAATGGTAACGAGATCTGTAAATCCAGATATGGTTTTTTTTACAGGTGATCTTGGTTTTATGGCCCTGGAACCATTGCAGCAAGCCCTGCAAGACAGATTTATCAATGCTGGTATCGCCGAACAAAATATGGTTTCGGTTGCCGCAGCAATGGCACGCGAAGGTTTTGAGGCATGGGTCTATAGCATTGCCCCTTTTTGCTATGCACGACCATTCGAACAAATAAGAAATGATGTTGCCTTTCATAATCTTCCAGTAAAACTAATCGGCAACGGTGGTGGATATGGGTATGGTGTAATGGGACCGACGCATCATGCAATAGAGGACTATGGGGTGCTGCTAACCCTGCCCAATATGCACGTGTTTGTACCAGTATTTGATGAAGATGTCGAAGCAGTTGTGACTCGCGCGGGCGACTTGAAAAATCCGGCTTACTTAAGACTTGGTCGTGGTGAGATACCCACTGGATATGCAGTACCAATGTACGCACCCTGGCGCCAATTGACCCAGGGTGACGGAATGGTAGTGATCGTCGCAGGCCCGATTGCGGGCACTTACATCGAGTCATTTCAAAGCTTGCCTGAAGCAGTTCGGCCCAACCTCTGGATTGTGACAGAATTACCTCTTGAGCATAATCCTCTACCTGATTCGCTTATAAAACAGATTTCCGCAGTGCGAGGCCTTTGCGTACTTGAGGAGCATGTACGTCGAGGCGGACTAGGTTCCGAGCTTGCATTGCTGTTTTTGGAGAAAAATATGAAAGTAGGCACCTTTCATCACCTGTATGCAAGCGCACATCACTACGCAACATATGGCTCGCAGAATTTTCTCCGGGCACAATCGGGAATCGACGTCAAAAGCGTTATGGCTGTTGTGGCACCCCAGTTATTGGAGAATTAAGTATGTCGCTTGATATTCACATTCGTGCGCTAAAGGGGCCGATTCTGGTTACTGGTGCCTCCGGTTTCATCGGTGCAAACATGTTTAAAATGCTGTTTGCTCGCCGACAAGATGTATTTGCGTGTGTGCAGAGGGAAAAGGGATGGCGCCTGGCCGAGATTGACGATGCGAAAATTATTTCGGTTGACTTAAATGATTCGGCTGCAACGAAAAACCTTGTAGACACGCTCTTGCCAAAAACAGTTTTCGATTGTGTCTCGTATGGTGCATACTCATTTGAAAATGACCCCGCTCTGATATACAAGACTAATTTTCAATCGCTTGTTGGCCTTGTAAGCCTACTATCTGCCAGCCCTATTTCCGCTTACGTTCACGCAGGAAGTTCTTCGGAGTATGGCACTAACTCAGCAGCCCCTATTGAGCTGGATCGTTGTGAGCCGAATAGTCACTATTCCGTATCAAAACTAGCCGCCGCAGCTTACTTGCGTTATATGGGAAAGGAACTAAATTTTCCGGCTGTCAACCTTCGCCTTTACTCTGTTTATGGCCCCCTTGAGGATTCTTCGCGTCTTATTCCTAACCTTTTGCGACAAGCGTTGGTTCGCAAGTTGCCGCCCTTCGTTGAGCCGAATACATCACGTGATTTTGTTTATGTGGATGATGTTTGTGCTGCGTTTATCCTGGCTGCAACAAAGATGCACCCAGAATTATACGGTGAGAGCTTCAATATTGGGTCTGGAATCAAGACCACTATCGCCGAACTGGCACAGATTACAAGATCGACATTCGACATAGCAGAAGAACCCCAGTTCGGCAAAATGGAGAGCCGAACGTGGGATCTCTCCGAGTGGTATTCCAATTCTGAAAAAGCAAAAATTCACTTTGGCTGGAGGCCGATATACGACCTGAAGACAGGACTAAAAGCCTCCGCTGATTGGGTTTCCAAGCTTAGTGATAAAGAATTCAAGTCGGTTTCAAAGAAAAGCAACCTTAATAAAATGAGGAGCATTTCAGCGATCATTGCCTGCTACAAAGATGAGCAGGCGATCCCTGTCATGTACCGGCGATTGACAGACACGTTCCAAAAAATTGGTATCAACTACGAAATTATTTTTGTTAACGATTGCAGTCCGGATAATAGTGCCGAGGTCATTCGCGATATCAGTGCCCGCGATAGCCATGTAATTGGTATTTCACATTCCAGAAATTTTGGTTCTCAAATGGCTTTTCGTAGCGGCATGGAGCTTTCTACAATGCAAGGTGTCGTTTTGCTAGACGGTGATCTACAGGACCCACCCGAGTTAATAGAACAGTTCTATCCTCAATGGGAACAGGGCTACGATGTGGTATATGGTCGCAGAGTGAAGCGCGATATGCCGTGGTACTGGGGGGCGCTATACAAACTCTTTTATCGTATTTTTGCGGCTTTCAGCTATATTAAAATACCTCATGATGCAGGGGATTTTTCGCTGATCGACCGCCGCGTAGTCGGCTGGATCTTGAAGTGTCCTGAACGCGATCTATTTATGCGCGGTATACGTGCTTATGTCGGCTTCAAACAAACAGGTGTTGATTACATTCGGCCAGAGCGTAAGTTCGGCTCCTCAACAAACAATCTCATAAAAAATATAGACTGGGCCAAGAAAGGTATACTTTCTTTTAGCAACACACCTCTCACGATTCTTACCACTATGGGTATCGTCTTGTTAGGGGCTTCATTTGTGCTGGCAATTGTTCTTGTCGTGCTAAGGATTCTTTTTCCTGATATCGCTCCTCGTGGTGCCACTACAATTCTGCTGACGATTCTGGCATTTGGCTCATTAAATCTATTTGCGATCGGCCTGGTAGGCGAGTATGTAGCAAAGATTATGGCAGAGGTTAAAGGCCGCCCACGATTGATTCGGGCAGCGCTGATACGAGATGGAAAGTCGACTGAATTATTGCCAGATGGAAAAAATATTTAGCAGCTCCGTTGGCAAAGTAAATGCTCAAAATATTGGCCCATTTTCTATTATTATCTCAATCCAAAAGTAAATTAGTAATATGATAAAAAATGCATTCAAGCATGACCAGGAGACGCTCAAGCCTGTTCCGGTAACCTCATCGAAAGACAATCCGTTTCTATTTTTCATTCGCTGCTTAGTAGATTTACAATTAAAAACAATATCTGATTTCTTGCGTCCAGAATTATCAAATGTCGAAAATTCTATTCTGGATATTGGGGCAGGAAATTCCCCATGGAAAAGTTTTATGCCGAATACTATTAATTATGTTGGTTTAGATATTTCTAACGCTAGCGAATTTAACATGCGTCAAAATGATGACATAATTTACTATTCAGGCAGCACATTCCCCTTTCCAGATAATAAATTCAAATATGCTTTATGCGTGGAAGTGATGGAGCACGTTCCAGATACAGGAGTTTTTTTGAGTGAAATTTATCGATGTTTAGAGCCGGACGGGAAAATAATCTTAACGGTACCCTGGTCAGCCAGAAGGCATCATCTACCTCATGACTATTATCGCTTTACACCAGAAGCCCTTGAATATATTTTTGAAAGCAGTGGCTTTATTGATGTTGAAATATATGAGAGAGGCAACGACTTGGCGGTGGTTTTCAATAAAATTTTATGCGTAATACAAGGTTTGCTTTTTACAAAGAGAAAAATACTCTTGCCGATAACCATTCCAATCGGATTAATTCTGCTGCCAAGTTGGTTGATCTTTTTTATTGCAGCGCATATTTCCATGAAATTAGGGGTAGGGTCTCGTATTGACCCATTGGGATATGCGTTAACCGCTAGAAAACCTCTGTAAAGCCAGCTTCGCATTCCTTTCATTGCCAAAATTTTAAGGATATCCATGTCAACAATGCGCCCCTGCCCTGTCTGTCATACTTCTACTGAGGGTGCGTCTCTATTTCTGGAAGAGAATATAGACCATGCCCATCTTTCTGGTTTTAGCTTTGCGTCACGCAAAGAACCCGAATTCATGTGCTACCGTTTAGTTAGATGCAATACATGTGATTTGGTTTATGCGAGCTCCCCACCCGAACAAGACGAACTGGCACATGCTTATCATGTGGCCGAATTTGATAGTTCAGACGAAGCAAATGACGCTGCAGAAGCATACATCAAAGCAATGCGGCCCATCCTCAAGAAATTGCAGCACAAAGGGCGTGTTCTTGAAATCGGCTCAGGAACAGGCATATTGCTTGAGCTATTGAAAGCTGAAGGGTTTTCGGAGCTGGTTGGTATTGAACCTTCGGCTGCGGCAATAGCTTCAGCACCTGCGCATCGCCGTAGCTGGCTACGTGAGGGTATATTCGAGGAAAGTAACTTTGAGCCAGCATCCTTTGATCTGATCTGCTGTTTCATGACTATGGAACATGTACGGGACCCAATGGCAACGGCTTTGGCAGCGAGTAGATTGCTGCGTCAGGGCGGGCTATTTATTACAGTGACTCATGATTATCGGAGCTTAGTTAATCGTATGATGGGGAAGAAGTCTCCAATTATCGATATCGAACACATGCAGCTTTTTTCCATGGCCAGCATTATCGAGCTCTTCAACCGTGGTGGTTTTGTTAGTGTTTCAGCAAAACCGTTCAAAAACCGCTATTCCCTCGCGTACTGGATTCGGCTCACACCTTTGCCAAAATCTATAAAACGTACACTGATATGTGTTATCTCTCATACAGGTTTGGAAAAATTAAAAGTCGGCATTAATGTCGGCAACACGATTGCAGCTGGCTTTCGTTCGTAGTCACATAACACCATGAAAGTTAATTTATCGAATCGTTTCTTGCGGTTTCTTTTTGTTGGTGGTCTGAATACAATGTTTGGGTTCGCAGTCTATAGCCTTCTCGCTCTCTCCGAGCTGTCAACCTGGATTGTATTGATAATTGCAAATATGGCAGCAATAGCATTTAATTTTGTTACTACAGGTGGCTTGGTATTTCGTGATATGAGTTTGTCCAGAATTCCGCGATTTCTTCTCAGCTATGGTGTAATTTTCTTGATTTACTTGTTGCTGATACAATGGCTTTCACCTCTTTTCGGCGGAAGGATCTGGGCTATGACAATTATCGTATTACCAATGGCACTGCTAACCTATTTCATACAGTCATGGTTTGTTTTTGAAGTTAAACGCTAATTTAAAAAATTTTCTATGACAACCTCTTTATTTAAATCAAAGCTCCTTCCCCTGTTTTTACTGGGTGGATTAACCGAAGCTATCCTGTTGCCATCCATTCACGAAATTGTAAGCAAATCTGGCTTATCTGCTGAAGCGGCTGATATCAGCGTACTTTTTGTTTTACTCATCTATACCGGGGCTTTGCTACTTTACGCAAGTACTGGTGCCAAAAACATAGAAACCATCTTAAGCAAACAATCACAATTTTGGACAGGCCAATTATTTTTTCTGATTTTACTGTTTTCAGCTTCAATAATTACGGTATTCCCCGGATACGAAGGGCAATACTGGTTTGGCTACGGTCAAAAGATTGTGATTATCAGTTTAATTCTCACACCCTTATTAATAGCGTTAAATTATAAAAACAACGCCAGGTTAGATTCAATTTTGTCAATTATTACGTATAGCCTTACGCTGTTATTTTATATTCCGTCTATTTTTCAACCTCCATGGGGGGTGATTGATTTTGGACACTCGCTATATGTAGTTAATGAACTCTTGGCGCCGCAAAGCGGAAATTATCCACTCGTTAATTTCTCAGCTCAATATACATCCTTACTCGGATATGTTTTCAACCTTTTATTCAGTTCTCATGGAACCGTAGATCAGGCATTCTGGTTCCTAACCATTCTTGCATTATTTACAATTGTCATTGCACTAATACCAGTTACAAGAGCATTCCCGAAAGATAAAAGATATTTAGCACTTGCTTTTACAATACCTGCCATTTTTATCGTCAAGCTGAATGAGGACTCATACTCTGGCTCTTTGAGTGCGCTATTTTCCGCCTTACCTGTCCGTCTGATATTCCCGTCTGTTATTGCGCTAATCTTAACTTCTAATTTATATCAACATAAAAAATCAACCTGCAGCATTAGCATTGGCGTAATTTGTTCCTTTGCCATTCTGAATAATCTCGAAAGTGGTGTTGTTTCAACCATAGCAGCTTTGTTTGTCATTGTTCTATACAACAGGCCAAAAAAATGGATTTATCAGGTTACTCTGTTTTGCTCAACTTCGATTGCATCACTTGCCCTCATTTTACTTGTACTTCAAGCTACCTTTGGCAAGATACACTCAATGGCCTTGTTTGATTTCGTCGGAGGATTTGGGGGTGGTTTTGGAGCAACAGCTATGCCGACTTTTGGACTTTGGGTATTTGCTTTTGTTTTTCTCTCAATGGGTACAATCGTTGCGGCTCTGCACATTCACACTTCTGCTAATGCGGAAACAGGTCCTGATATAAACTTATCGCGCGCATCAATTATTGCGCTTTTTTGGGGACTTTTCGGTATAGGGATGTCTCCCTACTACATTAATAGATCCGTTGTATCGGGTCAGCTCCAATTTATTTTATTTTCGGTCTTCCTTTCCAGTGCGGGTTTGTTTCTTCTTGTTGCAAAGTCATATGGTCGCTCCGCACTTAGAAATATGGCTTTAATTATCGCGTTGCTCCCGGGTGCTATTTCAACCGCAAGCATAGTACAACACCCCTCTTTTTTCCTTGCTAGAGAACGATTAAAACCCACGAATAACTCATTTAGCGATATATTTAAATTACAAATCTCTGGACTGAAAGAAACCATTTCACAAATACGTGCAAACAACATTGATAAAAAAATAGGTTTGTATGCAAATTTTGGCTCTATTCTATCGCAACCATTATCATTGCCCTCATATCTTCCAGTAAACAACCAGTTTGATTTGAATATTATCGCGCGATCAATGGCACAGCAAATATGTACGGCATTACAACTTGATAATATTACATTCTTAATTGCCACTGGGCTCAGTGAAGAAACTCTGAAAATTGTAGAAAATTGTGGATACGTCTTGTATTTTTCCAAACCAAATCACTTGATTTACATTAAGTCCCAAATACTTGTTAGGCAGTAGAAAGGTTCATAGATTCCCTATACGAACACATTTACATTTGCAACAATTCTTAAGACGCGTTTCATGTATAAGAGCTCTATTTCTCGTCAAGAAACATCAATGCATGGTTTTGCACTTTATTCGCCAGGTTATTCCCATTAAACTCAATTCAATATTTATCATTTGGTTTATTTCGTGTTTCTCAGTCATTTGTCTTTCAAGTGGCTGACTATCATGCAAGCCATATTATTTTTCAGCTCGCATGCTTTTATTAACTGCAGCATGGCCAACTTGTTTTTATGCAATCGCTTATACGAAAAACCCTTGCCCAAGTAAGCTTCTGGATTATTCTGTTGAAGATTAAGCGAGGCATCAAATTGTATAATTGATTCTTCATACCTTCTTGCACCAAAATATGCCTGACCTAATGCAGTATGTACTGGCGCGATTTCCGGGCTGAGTTCTACAACTTTTTCCAGGTCTTCAATGGCTTCACTCCATTTCTCCGCAGAAAGGGAAGCATTGCCTCGGTTATATAGTACTCGATCCGCACCTGCCACCTGCTCATTCGGCAATAGTACGGCTGCATCATTCCAGAGACGATAACTATCTGCAAACACCCACAGTCGATTCCAGGAAAACGCTATTAACAACACAACTATGCAGGTGAATCCAAGCATTGTCCGGCGTCCAGGCAGCTTAATCAGTAATATAGAAACCAATACAGCCAAGCCAGGCATCCACAAATAACTGCGGTAAAGCACAAAGGGCTCTTGTACTCGTATAGTAGAAAACTCTACCAAGTAAAGCAGCCATGAGTAGAGCATGGCGAAACCTAATAAGCCAAACCAGTGCTTGCGCAACAATAACCAAATCGCCAATGTGCCATATGCGATAAATCCCAAGACTCCAAGCCAGCTTTGCCACTGAGCCAATGAGTGTACAAACGGCTCGCGCATGTCTATCGACATCCAGGCCGGATTTGGCAATAGCCACAACACCAGGTATTTGAAAAACAGGCCTGCTTGCGTCATTGCACTCAGCACATGCAGCATATTATCGCTTGCGTTAATTTTCATTTGCGAAAATATTGCACCAGACATGACTTCGTACGGCCTGCCTAACACACCATTGGAACTCAATATTATCAATACGCCCACAAATGTGAATGCTGCCCATGCATACCACTGAGCACGCGTCTCCAATTTATTCTTGTCACGCAATAGAATGGTCATCGCCAGCAATATGACCGGTAGTAAGATGCTATGTTCTCTGGAAAATCCTGCCAGTAAATAAGCCAATACTGCCAGCACCAGCCAGCGATTTTGACCACTCAGCAAACCACGCAAATAGGCAAATTGCATAACGAGTGCAAACATTGTAGCCATTAAAATACTGCGCTGAATCACATAGCCAACGGCATACACCGCCACAGGATGACAGGCAAATACTAGTGCACCAAACCAGGCAGCCCGTGCAACAGTTGAAGCTTGCAAGTTTGGCAGAACTGCTGCCATCAAATGGCGAAGCATGTAAAACAACAGAATGGCACTGGTCGCGTGAATCAGGGCGTTTTCCAGACGATACAAATGCGGTATATCACCTACCCAGAGCCATGTTCTACCCAGACTAGCGTAGGGCAGCCAGCGCAAACTAGTGCTAAATGAACTTGTACCAAAATAATCAGGTGAATCACCTTTGAAAAAATTCCAGTCATCAAAGAAAAAAGGGCTCTCTAAAAAAGGCAGGTAGATTAGACAAACCGCTACTAACAGCGAGATCACGAAACCACGGTCACGTTGCTTAAAGTACAAATATATTTTTTCACTGTCGCGCATGATCCTAGATACCAAATAAAAAACCCCTCTGGAGAGGGGCTTTAAAATACAATTAATTTCAATAAATTAACATTTGAAATATTTTTTCACCACAGCATCAGTACCACTGCATGTCACAGGCCATTGAATAGCTGAAACAATTGATACCACTGGTGTTGGCATCATGGTGATGGTTGTACCATCGATACCAGTTTTGATACCTGTCATTGTCAGTGTAATATCATTTGTGTTAGCTGCAACATTAATGCAGTTGGCACATATTTCGGTGGGCAGGTCAGGCTGGCCAATTAGACCCAGACTGGTCCAAGGGTTAGAAACACTCACATAGGAACCTTGTTCTTGCACGTACGCTGCAATCGCCAGCTTGAGTGGGTCAATAGTCGAGCTAATTTTTGACAGCTTGGCCTTAACGATATAGTCCTGATACGACGGAATCGCCACCGCAGCCAGAATACCGATAATCGCTACCACGATCATCAATTCGATCAGGGTAAAACCTTTTTGTAATGTCTTCATGTTTATTACTCCTACGAAGGTTAATTGA
>Ga0315281_10012627_pt1 | contig 11488 bp, 13 predicted proteins | sample YL17G07_0_MG_FD_204540 | JGI IMG/M metagenome (GOLD analysis project Ga0315281, IMG submission 204540) | Sediment microbial communities from Yellowstone Lake, YNP, Wyoming, USA - YL17G07_0 | ecosystem: Environmental > Aquatic > Freshwater > Lake > Sediment | place: USA: Wyoming | collected... | reverse complement strand
CTTTCATCGGACGCATTGAGCTCAAGTGTGAAGCTTTTCCAGTTTGGACCAAAAAGTTCATGAGCAATACAGAGGGCAGCAGTCGTTTTTCCAGTGCCCGGTATCCCTGCGAACATCAGGTGAGGCATCGTTTTTGGGTTTCTCATGAAAGCTTTAAGGCTTTCAACGATGTCGTGTAAGTCTACGACCTCGTTTAGGTTTTTTGGGCGGTACTTTTCGACCCACATTAGTGCTTCTTCATTAACTGTCATTAAGGTTAACCTTCCACAATAAATTATACAATAACGTGTTTCAATTACTAATTTACTTTTCCATAATAATAAAAGCAGAATCTGGCAAAAAATTTACCAAAACCTTAGTTAGTTAACCGATTTTGCTTCCTTCAGCAATATCCTTCTCGGGCTGAAGCACTGTAACGTTGCCTTCGTTATCTTCAGCTACTAAAATCATGCATTGCGATTCCACACCCGCCAACATGCGCTTTTGAAGATTCAACAGGAAAACGCGTTTTTTACCAACCAATTCCTCAGGCTTATACCACTTAAGCAGACCCGCAACCGCCTGCCTTTTCTCCGATCCAAAGTCAACAATTATTTTGATTAGCTTTTTTGAGTTTGGAACTGGGGTTGCTTCAATTATTTTTCCTATGCGTAAGTCAAGTTTTTGGAATTCAGCGAATGATATTTCTTCAGCCAAATAATTCACGCTCTAGCGGATAGTTTAGTTTTCATTGATATTTACTTTGCTTTCCTTTGCAAGTCTGATTCTTTCTTTAGTTGCTAACTTGTGGGCTTGCAGTAGCGGCTCCGGAATTCGACTTCTAGCGCAGTGCTTAACGATTTTGTTGGCTGTTTCAAGAGACACCATGTGACCAATGCTCACGTAAATTGGCTTGACACCCTGCTTTGTAGTCACTACGGCACCGATGATTTCGCCCTTATCAACCAAAAAGGTTTCCCCACCCATCTCCACTGACGTGCCAATCAACCTGCTTTTTGCAGCGCCAATAGTGGGTTTTCCAATTGCAAGTCCAAGGTGGCTGGCGAATCCGCACCTGTAGGGATGTGCTAGTCCCTGTGCATCAACCAGGAGCACGTCAGGTTGAATCTTCAATTTTTTGATTGCTGATATTGCAGGCGGAATTTCTCTAAAGGAAAGCAAAGTTGGAATATAAGGAATCTTAACTTGACGCGTTGAAACTTGAGTTTCCAAAAGCTCCAAAGACTCATAATCCAAAACTGCTATAGCGCCGATGCCCAAGTTTCCCATGTATGAAACGTCAACGCCTGCCACGGTTCTAATTTTTGGCGGTAAACTGTCCACCAAAATAATTTTCTGCGACAAACAAAGTTGCGCTTTGTGTGCTCTTTCTATGGAAAAATTCTTCATTAACTTGTGGGGTTGATTCAAATGTTAACCTTTTTTTGGCTTACGTTTAGTGCTGCGTTTCATAGGTTCAAACTGCTTCAAGTGATCCTCAAGGGATTTTCTACCGATTTCCAACGTGATGTCGCCGCGTGTGGTTTCGATTATTCTTCTTGCAATGTCAGATTTATGCCTGAGTCCTGGAACAAGCATGTAAGCCTCATCAAGAGCCAATAACTGAATGAAAACTTGGTCCATGATTTCCAAGCATTCTTCGCCTTTTTTAACTTCTCCTTCACGTAAATTATCTAGTGTTAAGCGCCTGTATTCACCTATTACATCCGCTAAACCAAGCACGTAATCAACCGAAGGCACATTAACCTCAGCTGGCGTAACAAAACGCGATTCCTTAACTAGCGTCAAAAATATCCGTGCTTCCGAATATTCCTGAAGCGCTGCACTAAACATACCGCCATAAACAATCTCAGGATAATCCTTAGCTAAATCCTGAAGGCTTGAAATTTTCTCTTTAGCGCTCTTAACAAGTTTTTCAGCGTCAACATACTTTTTTTGATGAATCAGAAGTATCGCTTGTTTGGAGAGGCTTGTTGCTTTCCGCATGCTTTCGTGTGTTTCTTCGCGAATCTTGTTTTTTTGCATGAGTTCATTTTTTACTTCTTCAAGAACAGTTTCTAACGAAGACAAAATTACACCATCTAATAAAATGATTGTTTGGTTATTTATTTCAATTTCCCAAAATTTTAATGTTTACTTGCCTCTGTTTATGGCTGTCAAGAGCCAGACCATTTCTCTATGAGAAGTTTATTGTCTCCTAAGGCGAAGCTTACTTTGACGAATATTGAGTCTGTTACTTTAAATGGAAACATGCTATCTTCCGCTAAGTCTTTGGGAAGGTAGACAAGGTATTTACCGTCCCTCCTTCTGAACAAGCGCCCTCTTCCTTCGCTTACCATAGTAACAACCGCTGATTGAACAGTTAAAGCATAAGGGCAAAAAATAAGTATTTAAATTTATCCGACCCGCAAATTCTCAAAATACGGCTTCAGTTGGTTCCAACCTGAATAGGCTTCTCCAGCTTACTCAATAATACCACTCTGCTCTCTGGAGCTTCATCAATAATCTTGTACCCAGTCTTCTCCGCCAACTGCCCAGCAAAATCCCTGACTTCGCTGTGCAAAGGCATGCTCTCAAAGCCCAAGCGGAGATTTGAAAAACCAATATGCATGTACGCTTTTGCTTCAATGTACGTGGGATTGGCTTTTTCGACAAGTTTAGCATATTCATCTACATGGTTCATGTTATGCTCTTTAACCATCGTCATGCGGATCACTGTGGGACAACGGAAACTCTGCAAAAAACCAAGCGTGTCATTTAATTTTGCCCAAGCGCTGGGGAACTGAGGACGGCAAACCCGTTTGTATACCTGCTCGTTTGGTGCACATACTGAAATATAGAGTTGAGTGGGTTCTTGGCTTAGTTTTGAAAGTTTAGCTGGCAAAGTGCCATTGGATACGAGAAAAGTGGTGAAACCTTTTCGATGGAATATTTGAATCAACTCTCCGAGCGGCTCGTAAAGCGTTGGTTCACCAGTCAAACTTATCGCAACATGCTTAGGCGCTAGGGCTTCTTGAAATTTGTGCCAGTTTGTTTTTGGATTTCCTTTGTATCCAGTTAAAATTTTCTCTTGTGCCCTCAGGCTTCCCTGAATAATCTCCTCTGGTGAGTCTACTCTTGGAATTTTCATCTCATTCCAAGTAACCTGCAAGTCTCCGCTTTGGGCTCTCCAACAAAACAAGCATTGCTGTGTGCAATAGTAAAGTGAAGGCGACATTTGAATGCACCTATGCGATTTTATGCCGTAAAACTTCTGTTTATAACATGGTCTATCATTAACTATAGATTCGTAAAGCCACTTACACCTTTTAACCGCTGAATGATTGCCTACCACATGGTATTTTTGCTTCTTTAAAGCCCCTAAAAGTGTGATCGCAGTATTTCCTTCCAAGTTTCCACCGAAATTTATGTAATCTTAGAAACCTCCGTCTTTTAAAAATCCTATGGCTAAAATGAATCTTTAGTATGAAATCAGTTTCGCTTCAAGTTGTTTTAGCCTCTTCAGGTCTTTTATCCAATGGTTAAATGGCAAAGTTTAAAATCATCTCTTAGTTAAATCATCAGTTATTACAGATGTGGAAAGCTATCTATCGGGAGAGCAGAGTGGTTTGAATAAAAAAATTGTTGCGGTTACCCTTTTAGTCTTAATGTCATTTGCCGTTGCGCTTACACCTTCCAAACTAGTCTTTGGGCAAAACCAAAACCTTGGCGTAAGCATTTTGCAGGTTTCTCCAGCAGGCTCAAATGCAAGCAACGGAACAAGCACATTAACTGGAACTGTAGGTTACGCGTTAAATCTTCAAGGAACCATTTACAGCGCCAACAATACCTTCCAAATAATATTCGCCAACCAAGTTGTTGCCACTGGCACTTCTGATGGATATTACGTTAATGCTAACTTTACTGTGCCTGAGGTTACAAGAGGCACTTATGCATTAAGGCTTAGAGACGTCACGGCCAATGTGAACTCGACTGAAGCCGATTTCCAGGTTACAACTGTCTACTCCATAAACGCAATTCCTTCAAAAATACAGGAAGGAAACAGTGTAGTATTGAATGTCACTGTCACTGGATGCGATTCAACCACTGCCTATGGCGCGAACGTTTCTGTTGTACTTCCAAGCCCACTTAACACAGAATATTCAAAAATAGTATCATTGGGGACCCCCAATCAAAAGGGAACTGTAAATGCGCAAATCACTTACCCAGACAGTAGCTTTCAACCGAGTGGTTCACTCACTGACTATGCAGGCTTATACACTGTCTACTTTAACCATTCTAACCCTTTGGCGCAAAATCAATTTTCCGTAGTCTTCCTTGATTCAACCACGTATCACAGAGGCCAAACAGTAACAATACGAGCGACAGGTTACCAATCGAATCAGGCTGCGACACTGAGCGTTACCAGTGTTGCAACCGGTGTAACTCTCGACTCTGAATCAGTAACAGCTTCAGCAGACGGCATAATAAGTACAACATGGGTAGTTTCATCCAATGCTGCAATTGGAGATTGCACTGTAAAAATAACTCCTCAAGGCACCCAGAAATCGATACAAGACTCACAGACCTTTTCGATTATCGGATACGCTATCAAAATTAAAACGGTAAACCTAGCCAATGAAATTGTTCCTCAGATACGAGTTCAAGCCCTAGATGAATCAACCAACATAGCTTATAATAGTACAAGTGGAGTTGATGGCATAGCCAACTTGAATCTTGAGACAGGCAATCAACTTTTGACTGCGTTTTGGAACAGCGTTAACGTTGGAGAAACCAACATAACTGTCACTGGCGATGGCACTTTTAGCCTGCAATGCCAATTAACTGACCTTAAAATCACTGTTCAAAATGAAAATGGAACTTTAATGCCATTTGTGAATTTAGCCATTACATACCGATATCAACCGTCAAGCGGTGGATCTTCTCAAATTGGAAACGCTTCAGGTCAAACAGATCCTTCAGGATCCTTCACCTTAGATTCCGCCCTAACTGGAATAAGCTATACTGTAAACGCTTCGTTATACAATGAAGTTTTCAACTCTGGTAACAACACTATCAACAATCTTCCAGCACAGGCACTCTCAGAAGTAGTGATAACATGCCCAAACGAAGCATTAACAATCAATGTAGTCGGTTATGATCAAGCTGCAATCCCTGATGCACGAATAGAACTTGTTGAATTAACAAGTGGCTTGTTCTACACTGCTTCAACTGACAGCTCCGGCTCAGTCACCAGCCAAGTTACCTTTGGAATGTACAGGGTCCGAATCTACAAAGACAACATTCTAATTAACGAAACAAACATCGAAGCCTTCAGCGAAAGCCAAAAACAGATACGCTGCACTCTCTACGGCATTCAAGTATCAGTATCAGTCGTGGACTTTTTCGGCCGGCCAATTCCAAACGCTAATGTTACATTAAACGGGCCAGAAACAGAGCGCTTCTCGGCTGTAACTCAAGGCGACGGAACTGTAACTTTCAGTAATGTTATTGGTGGCGGCATGCAAATTGTAGCGTTTGCTCCAGGAGCACAGAATGATTATCAAGCCGTAACCCTCACCGTTAATCAGCCAACTTCAGTTCAGATAAAAATTGATAGGTATATTGCTCTCGGGTCACTCTTGATACAAGCAAGTTCCCTGATCACCATAGCCGTAATATTGGCAGCCGTAATCCTGTTCGCTGCCGTGGAAATTTACAGGCGAAAAAGAGTTAAACATACCATTGAAAGCTAAATATGCAATTTCACCCTTGACAAGAATAAAGTTTATATTGCTTCCAATAAACATAAAGAAAATACAAGGACAAAACATCAACAATTAGATTTTGATTTGAGGTGTATCTATTGGCTCAATCAAAAGCTTGTTCTCCAACATGCCCATCTTTTAAGTGCGCCAAAGACTCTGCCTTCAACCGACAAGACTCCGTTTGGTGTAGATGGACCGAAGAAATGTGCAACGTCGCAAACTGCACCTACTCTATGTGCATAAAAAGGCGACTGCTACCAAGAGGAATATGCGGCGAAACCGTCAAACGCAAAACCGTTGAAAAAGACCTTGACGATGATTTCTTTGGTGAATCAATAAAACTTAAAGGAAAAGCATTGCGCAAACTCGGAGACAAAGAAATCTTTTAAATATGAACTAAAAACTAAAATTGAGAACTCGTGCTAAAAGTACGAGTTTCCCCTTCTTATTTTGATTGAACACGTTTAACTACTGGCGGTTTAACTTTCTTTAGAATCCTATAACCACAGATGATACATTTAGTTTCTCCACCCCGTAGCTCTAATTCTTCAGATGGCACTTTTGCCCCACATCTCATGCATTCGTAAACAATTCCTGAGTTTTCCATAAGAAACGTCTCTTCCTACAAAGAAAAGTATTTTGCTTTTAAACATTTCCAATACTTTGACACTAATGAGGATGCGCAGTTGAGAAAACGACTTCGAAAAAAACTCTCCACCGCTCTCTCTTGGGAAGAGTTAAACCAAATTTACAATTCCTTCGATATAATAGGCGACATCGCAATCATCAAAATGCCAAACGCCAATCCAGTTAACGCTGAAACAGTAGCAAACCACATAATGGCTGTACATAGAAACGTGAAAACAGTTTTTGCCCAAACTAGTCCCATCTTGGGCGATTTTAGAGTTAGAGCGTTAAGGTTGTTGGCGGGCAAGGACAAAACAAGCACCAAATATAGAGAATCAGGTTGCGTGTTCGCTGTTGATGTTGAGAAATGTTATTTTTCACCCAGGCTTTCGCACGAGAGATTACGGGTCGCAGGCATGGTTAAGGCTGGCGAGACAGTTGTTAACATGTTTGCAGGCGTCGGCTGCTTTAGCATAATAATCGCCAAAACCGTAGGTCAAACCAAAGTGTTCTCAATCGACGTTAACCCGACCGCAGTCAAATACATGGAGGACAACGTTAGAATCAACAGAGTTTACGGTAAAGTAATCCCCTTGCTTGGCGATTCAAAAGAAATAATCAACGCTCAATTGCAAGGCAAGGTTGATCGCGTCTTGATGCCTTTGCCTGAAAAAGCCCTTGAATACCTGCCCTATGCAGTTTCAGCGCTCAAGAAACGTGGCGGGTGGATTCACTACTACGATTTTCAGCATGCAACAAGAAACGAAAATCCAGCCGAAAAAACCAAGTTGAAGGTAGCTGAAAAACTTGACAGCCTAGGCATAGGTTACATTTTTGCTTTTTCTCGTGTGGTGCGAAGTACAGGTCCTAACTGGTACCAAACCGCTCTGGACGTGCGGGTCATTTCATAGCCGAGCAAGTTTTAATAACTCAGCCGTTAACTATCTATTTTGTGAAGAAAAATGAAGCGAAAACTAATGGAAATCTTGGCTTGCCCCATAGACAAGTATCATCCACTTGAACTTCATGTTTTCGAAGAAAAAGACGAAATAGTGGAAGGATTAATCGTCTGCCCCAAATGTTTACGCTGGTACCCGATAAGAGACGAAATTCCAGAAATGTTACCCGATGAATTACGAAAAGAAGCTGAAGACCTGCCTTTCTTGAAGAAATGGAAGGCAAAGATCCCTGAAAAAATAGTGTCCGAAGGAAAACCCTTCAACTTAAAATAAGTTTATCTTATTAGTTTTATTGCCCTGTTTTTAATCGAGGATTGCATGGCGGCTTGAGCGATTTTTAGGGCTTTTACGCCGTCCTCTCCTGTTATGAGTTGCTTTTTCTTTTCAAGTATGCATTCTGCAAAGTGTTGAAGTTCAAGTTTTAAAGGTTCTTGGAATGGGTATCTTGGCTGCACGGACTCTTTTTGCTGTTCAATCCATAGGTCTTGAGTTATGTAATCCAGCCTCATTATAGCGTCGCTTCCCGTGACCGTTAACGTTCGTGTTTTATAGGGTGTTAGCCAGTTGGATTCTATGAAAGCGCTTTCTCCATCCTTGTATGTGAGCATTATGTGGGCGTAGTCTTCGAATTTTCGGTGCCTCATGCTTCCCATTTTTGCGTAAACAGTAACGGGGTCCTGCTTGGATATGAATCGCATGACATCTATGTCATGTATGGCTGTGTCTTTAACTACTCCAACATCGCCTATTCTTTCAGGCCATTGGGAAACTCGTTTGGCGTTAGCACAGACTAATTCGCCGATTTTTTTGCTCTCCACCGCTTCACGAATGCTCTGCAGTCCAGGAATAAACCTCATCAAAAAACCTACGGTTAAGATTAGACCGTTTTGCTCTGCAGTTTCACAAAGCTTTTCCGCTTGCTTTGTGTTTGTGGCCATGGGTTTCTCAACCAGAACATGCTTTCCTGCTCTAAGGGCTTTGAGCGCTTCTTTTGCAAGGTGTGTTGACCATGTGCAAACGCTTACGGCTTCGATTTCTTTATTCTTCAGCATTAGCGTGCTGTTTGTGTAGGCTTTTACGCCGTACTGGTTAGCCATGGTTTTGGCTCTTTCTGGGTTCACATCACAAATTGCAATGAGTTCGGTTGAGGGCAGTTCTTTGTAGACTCTTATGTGATTTTTTCCCCAAGCACCTGTGCCGATTACTGCTACTCCAAGTTTCTTCATTTTTATCCAGTTCCTCTTCCCAGTCCACGGTATATGAAGCCTTCCGTTTCCGCCTGTTGCGGCTCCAAGGCACCTGCTAAATCTACGATTACTGAGGGTGTTTTCGTTAATGGTTTAAGTTTCTTTAGGTTTAAGTGTTTAAACTGCTCCTCCCTCGTGAGTATCACTATGCAGTCCGTGCCTTCCACTGCTTCATTTAAGCTAGTTTTTACTATCTGCGAATCTCGTGGCTCTTTCTTTGCTGCGGGGTCGTAGAGGCTGGCTTTGGCGCCTTTCAACTCCAACATTTTAACAAAAACGCTCGTAGCTGTGCTCGGGTTAACTGTGCCTAAAACGGCAACCCTTGCTCTTCTCAGCGTTTTGCCGCAGCTTCTCAGGGCACTTTGTGTTAAATTAACCGCGTGTTTAACCATGTCTTCGTTTATTTGCCTTGCCAAAGCTGGAAGCCTAAGTTTAGCATTAAGATTCTCTGCGCTTTCAAGCAAAAGATATGCTTCGTTCTTATTTTCTTCCTCGACAGTTGTCGGCCAAAAACTCTGGTCATTGAAATCCAACAATTTTGAGACCTCAAAGTAGTCTATGTTTGCGTTTTCGCAGAAAACCGCCAACTCGTTAGCTAAGGCAGTGTTTGTGTCTTGTTTTGCAACTGTGAAAAGCGTTGCTATTTCTGCTGTTTTGACATCGCTTATTTGTTTAACGTTTTTCGTTATTGTTTTTAGAATGTTTGTTGCTGCGTCTAGGCTGGTTTTTTCAATTCCAGCAACCTTCAACTCCAAGTTGGCCATCGGCTTGATGAGCTTTGCGTCTGAGTTGTGTATCGGAATGTAAGCTAAACCGAAACCCTGCCCCACCTTGAGACCTGATGTGTTCTCCAATGTTTCCTTCATTATTCCTTCAATGAAACCGAAACCTGCAACATCACCATAAATAACCAGTGCACTTTGGCGGAGTACGGCTCCAACTTGCTTGCAAGCGTTTACTGCTTCTGAGTAATCAATTTTTTTCTTATCGTCAACTTTTGCTGGTACAGTTATGATTATTATGTCGCCTTGTGAAACAGCCTTTTTTATGTCGCTCGTGACGGTTAATTGCCCTGAGTTGATTAGACTTTTTAGCTTGCCTTCAACTTCTTGTTCTGGAAAAGGTGTTTTTCCTTTTGCAACTTTTTTTATCACGCTTGGGTCGGCATCTGAGCATACAACTTTGAAGCCTGCGTCAGCGAAGGCGTTAGCGAAAAGGATTCCTTTTTGTCCGCATCCAATAACGCTCACAGTGTATTTTGAGCGTTTCTCGCTCGTGTCTATCTCGTCTGGTTTTAGGTTTAGAACTGCGGGCATTAACTGGTTTCTCCAATTTGCAATGGGGCTTGCTATACGGTTTCGAGGATTTTTTTAAGCCTTGAACTGTAGTCTTCAACTAGCTTTAATGCTTTTTCTTGGCTTTTCGCCTCAGCATACAACCTGAAAACCGGTTCCGTCCCGCTTGGTCTAATCAAGATGGCGCTGTTGTCGCTGAACCAAATTTTTACTCCATCTATTGTGCTAATGTTTTCGCCTTTTACTTGTTCAAACAGTTTCTGCAGCAAAACTTCTTTCTTTTCATCGGGGCACTCGATTTTTCCTTTTTCAAGGAAATATTGCGGTTGTTCAGCAACAAGTTTAGATAGCTTCTCTCCAGTTTCAGCCATTATGTTAAGCAGCAATGCGGTTGTCATTGCTCCATCACGAACTGCTTGATGCGGACCATAGAAAACTCCGCCGTTTTCTTCTCCGCCCAATTTAACGTTTAATTCCTTCATTTTCTGGGAAACCGTAACGCTTCCCACTTTAGTCCAAATTAACTCGCCTTTGTACGCTTGTACCGTGTCTTTGATAAGCGTAGAAGAGCTTACGGGCGTAACTATTTTTGCGCCCGGGTTTTTGATGAGGAACTGTTTTATAATTACTGCGAAGGTTTTGTCTCCCCAGTAAATCACACCGTTTTCATCGACAAATATTGAGCGGTCAGCATCACCGTCGAAAGCGACACCCAAGTCTGCACCGATTGCTTTCACAGTTGAAGCCAAATCAGTGAGGCTCTCGGGTCTGGGCTCTGGCAATCTTCCCGGAAAAGTGCCGTCAATATTAGCGTTGATGCTGGTTACTTTACAGCCAAGTTCCCTCAACAATGGCGGTGCTGTGAGGCCACCCACGCTATTAGCTGCGTCTACAACAACGTGGAAGTGCCTTTCTGCTATTTTTGCAGGATTAACCTGTTTTTCTATGGCTTGGATGTATTCATCGTTAATTCCAGGCAACTCACGCAATGTCCCAAGCTTGTCCCATTCTGCAAACACTATTTTGTTATCAAAGTAAATGTTCTCTATTTCGACTTCTTGCTCATGTGAAGTTTCGATGCCGTCGCTCCAAATGACTTTAATACCGTTATATTCAGGCGGATTATGTGAAGCGGTTATTATTACCCCGCCATCCATCTTGTGGTTTTTAACGGCGTATTGCAGTGCAGGCGTTGGCGCCATCCCAGCGAAAAACACATTGCATCCAGTAGCGGTTAAACCAGAAACCACTGCTCTAGCAAACATTGGACCGCTGGTTCTAGCATCGTGTCCTATAAGTAAATTTTTTCTTCCAAAAAAAGTTCCAATGGAACAGCCAACTTTTATGACCATTTCAGGCGTCAATTCTACGTTGACAAGTCCTCGGATACCGTTTGTTCCAAAAAGTTTTCTTGCACTCATAAATTTTCAGCTCATTCTTAATTAACAGTTAATCTTAGGTTTTAAAATGTTTTCAGAGACTTCTTTCGCTGGGCAAACAGCAAACTCTCCCGAAAGGTGAAGGTTATCTTTGATTTTTGCTTGGTCCCCAATTATGCAACCGCTGCTGATTTTAACATGTTTTCCTATTTGTGCTCCTTCGCCGATTATTGC
>Ga0315281_10012625_pt1 | contig 11488 bp, 10 predicted proteins | sample YL17G07_0_MG_FD_204540 | JGI IMG/M metagenome (GOLD analysis project Ga0315281, IMG submission 204540) | Sediment microbial communities from Yellowstone Lake, YNP, Wyoming, USA - YL17G07_0 | ecosystem: Environmental > Aquatic > Freshwater > Lake > Sediment | place: USA: Wyoming | collected... | reverse complement strand
GCCACCGTTCAAAAGCGTGCCTGCGGGTTCCGTAACCGTGACCATTTCAAGATCGCCATCTATTTCCATTGCGGTGGCCTTGATCTATACCCGGCCTCGGTGACCCACAGAAGAGCCGGATGAATCCAAAGTTTGAGTGTTGGCTCGACCGGAGAGCTGAAGTCAAAGGGCGTGACGCGAGTCACGCCCTTTTTATTTATCCGTTTTGCAATCCCCAGTATCCGTCTAGACGGGACGGAAATTCGCAGAATTCGCGCGCGCCTATGGCCGAACGGCCGGCGTTTCTATCGACATCCCGCGCGCGCGCCACATGAGGAAAAGCTCGAGGTCGACCAATTCGTCGGCGCCGAAAACGGGCGTTTGCGCGCGTATTCCGGTCAGGCAATTGCGCAGCCGCCGTTGCAGCGACCCCACGCCCTGCCACTCGAGACGGTAGAGCGGGTATCCGTTGGGGTGCGCCTGCGGAATGAGGTTGCCGGCGAGCCGCTTGCCCTCATTATCGTCGTGGCATTGAACGCACGACAGGTTGAGCTGGCCTTGGCGGCGATTGAACGCCTCCCGGCCGGCTTCGAAAAACGGCTGGGTTCGCGCGTCGACCGTGATTTCGACCGGCAGGCCGCGCGACTGCCGCCCGACATAGGCAGTCAGCGCGAGCAGTTCCCTGCTCTCGAAGGCAAGCGGCGGTGCTTTCTGCTGATCGGTTCGGCAAAGATTGATGCGCTGCTCCAGGTTGACGGGACGGGCACGCGTGGCGTTGAAAGCGGGATAGCGCGCGGCGACGCCCTTCATGCTCGCACGGGCATCGCCGTGGCAGTCGGAACAGGAGCGGCCGGCGGAGCCGGTCTTCCGGTTCCACAGCGCTTCGCCATCGAGCACCCACAGCATGCCGGGGTTCGCCGCATCGTCGTCCTGCATCGCACGCGTCTGGCGGCTCATTGAGTCGTAGCCCGAGTGACGCCCGGCGGGAACGCTTGTGCCGGCGGACTGCGCCGTGGCTGAGAAAACGGCAAGCACGGCAGCAAACAACGCGCCGGAAGATGACCGCAATAGGCCGAAGCACGTGCGCAACGCGGCGGAGCGACTGTTCATGATGCAGGCGTTCAGCCGACGCTGATAGCGACGCTCTCGGTGTGCGAGTAGCCGTTGTCGCCGGCCCAACTGCAGGCGATCGTCCCGCTTTCGGTGGCGATGGTCGAAAACGCGACGTACGGGTTCGCCGAAATCGCTGGGTGAAAATCGGCGCTGAATATCTCCACGCCGTTGTAGGTACAGACGAACTGCGTGATGATATTGCGCGGAATCACCACGCCATACTGGGTGCGGCGAAAGCCGGTCTCCATCTCATGCGCAACCAGCGCCTTGATCTCGATGATCTCGCCGCGCCTGGCGCTTGCGGGGATAGTGATGAGTGCGCGCGCCACGATCAAAGCTCCTCGAGGCAGGCCGCGAGCGTGACGACAACGTCCGCCGTGCCGGACCAGAACGTGCCGTCGCTCAGCTCGCAGATCGCGATCACCGTCTGCGTATCGGCAAGCCGCATCCGGGTGGCGACGACTGCCCGGCCGGCGCGCGCCCCAAGACGGAAGGTCGCGACATCAGGCAGCGGATTCTTCTGCGTGAAAACGTGTATCGCCTTGACGTAATCGGCCGGCGTCATCGGGCTGTCGACCCTGACGGTAAGCGGTACCGCATTGCCGTTGTCCACCAGTTCGGGCAGATCGAGCGTCACCTTGCCCTTGTTGACCGGCGCTTCGCCCACCACTTTCCGTATAGCCTGCAGCGTTGCCGCTACTCCCGCAATCGTTCGGGATGCGCCAATGGGGGTGGCGGCCATGGCCGGTTCAATTGCGATTCCGGCAACTATACCGCCGGCCGCGAGCAGGAACTCTCGGCGCGTGGTCTGTTTTGTACCGTCAGGCTTCATTTAGTCCCGCAATGTCTTCAGAAATGCCACGACGTCCTCGATCTGTTCTGCACTGAGCACCGGCTTGCCGCGAAATGCTGCTGCGACCCGGGTCAGCCCATCGGTCCTGTAATAAGCCGGCATGATCGTCGATGCGGTGACCCGGCTCGAGTCCACGATCCTGAGACGCAACTGCCCTTCGGTCCACCGGACTCCAACTCCCTTCAGATCGGGCGCAAGATCGCCCTGCAGCCGCTCTTCCGGGAAAGGCCCGCTGTGACACAGCAGGCAAAGCCCAACCTGGCGATTCGTGACGATCGCGCGGCCGCGCGCCGGATCGCCGGCAATGCCGGTGAGCGAAACCGGAATCGCATCGCCCACGGTGACAACGCCCGCCATGCCCTGCGCGTGCGCAAGACCGACACCGGCTCCCGCAACGGCCGCAGCCAGCAACGCGGCCCGCAAATTTCTTGCGTGCCGCGAAGCCGTTGCCACTCTGGCTGCCCTGAGACTGCCGGGAACTAACTGCTTATACCCACTCTATCCCGTGGTTCTTCAGCGGGAACGAGCGGAAGCGCTTGCCGGTCGCCGCGAAGATCGCGTTGAGCACCGCGGGCGCGGCCACGCAGATGGTCGGCTCGCCGACGCCGCCCCAGAAACCGCCGGAGGGTTTGAGGATTGCTTCGACCTTGGGCATCTGCGCGATGCGCATCGAGTTGTATTCGTGAAAATTCGTCTGCTCGATGCGGCCGTCCTTCACCGTGCATTCCTGATTGAACAACGCCGACAGCCCATAGACGAACGATCCGGCGACCTGCCGTTCGATCTGGGCCGGATTCACCGCATAGCCGCAATCAGTGGCGCCGACGATCTTGTGCACCTTCACCTTGTTGCCGCCGCTGACGGAAACCTCGGCACAGGCCGCTACGTAGCTGCCGAATGCCCGGAAATGCGCCAGCCCGCGGTAGCGCCCCTTGGGCGCAGGCTTGCCCCAGCCGCCCTTTTCAGCGACCGCATTAAGCACCGCGAGCGACTTGGGATTCTTCGACATCAACGCGCGGCGGAACTCCAGCGGATCCTTGCCCGCGGCAAGCGCGAGCTCGTCCATGAAGCACTCCAGATAAATGGCGTTCTGGTTGATGTTCACGCCGCGCCAGAATCCCGGCGGCACATGCGTGTTGCGCATCGCATGGTCGATTTTCAGATTCGGGATCGTGTATTCGAACGAGTGCTCCCCGCTCGGCCAGTAGCCCTGGAACGTGGCGGTGTCTTTCCCTTTTTCGAGGTTTTGCGGGAACAGACCCGCGATGATCGACTGTCCCGACAACCGGATTTCCAGGCCCGTCAGGTTGCCGCCGGCGTCCAGCGCCCCGGTCAGCTTGGCCTGCATAACCGGGTGATAGGTGCCGTGCGCCATGTCCTCTTCGCGCGACCACAGCAGCTTCACCGGCGTGCCCGGCAGTTCCTTGGCGATCAGCACCGCCTGGGCCACGTAGTCGGTCCGGCCGCGCCGTCCGAAACCGCCGCCGAGCAGCAGCTTCACGACGTCGCATTTGGCCACCGGCAGGCCGGAGGCCTCGGCCGTCGCGGCAAGCGCCGCCTCGCCGTTCTGCGTCCCGCACCAGACCTTGCAGCCATCGGGCGTATAGAGCGCGGTTGCGTTCATCGGCTCCATGCAGGCGTGGTTCTGGAACGGGGTTGAGTAGAAGGCCTCGACCTTCTTTGCCGCGCCTGCGATCGCCGCCTTCGCGTCGCCCACCTCGTTGTGGACGAATGACTGCTCCGCAGAGAGTCCTTCCTTCAGCATCTCGGCGATCGACGCGCTCGAAACCTTGGTGTTCTCGCCGCCGTCCCACTCAATCGCAATGGCGTCGAGCGCGGTCTTTGCGTGCCACCAGGTATCGGCAACCACGGCGATCGCGGACTCGCGCACGCGCACGATCTTCTTCACCCCCGGCATGCGCTCGGCCTTCGATGCGTCGAAGCTCTTCACCTTGCCGCCGAAGATCGGGCAGTCCTTGATCGCCGCGTTCAGCATTCCCGGCAGCTTCATATCGGCGCCGTAGATCTGCTTGCCGGTCAGCTTGTCTATCGTGTCGAGCCGTTTCAGCGGCTTGCCGATGATCTTCCAATCCTTGGGATCCTTGAGCGTGATGTCCTTCGGCACTTGGAGCTTGGCCGCAGCTTCGGCCACCTTGCCGTAGGTCGTCTTGCGGCCGGAAGGCTTGTGCGTAATGACGCTGCTCGCCGCGCTGCACTCGGCTGCCGGAACCTTCCATTTGTCGGCCGCCGCCTGGACCAGCATCATCCGCGCCGCCGCGCCGCCCTTGCGCACATAGTCGTGCGAAGTGCGGATGCCGCGACTGCCGCCGGTGCCGAAATCGCCCCACACGCGCTTGCGCGCGACGTTCTGGCCGGGCGTCGGGTATTCGGTCGTGACCTTGGCCCAGTTGCATTCGAGTTCCTCGGCCACCATCTGCGCAAGGCCGGTGAGCGTGCCCTGCCCCATTTCCGAGCGCGCAATCCGGACCACGACAGTATCGTCCGGGCGGATGACCACCCAGGCGCCGATTTCAGGCGTGCCGTCTGCGGCGAGAGCCGCCGCGGGGCCGCCAAACGGGAGCCTGAAACCCAGTGCGAGCCCGCCGCCGACGGCGGCGCTGCCGATGATGAAGGAACGGCGCGTGATTTTCGGTGAATTGATCATGGCGCCCCCTTATGCCTTGGCTGCAGCATGGATCGCGGCACGCACCTGCTGGAAGGTGCCGCAGCGACAGATGTTCGTGATCGCGCCGTCGATCTGTGCGTCGGTCGGCTTCGGCTTGTCCTTCAGCAGCGCGGTCACCGCCATGATCATGCCCGACTGGCAGTAGCCGCATTGCGGCACTTCGTGATCGAGCCAGGCCTTCTGCACCTTGGAGAGCACCCCCTTCTCCGCGATGCCTTCGATGGTCGTTATTTTCTTGCCTTCGACCGAGCTGACCGGTACGGAGCAGGAGCGGACCGGGGCGCCGTCGACGTGCACGGTGCAGGCGCCGCACTGCGCGATGCCGCAGCCGTATTTGGTGCCAGTGAGGCCGGCCTGCTCGCGTATCACCCAGAGCAGGGGCGTATTGGGCTCCACGTCGACGACGTGGGACTTGCCGTTGATGGTAAGGCGGGCCATGCGAAATCCTCCTGTTAGTGCGCACGTGAGCGAAAACTGTTGTCTTTGCCGGTCACTCAAGCGCCGGCTGGGCGGCATTCCACCGCGGAAAATAGTCTAGCACCGATCGCAGGATCGGCGAGCAAAATGCGGAAGGCGGCTGCCAGGCGCCACGCCGTGCCGCCCGATCACGGATTGCTCTCGTAGCTTTCAATTGCGAGGGAAAACCCTATCTGCTTAAGCTCTGGGTCGTTACGGCATCCGCCTAGACTGCTTTTGCTATTGAAACCAACATCCATTCTATTGCGCGTTGCCGTCGCCCGAAGAGGAACCGTATGAAGAAGAATTCCTTTAGATTCCTTGCATTGCTCCTGCTTGCCGTCCTGGCCGGCTGCGGCGGTGGCGAGGGTGCTGGTGGCACAACGACCACAAGTTCAACCAGCGCCACCACGCCGACGACCACCGGGCCGACGCTTTTGTCGCTCGCGGTTACACCGATCAATCCGGTCATCGGGATCGGCACCAGTCTGCAATTCACCGTGACCGGAACCTATTCCGACGGCACAACATCTGCCCCGAAAACCGGCGTGACCTGGTCTTCCAGCAGCTCCTCCGTGGATACCCTATTTACCACGGGCCTTGTGACTGGCAAGACCGCCGGGGTCGCCACGATAACTGCTACCGTAGGCACAGTGAACGGCAGCACCCAACTGACGGTCAATGGGCCGTACATTGCGGTCTCGGCCGGGGGCACCCATACAGTCGCACTGAAATCCAACGCTACCTTGTTCGCCTGGGGCTCGAACCGCTGGGGCCAGTTGGGCGATGGCACTACCACTGACAAGCTGGTTCCAACGCTGTCTGGTACGGCATTGACCTGGTCGTACGTATCCGCCGGCGAGTTCCACACGGCCGCGATTCGTCCCGACGGCACCCTATGGGCATGGGGCTTCAACCAGAACGGCCAGTTGGGCGACGGCAGCTTTGTCGACAAGCTGACGCCGCCACCTGGGTAGCGGTGTCGGGCGGCGCAGCGCACACGGTCGCGCTACGGAAGGACGGCACCCTGTGGGCATGGGGCCGCAATTTCAGCGGGCAGTTGGGCGACGGTTCAACTATCGACCGGCCGGTACCAACCGCGGTACCGCTCCCAATCGGAAAACCAACAACGACGACCTGGACCGCAGCCGCTGCCGGCGCCACCCACACATGCGGCAGACTGTCCGACGGCACGATCGCTTGCTGGGGCAGCAATGCATACGGCCAGTTGGGCGACGGCACCACGACCCAAAGATTGTTACCAACCGCTATTAGTGGTTTTTCTGCGGTGTCGGTGTCGGCCGGCGGTTACCATACGCTGGCCATCCGGGCTGATGGCGCCCTCTTTTCATGGGGCGCGAACGACAAAGGGCAGCTTGGCATCAGTCCCAACGTTGATGGATTGTTGCCCGCACCAGTGGGCTCCCGCACCAACTTGGCTATCGTGTCGGCGGGAGGCAGACATAGCCTCACGATCAATTCTGATCGTACCCTTTGGGCATGGGGTTCGAACAGCAATGGCCAGTTAGGTACTCCCACTGTCGTTGACAACACGGCGGTTCCAATCTCGCCCCCACTCCCCGCAGGCGCGCGCTGGTTGTCCATATCCAGTGGTAAATTCCACACGGCAGCGATTCGTGATGACGGCACCCTATGGACATGGGGCCTCAACGCGAACGGACAGTTGGGCGACGGCAGCTTTGTTGACAGGTCAGCGCCAACGCTCTTGCCTTGACCTAAGCGGCCGTTTCAGCATTACTGAACTGAAACGGCCCCTGATTAAGCGCTGTCGCAGCCGCAACTCCTAATTCGCCGAGAGGAAACGTTCCAGGCGCTCCACCCCCTGCGCCAGCCGCTCTTCGCTCGCGGCGAAACACCAGCGCACACAGCCTTCGCCTTCGGGACCGAAAGCGCTGCCTGGCGCGAGGCCGAGGCCGGCCTCGGCGACCAGTCGCTTGCAGAAGTCGAGGCTGTCGTTCACGCCGCGCACGCGGAAAAACGCGTACATCGCCCCCGGCGGCGTGGCGATCTCGACCCCGGCGACCTGCTGCAGTCTCGCAATCAGGAAATCGCGCGCCGCCCGGAACCGCGACAGCGTACGCGCGATCACCGGCTCGCCGTGCGTGATCGCCGCGATGCCCGCTTTCTGCACGAATCCGGATGCGCACGAGGTGTTGTATTCGATCAGCGTGCCGAAGTCGCCGATCAGCTCCGGCGGCGTCACGATCCACCCGAGGCGCCAGCCGGTCATGAGCCAGGATTTCGAAAAAGTGTTGACGCTGATGACGCGGTCACCGGCCTCGGTGATGTCGAGAAACGAGGGCGCCACCGCATCCCCCGGTCCTCCGTAATAGAGCCGCTCGTAGGCGTCGTCGGCGATGATCCAGATGCCGCGCTTGCGGCAGTGATCGAGGATGGCGCGCTGACTTTCGCGGTCGATGGCCCATCCGGTCGGGTTGTTGGGCGAGTTGATGTAGACCGCGCGGGTCCCGCCGGTGAGCGCGCCCAGCAGTTCGTCCAGGTCGAGCCGCCAGCCGTCGTGCGAAAAACGCAGCGCGACGCAGCGCACGTCTGCGCCGAGGATTTTCGGAATCTCAACCAGATTCGGCCACAGCGGCGTTACTTCCACGACGCGATCGCCATGGCCGACCAGCGCCTGCGTCGCGATCATCAGTGCCGACATGCCAGAATTGGTGACCGCGATCCCATCGATGCCGGTCGGCCGGTGCAAGCGCGTGATGTATTCCGCGATCGCCTCGCGCAGCAGCGGGATGCCATGGTTCTGCGTGTAGAACGTATCGCCCGCTGCGAGCGCATCGACCGCCGCCTGCCGGATGAACTCGGGCGTGACCTCGTCCGGCTCGCCGAACCAGAACGGCAGCACGTCGGCGCGCCCCATGCCCACGTTGGCGACTTCGCGGATGCGCGAGGCGCGCAGCGCACGCACCCCCTCGCGCGCAACCGGGGGAAAGGGGCCTGCCTTCATGCGTTCTCCTCAAGAGCCATCGACGGCGAGTTTACTCTGCCTTCGATTGCGCGCCCTGTGGAACCTGTTGCCGCTAGAATGCCGGTTGCCTCCAGACGGAAACGCCATGAACCCGCCGCGCAGCGCCCCCGCAGTGATGAAAAAACGCTTCGCGCGTCGCGAGGATATTGGTCTGTCCAAAGCCGAATTCGCCACGCTGAGGCGCCTGGCGACGCCACAGAAAATGCAGGACTTCCTCAACGCGCTGCCGCAGAATTTCGAGCCCGGCGGACAGACCTGCCTGCCGGTGCGCGAGGTGCTGCGCCAGCGCCGCGCCCACTGCATCGAGGGCGCGATGCTGGCGGCGCTGGCGTTCTGGATACATGGCGAGCCGCCGTTGCTCCTCGACCTGACGGCGACGCAGGACTACGACCACGTGGTGGCGGTGTTTCGCCGCGGCAGCCACTGGGGCGCGATCTCCAAGACCAACAACCCGGTGCTGCGCTACCGCGACCCGGTGTACCGGACGCTGCGCGAGTTGGCCATGTCCTACTTCCACGAATACGCCAACAAGCGCCACCAGAAAACGCTGCGCAGCTGGGCCGGGCCGTTCGACCTGCGCCGGCTCGATCCCAAGGTGTGGATCACCAACGAGAAAAGCTGCTGGGAAGTCGGCTACGCGCTCGACGCGCTGCGGCACTGGCCGCTGGTCACCAAGCGGCAGGCCAAGTTGCTGCGGCTGCGCGATTCGATCGAGCGTGATGCAAGCAAATTACGGCTGCATAAACCGCCACAGCCACGCTAGTGGCGCGTGGCAGCCCTATCCGAACCGCCCGGCATGTCCGCCCGGGATCATGACATGGCAGTGACAGGCGCGCGCCAGCGCCTAGAGTGCCTGCCGCGCGATTTTTAACCGCGTCGCCCGCATGTCGTCGCCACGGATTTCGCGCAGCGCGTAGCCGACGAACACGGAAACGACGTCCCGGCGCCAATACAGGTCGAGGTCGGTGTTGTCCATCGGCTTGGCCGCCGAGGAAGCCTTGTCGCCAGCCTCGGCGATGGCCTCGTCGGTCAGTTTCCTGCCGATCAGAAGTTCTCCCGCCTTGGTAAGCAGCGGGCGGGACGATACCGCGCCGAGCACCACGCGCGCCTCTTCGACCGTCCCGTCCGGTGCCGTACGAACCGCCGCTGCGACGCCCAGCACGGGGAAGTCGAACGAGCCGCGGCGGCGCAACTTCCAATAGGCGCTCTTCCAGCCATCCAGGCTCGGCAACGCGACCTCCGTAAGGATTTCGTCCGGTTTGCGCGCGAGATACTCCATCCCGTCATTGCGGTACAGGTCCACCAGCGCAACTTCCCGCTCACCCTCGGCCGAGACCAGCTTCACCCTCGCACCGAGCGAGATCAAAGCGGGCGCCGTATCGGTCGAGGATACGGCAAGGCAGCGCTTGCTTCCCGTCGCCACCCAGCAGGTCTTGCCATCCTTCTTCATGCAAAAATCGATGGCCTTGCGCCACTCGTAGTTCTGGTTGTAATAGCTGCAGCGCGTGTCTAGGCACAGATTGCCGCCGAGCGTGCCCATGTTGCGCAGATGCGGCGTGGCGACCTGCGCCGCCGCCTGCCATAAGGCGAGATAGTTGCCGCGCACAGCGGCAGTGCCGACAACTTCAGTCAGTGTGAGCCCGGCGCCGAGGGTGAGACCCACACCATTCGCCACGCTCTTCAGACCTTCGACCTGCCGCAGCGACACCAGCGTGGCGGGCGCCTGGTGGCGGCGCTTCATGTTGGGCAGCAGATCGGTACCACCTGCGATCAGCATCGCCTGCGGACCTTCCGCGGCGAGAATGCGCGCGGCTTCAGCGACACTGCGCGGCGCGTGATACTTGAACCAGGGCAGTCGCATCATGATGCAGTCGCCTCCGCCGGTTTGCCCGCCGGCTTTCTGTCCGCATTTCTATCCGAACTCCGGGTCGAGTTGCCGTCGCCGCCCTCCCACGGCGGGAGCACGAAAATCGGCTCCGGGTACGGCACGCTGGGGAAGTGGTCCGGTCCGACGCGCGGGTTCTTGCCCTCGCGCTTCAGCCGCAGCGCGCGCAGCACTTTTTCCGGCGTGATCGGCACTTCGTCGATGCGCACACCCACCGCGTCGAATATGGCATTGGCGACCGCGGGCATGACCGGCAAGAGCGGCCCCTGGCCGACCTCCTTGGCGCCGAACGGGCAACCCGGATCGGGCTCTTCGATCATCACCACATCGACCTCGGGCATTTCCATCGAGGTAATGCTCTTGTACTCGAGCAGCGACGGCATCTTGTGCACCAGGGCGTTGGAGAGCTTGTGCGGCAGGCGACGGAATGCCTGCTCCTCCATCAGCGCCTCGCCCAGGCCCATGTACACGCCGCCGATGACCTGTCCGCGCGCGAGTATCGGATTGACGATCTGGCCGATGTCGTGGGCGACCCAGATTTTGGGCACGGTGATCCAGCCGGTCGCTTCGTCGACCTCCACCTCGACCACGCAGGCCGTAAAGGAATAAGCGGGGGAGGGGCCCGCGCCGGCACCCTTGTACCTGCCCGGCGGCTTGGGCGGCGTGTACGAGCCGGTTGTACCCAAGGTGCCGAACTTCGATTCGGCGAACGCCGTGGCCTCGACAAAGCTCATGCTCTTGTTCGAGTCGGTCGCCGTGAAGACGCGGCCCTGGGCGAACAGAATATGTGCCGGAGACACCTCGAGCTGCTCGGCGGCGGCGGCAGCGATCATCTCGCGCGCCCGCTCCGCAGCTTGGATCGCCGCGTTGCCCATCATCACCGTCACGCGGCTGGAATAGGAGCCCAGATCGATCGGCGTGATGCCGGTATCGCCGCTGATGCAGCGCACGTCGCCGGTGCTGATGCCGAGCACCTCGGCGACCATGGCAGCGAGCACGTCGTCCGAACCCTGTCCGAGCTCGGTCGCGCCGCAGAAAATGCTCACCTGGCCGCTGCGATCAAGCATGAGTTGCACGCCCGAGTGCGGCATCTTGTTCCAGTAAATGGGCAGGCCCGCGCCGCTCATGTAGGCGCTGCACGCAATGCCGACGCCGCGACCCGAAGGCAGCTTCCGGTGCTTTTGATTCCAGCCGGAGCGCTCCACTACCTGCTCGATGCATTTGGCAAGCGCCGACGAACTGATGCGCAGCCAGTTCGCGGTCAGGGAATCGCCCTTGGTGACCATCTTCAGCCGCATCTGCGCCGGATCGAGCCCGAGCTTCTCGGCGATCTTGTCCAGCTGCACCTCCTGTCCGAAGCGGGGCTGCGGCGTGCCATGGCCGCGCTTCGGACCGCAGGCCGGCTTGTTCGTAAACGTCCTGCAGGCCTCGAACTTGAAGCGCGGCAGTTCGTAGGTGACGGGTGTCAGCACACCGGTGTAGAAGGTGCTTGCCGGGCCGTAGGAGCCG
>Ga0315281_10012624_pt1 | contig 11488 bp, 9 predicted proteins | sample YL17G07_0_MG_FD_204540 | JGI IMG/M metagenome (GOLD analysis project Ga0315281, IMG submission 204540) | Sediment microbial communities from Yellowstone Lake, YNP, Wyoming, USA - YL17G07_0 | ecosystem: Environmental > Aquatic > Freshwater > Lake > Sediment | place: USA: Wyoming | collected... | reverse complement strand
CAGACCGCGATCTCGCTTCCGCTGGTTGAGAAGAAATTCGGCATACGCGTTGCGCAGATACCGGACCGTACCCTGCTGGCGTCCGCCATATTTGTCCTCGCGGTGCGTGCGGACGTTGCGGAAAATATCATCCGCACGCATCTGCCAGCACAGATGAAGATTGGTCCGGTCGAACACATTCGCCAGCTGGTCAATGTGGGCATGTCCGGTATTCCGATCAAGCCTCTGCCGGTAGCGCCTCGCCAGATCCCGTTTCACTCCGGCTACACGTATTTCGAGTTGCAGCGGAATACACCGCTGTGGAAGGAGCTGGCGAATACCGGCGGCTTTGCGCTGCATGTGGGCGGTGATTTCCCGGGTATCGAGTTCGAGTTCTGGGCCATACGTCAATAATTCCCCTGGAGAAATAACATGTCCTCAGATAATTCGGATAAGACCGTATTCCGGAAATCACAAGGTGGTCAAGGTGGTCAAGGAGGCCGCGGCGACAGCACGGTCATCAAGCCCACGCCCGGTCGACGCGGCAGCCAGACGCAAATGCCGCGTACTCCCGACGCGATGCCGCAATCAGGCAACCGGCAGCCGGCACCGCAAGCGAGTTATGCCGCGTACGCAAACCCGGGTTCAGCCCAGTTTAAAACGCTGTATGGTCTGAACCCGGTGGTCAACGCCGCTTCGTTGCTGATTGCCGTTTTCTACAAGACCCGGCAAACGGTTTCACATCCGAATGTCGGCGGGCTGCACCAGACACTGGTGGCCGCCATCCGCAATTTCGAGACTATGGCGAATGAGAAAGGCGTCAGTTCGGAAATCGTACTGGCCGCACGCTATATCATTTGCGCAGCGCTGGATGAAGCAGTTCTGAATACACCCTGGGGAGCGGAAAGTGCCTGGACTCAACGATCCCTGCTGAGTACGTTTCACAATGAAACCCATGGCGGTGAGAAATTCTTCCTGCTCCTGGAAAAGATGAAGGAGCGCGCCGCGCAGAACCTCGATATTCTCGAGCTGATGTATATCTTCCTGAGCCTAGGCTTTGAAGGAAAATTCCAGCTTAATCCGCGTGGCCGCGAGATGGTTGAACGCATCCGGGATGACCTGTTCCAGACAATTCGCAACTTCCGCGGCGACTACGAGCGGGCGCTCTCGCCCAGCTGGCAGGGCCTGGGGAAGGCCAAGAATACCCTGGCGCATTACGTCCCGCTGTGGGTGGTAGCCAGCATCCTGGCGGGGATACTGGTGCTGAGCTATTCAGGCTTCCGTTACTGGCTGTATCACTCCACCGATAACGTCACCCAGCAGTTCAATGACATCACCGCCAATGGCTTCATCAAGAAGTCACTCATCAAATAGCCGATCAACCACCAAACGATTGCGGGCACTGGAATGAAGAAGTTCTTGGAGTTTTTCAAAAACCGGATGGTGATGTCCATTCTCGGTCTGATAGTCCTTTCTTTGCTAATTTGGTTTATTGGACCGCTTATAAAATTCGGGAGCGATAATTACGCCCCGTTCGATGGGCAGGTGACACGCCTGTTGATCATCATGGTAATGGTTGTGCTGTGGGGCCTGAATAATCTGCGCATTTCCATGCAGAACGCGAAGAACAATGCCGGTCTCGTTGCCGACCTCCAGAGCAATCAATCGAGTACACAAAATATTATCTCCGAACAACGCTCGGAAGAAATGCAGACCATCAACGCACGGTTTACCGATGCGCTGCAAACACTCCAGAAGCTGAAATTCAAGGGTAGTGGATCACGCAAGGCACTGTATGAGCTGCCCTGGTACATCATTATCGGCCCGCCGGGCTCAGGCAAAACAACCGCGCTGGTCAATTCCAGCCTTGAGTTCCCACTCGCTGAAAAGTTCGGCAAGGAAGCGCTGCATGGCGTGGGCGGCACGCGCAACTGCGACTGGTGGTTTACCAATGAGGCGGTGCTGATTGATACCGCCGGCCGCTACACCACGCAGGACAGTCATAAGGCCGTCGACAGCAGTGCATGGGACGGATTCCTGGAATTGCTGAAACGCAACCGACGCCGCCGTCCTATCAATGGCGCGATCGTGGCCATCAGTCTGCAGGAACTGCTCACACAGTCTGAAGACGAGAGAATTGCGCACGCCAAAACCATACGCACGCGTATCGACGAGTTGATGGAGAAACTGGAAATACGGTTCCCCATCTACCTCATGTTTACCAAGAGCGACCTGGTTTCCGGCTTTTCAGAATTTTTCGAGGATCTCAGCAAGGAAGCGCGCGAGCAGGTATGGGGCGTGTCCCTGCCTAATGCACCCAGCCCCTCCCAAAGTCCGGACTTTGATTTCCTTCAGGACGAATATCACAAGCTGATCAGGAGACTGTACGAACGGGTCTTGGCGCGTGTCCACCAGGAGCGCGATGTAAACCGGCGCGGTGCGATCCAGGGTTTTCCGCAGCAGATGGAAAATCTCAAAGACATCGCGCTGCAATTCGTGCAGCAGACATTCGCCAAGAACCGCTATCAATATCAGCCTTATCTGCGAGGCGTCTACTTCACCAGCGGTACCCAGGACGGTACACCGATCGATCGGTTGATCTCGTCGGTGTCCGCGAACTTCGGTTTTGATCGTGAAATCGTGCAATCCAAGTTCGGCATGGGCAAAAGTTTCTTCCTGGGTGAACTCTTCCGCGGTGTTATTTTCCCGGAATCCGAGCTGGTCGGTTCAAACAGAAAGTATGAAGCGATGATCCGCTGGACGCAGCGCGGTGCCTATGCTGGCCTGGCGTTGCTGACGATTGTCCTGATTACTGTCTGGGCGGGCAGCTTTGCCCGCAACGAAGTCTATGTGCGCGAGGTGCAATCCTATATCTCCGAATTCAATGCCGAACAGAATCGCCTCAGCTCCACGGCGGACGATCTGCGCGAGATGTTGCCGACATTGAATGCCCTGGCCAAGGCGAGTGCGGTCTATGACAAGGAAGCGCACCCCTGGTTGTCGGGACTTGGCATGTATGACGGCAGGCTCGACGAAGCCGCAGACAAAGCCTATGAAGCACAGCTTAAACGGTTGGTGATGCCGCGACTGCTGAAATACATGGAAGCCCGGCTGCGTCAGGGCAACCAGAGCGGGGACCTGTACGACAATTTCGCAACCTACATGATGTTCGGCAAAGTTGAGCACATGGACAGGGCGCGGGTCATTGCCTGGTTCAGCGCCTATTGGGATCAGGAGTTGCAGGGGCAGGCCACGCTGCGCAATGAGCTTAAACTGCACACAGCGGCGCTGATCAATCTGGAACTGACGCCAGCGGAACTCAACAAGCCGCTGGTGGCGAGCATCCGGGCGCAGCTCCTGCAGGTGCCGGTGGCGCAACGCGTCTACAGCCGGCTCCGCAACAAACCGGAATACGCGAACCGTATTAACTTGCTGAATGAATTTGGAGAGAACGTCAGGACTTCCTTCGTCAGCAGCGAAGGTGTCACGCAACGGCTGATGTTGCCAACCCTGTTTACCAAACAGGCCTATGACGATATCGACCTGTCGCCAAAATCAGAATTGCTGGCGAGTCTGGTGCGCGACAAATGGGTTCTTTCCGATGGCGACAATGCCCGTGCCGACTTCGTCAAGGAAGACCTCGACGGGATTTCCCGTGACATCAAAGAACTGTATCTCACCGATTATCGCAGCAACTGGGATAATGTCCTTTCAGCGCTGGAGGTAAAGCCGTTCGATGACTTGCGTCAGGCGAACGACACGTTACTGAAATTTACCGACGCGGTGTATTCGCCGCTGCTGGCGATCCTGAAGGTAAGCGCCGCCAATACCACCTTGACCAATCAGATGGTTTCCAATTTGCTGGATGATTCCAAGGATGGGTCCAAGGGCAAGGTAGCGGGCCTGCTCGCGGCCCAGGTCAAGCTCAATCAGGTCGATACACGCTTCCGCGACATCAACGTGTTGCTGCGTGAGGCCAAAGACAAGCCGGCTCTCATCGGCGCTACGATTCAGAAGATCCGCCAGATGCAGGAGTTCATTAACGAGATCAGCATCTCGCCCGATCCGAGCAAAATGTCTTTTGACGTGGCGAAAATGCGCTACCAAGGTGGTGCCGGTAATGCCATCACCTCGCTCATGGTGTACGCCAAGACCACCCCAGAGCCGATCAATCGTTGGCTGCAGTCCCTCGCCAATGAAACCTGGAAGGTCATTCTGCAGTCGGCGCACTCCCATGTAGATCGCGAATGGAAGAATCAGGTTCAGGGTGCCTGCAACAATACGCTGGCCGGGCGGTATCCGTTCAAGAGTGACTCAAGCAGCGAGGTCACGATGCTTGATTTCACCGAGTTCTTCAAGCCCGCGGGCACAATGGATAAATTCGCCGGTGAATTCGTCAAGCCGTTTGTCGATGGTAGCGGCGGAAATCGTGGTGTCGATAATCGCGGTCTCGGACTCTCCGCCGGCACGCTGGCACAGATCAGCCGGGCCCAGACCATTAAAGCCGTATTTTTTGGTGCGAATCCATCCGTTCCCAGTGCCAGCTTCCAGCTGCGGCCCTATTTTATGGAGAAGACCAATGCGCGCTTCACTCTGGAAGTGGGCGACACGCGCATCTCCTACAGCCACGGCCCCAAGTTCTGGACGACGCTCAACTGGACCGGAAGCGGAGAAAAGAACCGGGTACGCGTCTTGTTTGAAGATTTGAATGATCAACAACATTCCGTCACCTATGAAGGACCGTGGGCCTGGTTCAGGTTGCAGGATCGCTCCAAGCTGGCCAAAACGCCGGTCGCCAACGTCTACCTGGCAACCTACTCGGCAATCGACGGGAATCACAACGGCGACGAAGCCATCAAGGATTCCGGTAGTCATACGGTGCGCTACGAAATAAAGGGGCAGAGCGCCAATAACCCGCTAAACAAGGAATTGCTGGGTGGCTTCAGGTGTGTCGATGGCATCTAGGCGGGCACGATGAGCGCTGCCGGGGTGTATGGAAAATTGCCTGCACATGGTGATTTTATCCAGCGCAATTTGTCGCCGGCATTTGTCCGGCAGTGGGACCCGTGGCTGCAACACTTTGTCGCCGGCGCGAAGGAAAAGATGGGTGCAGATTGGCTGGATATCTACCTGACCAGTCCGATTTGGCGTTTTGTATTGTCGCAGGGTGTTATCGATGAAGGTCGCTGGGCTGGCATTCTGATGCCTAGCGTCGATCAGGTGGGAAGGTATTTTCCATTTACCATTGCGGTGCGACTGCCGGAAAATCAGAATCCGCTCGAATTCATGTCATTGCAGACGTCCTGGTTCAGCGCGATTGAAGAACTGGGATTACGCGCCCTGAATGGCGAGATAGAGCTCGATGACCTGGCACAGGAGCTGGAGGGTGTGCCGCCTGGCCTGGAATCGGCCTATGAGCCTGCGGGAGTGCCAACGGAGACTTATGCCATGCAAGTCGACATGGAGCTTGAAGAACAATCGGCTGCCTCGGCCTATCCCTGCATGCTGGATGCCATGCTGTCCAAGCTGTTGGGCAGTTACAGCATCTGGAGCACAACGGGCTCGGAGCGTGTGGCGTCCTGTGTCTTCAATGTGCAGGGATTGCCAACCGCGGACAAACTGCCGGCCATGCTGGATGGTCTGTGGCGGCAGTGGGGTTGGGTGCAACCTTATACGTTAAAATCCGGATCAGCTGAATAGCTGGTATGTCTAATTACAATTGGTCTGATTGCTAGCAATGAATGACATTACGGTCAGACGACCCATCCTGTGGGTATGCTCCTCCGCTACCAATGTGGGAACGGTGCGCAAGGTCAATGAGGATGCACTACTGGAACGACCGGAAATCGGTCTGTGGAGTGTGGCCGACGGCATGGGCGGTCATGACGCGGGTAACGTGGCGAGCAGAATGGTCGTCGAGTCTCTGGGTGATCTACAAAAGCCGGAAGGGCTCAGCGACTATGTCACGTCCATCGAGAACTCCATTCTGGATACCAACCAGCGCCTGCTCGAGTATTCGGAAATCATGCTGGATGGCCGGATTGTTGGCAGCACCGTTGTCGGCCTGATGATCTACGGGCAGATGGGCGTATGCTTCTGGATGGGTGATTCACGCTTGTACCGCTATCGCCGTCAGGAGCTGGTCCAGCTGTCGCGCGACCACAGTCAGGTTTCGGAACTGCTGCAGTCGGGTGCCATTACCGAAGCGGAAGCCGTCAATCATCCTGAATCGAATGTGATCACCCGCGCTGTGGGCACGAGTGATGAACCGTACATCGATCTGGATATATTCGATGTCCAGATCGGCGATACCTTTTTGCTGTGCAGTGATGGCCTGTACAATGCTGTCGACAAGGAAACCATTATCGGGCATTTAAACGGTAATGATACGGGCGCGATGGTTAGCGGACTGATCGACAGCGCGCTGAAAAACGGCGCGTCTGACAATGTTACCGTGGTGGCCATCAAGGGTGTCCACCATCCCCAACAAAAGAATGCAGCCTGACGCAGGCGCCACCCAATTATGAGCGAGAAAGATAAACCTGACCGCGACAAAGGCACGCCGGCCACACCAGGTTTCGATGCAGCTGGAAAGCGGAATCAGGACGCCACCGTCTTTCGCAAGGACGATGCCACGCGGCGCGCCCCCGGTGCCACACCGGGAAAAGGCCCTGCTACGCCGCCAGCGGACGACGCCACCGTCCACCGTCCGCGTAACCCTGGCGCGCAAGCTGCAGGTTCGGCAGCCGGTGACGATGCCACGCGCATCAAGCAAGCGGCGGACCGGAACCAGCGGCCAGCGTCTGATCCGTCATCGTCCGGACAAACCCGGGTGCGGCCCACGGCGCAACCAAGCTCCGGGGCACATCCGCATGTACCCAAGGTCGAGCAATTCCAGATTCTCAAGGGCCGGTTTACCCTCGAAAAGGTAATCGGTGTCGGCGGAATGGGGGTGGTCTACCGGGCCACGGATCGTCTCAAGGTAGAGGCCCGTGACCGCGAGCCTTATGTCGCGATCAAGGTGTTGAGCGAGGAATTCAAGGCCCATCCGGAATCGTTTGTGGCGCTGCAGCGCGAGTCGCGCAAGACCCAGCGTATGGCTCATCCCAACGTGGTGAAGGTTTTCGACTTCGACCGCGATGGCGACATCGTCTTTATGACGATGGAATATATGAAGGGTCGTCCGCTGGATGAGCTCATCAAGCAATACAACACAGCTGGCCTGCCGCGCCCTGAGGCCTGGAATATCCTGCACGGATTATGCTCGGCGCTGATCCATGCGCACGAAGAGAAAATCGTGCACTCGGATTTCAAGCCAGGCAACATCTTTATTACGGAATCGGGCATGCCGAAGATATTCGACTTCGGCATCGCGCGCGCCGTGGCCAATGTTGACCGGCATGGCGGAAAAACAAAAGATGTCACGGTATTTGATGCCGGTTCCCTGGGCGCCCTGACGCCGGCCTACGCCAGTATGGAAATGCTGCTCGGAAAGGAACCCGATATCCGCGATGATATCTACGCATTGGGTTGTATCACCTATGAAATTCTGACCGGCGAACACCCCTTTAACCGCCTGCCGGCAGACGAAGCATTCAAAAGCGGCTTAAAGCCAAAGAAGATCGTCGGCATAACGCGCCGCCAGTGGAAGGCGATCGAGAAGGCGCTGGCCTTCAAACGCGAAGACCGCACGCATACCGTAAAGGAATTCTACGAAGGCATACTCTCGAAGGCCAAGCCAACTTACATACTGGCTGCGGCACTGGCAATTGTCCTGGCCATTGGCCTGGGTACCTATTTCATCGTTACGACAAAATCGTCACCGCAGAATCAGGCCGGGCTGCAGCTCGACGAGATTGAATTCGGCATTCGTTACAATCTGTTCAAGGAAAAGCTGGAAAAGCTGATACGCGATCCGAACTTCTCTGATCTGTGGGAAAAGGAAGTCTGGGACGAATTCTCCGGCATGAAGACGCTACTGGCCGACCGCAAGGATAATTGGTTTACGTCGACCACCGAGCAGATCTATCAGATGTACATCAATACCTATAACGAGACTCTGAAAAAAGAGAACTACAAGCGCGCCGAAGTCCTGTTGGCCAACGCCTACCGATATACCTCGGACAGGAGCTTCCTGGATGCGGAGAAGGAGAAGCTTGCCGCGCTCATTCTTGAAGCGAACGCGCGACTAAAGGCCCAGGAAGATGCAAAAAATCGCATCACCGAGACGCGTCAGACGCAGGTTACCGAAGAAAAGCAACGCACCAACATATTCGAGCTGGCGCTGCGAAACGTCAATCAGCAACTGCGCTGCGAAGCCAATCTCAGCATGCGCGATTTTGGCGTTGCCGTTGATAAATTGCGTTCGATGGATGCGACCCGCTACCGTGGGCTGGAGCAAAACATTATTGTTACCTTGGCAGGCTGTATCAGCAAAATCGGTAAAACCCAGCCAGAACGAGCCACGGAAGACAAAAGTTATGCCTTGCGCATCTTCCCGAATAACAGCCTGATCGCTGGCATCACAATCGCTGCACGTGAGGCCTGTAACAAGTCCCTGGCAGGGTTGGGCGGGCGCGGTGAGGCCGCGATTTGCCGTGACAAACTACAGGGAACAGCCTCCGGTCCTGCACTGGTGGTTGTCCCGGGCTCAAGCGCCACGCAGGCCTTCGCCATCGGCAAATACGAAATAACGGTAAAGGAAATCAATTACTACTGTAAGGCGACCAATGCCTGCAAACCGTTGAATGCCGCCGATGACGGGTTCCCGGCCACGAATATCCGTATCGAAACAGCGACCGACTATATTCGCTGGTTAAGCAAAACAACTGGCCAGACATACCGCCTTCCGACCCGGTCAGAATGGGTGTATGCGGCCAATGCCACCAGCCGCTCGCATGATCCCAACCGTAACTGTGCCTTCAGCACCCACGGCATTGAAAAGGGCGGGCAACTGGTGCGCGCCAACGTGGGGGTGCAGAACAGCTGGGGACTGGTGAACTACCTGGGCAACGGCCAGGAGTGGGTTTATGACAAAGGCCGGAACCTGGTAGCAGTCGGCGGATCGTATGAAGATTCAATGGAGCGCTGTAATGTTGATTCGGTTGCGAGTCACTCCGGCAATCCGGACAACAAGACAGGGTTCAGAGTTGTTCGGGAGATTGGGCAATAAATGAGCGACGACATGAGAATATATTCGCAGCAGCTGCGGCAGCTCGTCGATGAGTACTACCATCAACAGATATCGGTGGATGTTTATCATGCGCAGCGCAAGTTGATATTTGACAAAATCGAGATGGAGCAGGCTGGCGACTCAGGCAGCAGTGAGACACGGAAGAAGGAATCACTGATGGAGCCGACGCCTCATTCATGAGGATAAGAGCACAGTAACAGGCTACACAGAAAACGAGTTGGCAGGGTGCGCTTGCGTTAGTAAATACCAGCCACGAAAACCAATAATTATTCACTATCCTTCAAAGCGGCAAGGCTAAAGTAAAAATGGTAAGTACGATTAACAAGCAGACAGTACTGGTCTGGCATTCAGGCCACGAAAGCGATCGCTTTTTCAACATGCTGGCGTTGGGTATGCTGGTGATCTTTATCGCGCTGACAATATTGATAAAAACCAGACCGGCACCTGTTGTCGACCGGACCATAGCCATCGTGATACCTGAGCGTGTCACCAAATTCATGGAGGAAATGGCCAAACCGCAACCTGTTCTGGAAGTAAAGCCGGAGGCCGCACCACCGCCAAAAACCGAGGAACAGATCCAGCGCCCGGCGGCACCCGAGGTACAGAAGCCTAAATCCAAAACCGAGGAGCGGGCCCGCAAGAATGCCCAAAGCAGCGGTCTGTTGGTGCTCGCCAAGGAACTGACTTCAATCGCCGATTCCTCAAACATCAATTCAATGGTGGCCAAGAAGATCAATACCGCTCCGACCAATACCGCCGCGGCCACAGTGAACACGAACATTATTACCTCCGATACCGGCAGAAAGACCGCCGGTGTCAGTCAAGGCGCACACGTGGCCACGGTCGGCACCACAACGCTGGACGACAACCAGAAGCAAGTGGCGCAAGGGCTGCTTTCCGCCAGCACGGAGAAGACCTCCAGGCCGGCCGGCGCAGCCAGCGGTACCGGGCATGGCAAGAACGTGCGCGGGGATGAAGATGTGGCCATGGTGATGGATCAGCACAAGAGCATGCTGTACACCATCTACAATCGGGCGCGGCGCGCCAATCCTGGCCTAAAGGGAAAAATCGTCCTCGTGCTTACCATCCAGCCATCCGGTGAAGTATCGAACGTCGTGATCAAATCCAGCGAACTCAATGCCCCGGAACTGGAGGCATCGCTGGTCGCCCGCATCAAACAATTCGACTTCGGCAAGCGCCAGGGCGGGCCGCTGACGGTAACCATTCCGGTGGAATTCCTGCCGTCCTGATAACAAGTTATCAGGTCTTTGCTTGTTCAGTGCGGAGTGACACCGCTTTGACAGGCTGAATGCCCTGGATTATCCTTATATATATCTACATATATACGGTAATCCAGATGAGCAAGGTCTCGTTGCGCAAGGTAGGATCGAGTTATGTCACGACGATCCCGTCGGAACTGGTGCAGGAACTACACCTCAAGTCCGGCAATAAATTCGAGGTTACAAAGGAGAATGGCCGGCTCGTGCTCACGCCTGTTACCCCCGAGCTCGATGCGGTGATGAAGGCCCATGAGAAGGTACTGCTGAAATACCGCGCCGCCTTCCAGCGCCTGGCAGATGCCTGAGCGATGCCGAAGTTTCTTGGCATCGAGGCAGTTATCGCCATCCACTACGACCAGATCGCCACCTTCGGCGGTGCTCATGGCCTGCGCGATCTGGGTTTGTTGGAGTCGGCCCTCGGTCAGGCCCAGCAGACCTATGCCTACAAAAGGGATATTTACGAAGCCGCCGCACAATATTGCGTGTCGCTGGCCAAAGACCATCCGTTCCTGGACGGCAACAAACGCACAGCAGCAGCATGTATGCTCACGTTCATGCTACTGAATCAGGTAGAGCCGACACTCACCTCCGACCAGCTCTTTGAGTGGACGCTGCGTGTCGCGATCAGCGAACTGGATCGGCAAAAATTGGCAATCCTGCTACGGGAACATTCCCGTCGCACAAAGCGTTAGGCCACAACAAGATATCTGCCCCGTTACTACCCCCACTTCATCGGCCCAACCCTACCGCTAGTCCGTCCAACTCATTGTTTTCACTAATAATTAATTCAATGCCAACCCAAGGGGCACCACGGAAACTTTCATAACATATTGATATTGCTATCAATTGATACTATTCAACAGTAGAGAAACAGCCAAAAGGTAGGGTTATACCCCAGAAACTACGCACTACTGCGCATAGATAAGCCATTACGGCGTAAGGTACTATCCTCTCCGCTCCGATAAAGGCACACCGGATTCTAACTTTAACTTCCGGCACGCAACGCCACTGACGGCCCGTCCTCCATACCTTATAT
>Ga0315281_10012623_pt1 | contig 11489 bp, 6 predicted proteins | sample YL17G07_0_MG_FD_204540 | JGI IMG/M metagenome (GOLD analysis project Ga0315281, IMG submission 204540) | Sediment microbial communities from Yellowstone Lake, YNP, Wyoming, USA - YL17G07_0 | ecosystem: Environmental > Aquatic > Freshwater > Lake > Sediment | place: USA: Wyoming | collected... | reverse complement strand
ATCCGCATCTTGAACACATCCATTCGTTGGCAGGAGGCGAACATCATGAAAAAGAGCAGAGGTAAAGCGCACCCACGCCCGGCTCGCGCAACCGCCGCGGACAAGGCTGTCGAGCAATCGTTCGGGCTGGCACGGGAGGCTTACGGCGCCGTGGGCGTTGACGTGAACTCCGCTCTCGATACGCTTGCCGCCGTTCCGATCAGCATGCATTGCTGGCAAGGCGACGACGTCGCCGGGTTCGAATCGGCGGGCGCGGAACTGGGCGGCGGGCTGGCGGTCACGGGCAATTATCCGGGCAAAGCCCGCACGCCAGATGAACTCAGGAAAGACCTGGAAAAGGCATACAGCCTCATTCCCGGCAAACACCGCCTGAACCTGCACGCCATGTACTGCGAGACCGGAGGAAAGAGAGTCGAGCGCAACAAACTCGAGGCGCGCCATTTCGCCCGCTGGATGGATTGGGCAAAATCCCGGCGAATCGGACTGGACTTCAACCCGACCTGCTTCGCGCATCCCAAAGCCGCCGACGGGCTCACTCTCACCCACCCGGATGAGGGCATCCGCCGCTATTGGATCGAGCACGCCGCCGCGTGCCGCCGCATCGGCGCCGCGTTTGGGCAGGCGCTCGGAAAACCCTGCGTCACCAACCTGTGGATTCCCGACGGCGCCAAGGATGTTCCGGCGGACCGCAAGGGACCCCGGGAAAGGCTGAAGAGCTCGCTCGATGAGATTTTCGCCGAGCCGATGGACCCCAGCCTCAACCTGGACTCGCTCGAGGGCAAACTCTTCGGGATCGGCTCGGAGAGCTATGTCGCCGGTTCCCACGAATTCTATCTCGCCTACGCCGTGGCCAACTCCAAGATCCTTTGCCTGGACGCGGGGCATTTCCACCCGACCGAAATGGTCGCGGACAAAATATCCTCCGTTCTCACGTTCCTCGACGAGATCCTGCTGCACGTCAGCCGCGGCGTTCGATGGGATAGCGATCACGTCGTCACGCTCACGGACGATCTGCTGGCCATCGCGCGCGAGATCGTCTGCAATGGATACCTGTCCCGCGTCCACGTCGGCCTCGACTATTTCGACGCCAGCATCAACCGCGTGGCGGCCTGGGTGATCGGCATGCGCAACATGCTGAAGGCATTGCTCATCGCCCTGCTGGAGCCCGCCGGCCCAAGGCGCGCGGAAGAGGACGGCGATTTCACCTCGCGCCTCGCCTTGATGGAAGAAGCGAAAGCGCTTCCCTGGGGCGCCGTTTGGGATTACTATTGCCTGAGCCGGAACGCTCCCGCGGGGCAATCCTGGCTGCGCGTTGTCAAGGAGTATGAGCGCAGAGTTCTCAGCAAACGCTCATTATGATATCAAGAAGCCGTCAAAGGGGCACAATCACTCTTGTCCAAAACAGAATTTGCGACTATGAGATTATCCTTGATGGAAGAAGGTAAAATCATCATAGATCAAAGTACAAACCTGATTTCTGGGACTCCGACAGGAGTCCAGGACTCCGGGACTCCGACAGGAGTTCAAGATCGGCGGTCTTGTACGCGACCGGATAGCCAAACACCAGGGGACTCCGACAGGAGTCCAATGTGAATAGCCGTGGGTGAAACCCACGGGACAGGTTGAAAAAAGCGCCCCAACCCCGCAAGGGGTTGAACCAGCCGGATTTGGGAGTTCGCCCCCTTTCAGGGTTGGACGAAAAAGAGGCGGCCTCCTTCCGTGGGTTTCACCCACAGCTGGCGAAGCCGTCGAAGACTTTCACATTTTCCCCTTCGGGGAAACGTCTTGGACAATGGTGGGATACAACACAAACTCCTATCCGAAAAAGGATATTGCGCCATGAATACCCTTGCTAAAAGCATTGCCTCGGGTGCTCTCCTATTCTCCTGCTGCCTGCCCGGCGTGGCCGCCGACAACGCAGCCGTGTCGCCGGCCCGGCTGCGCTGCGAATTCCGCGAGGAACCGCTCGGCGTTGACATCGCCCATCCGCGGCTGAGCTGGCAGCTGGACGCCCGCGCCGCCGGTGTCCGTGGCCTGCGGCAGTCGGCATATCAGATCCTGGTTGCCGGCACGCCAGAGAAGCTGGCGAAGGAGACGGGCGATCTGTGGGATAGCGGGCGGGTCGAGTCCGGCCAAACCATGCTGGTTCCTTATGGCGGCAAGCCGCTCGTCTCGTCACAGCAGGTTTTCTGGGCGGTTCGTGTCTGGGATGATGCGGGAAGGGTGTCGCCGTGGAGCCGGCCGGCTTCGTGGACGATGGGTGTGCTGAAAGACGCGGATTGGCATGCGAAATGGATCAGCGCGGAAGGAGCTTCATTGGCCGGCGCGAAGACGGAGGTATACGAAACGTTGCTCCTGCGCCGGGAGTTCGCCGTGAAGCCGAAACTGAAGCGCGCCGTGGTTCATGTGTGCGGGCTCGGGCAATACGAGATAACCTTCAACGGCAGGAAAGTGAGCAACGACCTGCTCTCGCCCGGCTGGACCAACTACCGCAAGACCTGTCTCTACGACACCTACGATGTCACCGCGATGCTCCGTCCGGGCGCCAACGCCGCCGGAATCTTCGTCGGCAATGGCATGTACAATGTGGTGGGCGGACGCTACACCAAATTCACCGGTTCGTTCGGGCCGCAGAAGGCCATCGCGCAACTCCGCCTGGAATACGGCGACGGAAGCGTCGAGACGGTCGGCACCGACGGGAAATGGCGCGTCGCGCCCGGCCCGGTCACCTTCTCCTGCGTTTTCGGCGGCGAGGACTACGACGCGCGGCTGGAGCAGGCCGGCTGGGACCAGCCAGGGTTCAAGGACAGCGCGTGGGCTCCGGCACTCGAGACGAAAACGCCGGGCGGCGCCCTGCGCGGGGTCACGGAAGCCGCGCCGCCTATCCGTGCCTTCGACGTGCTCAAGCCCGTCGCCGCCAGGCAGCTCAGGCCGGGCCTGACGGTCTATGACCTGGGGCAGAATGTCTCCCTGATGCCGCGCATCACGGTGAAGGGCCCCGTTGGCGCCTCGGTCAAAATCACCCCGTCCGAACTGGTGCATGGCGACGGCAGCATCAACGATACGGTGTGTGGCGGACAGTCCTTTTACACCTACAAACTGAGCGGCAAAGACAGCGAGACTTGGTTTCCCAAGTTCTTCTACCGGGGCGGGCGCTATCTGCAGGTGGAACTCAGTTCGCCCACGGGGATGGCGTTGCCGACCGTGGAGTCCATCGAGGGGGTGGTCGTGCATTCGTCCGCCGCACCCGTTGGAGAGTTCTCCTGCTCGAATGAGCTGTTCAATCGCATTCGCACGCTCATCCGCTGGGCCCAGCGCAGCAACATGATGAGCGTGATCACCGATTGCCCGCATCGCGAAAAACTCGGCTGGCTGGAGCAGTACCACCTGCACGGACCCTCGCTGCGCTACGAGTGGGACATGTCCACCCTCTACGCCAAGGGAGTCAACGACATGGCCGAAGCCCAGCGGCCCAATGGCTTGGTGCCCGACATCGCCCCGGAATACACCGTCTTCAGCGACGGATTCGTGGATTCACCGGAATGGGGCGGCTCCTACATCATCGTTCCCTGGCAGCAGTACGAATGGACCGGCGACATCGAGCTTCTCCGCAAACACTTCGACGGGATGAAACGCTATGTGGACTACCTGACCACCAGGTCCAGGGATCACATCGTTTCCCACGGACTCGGCGACTGGTACGACATCGGGCCGGGCGATCCCGGCTACGCCCAGCTTACGCCGACTTCCGTGACGGCGACCGCGTATTATTACACCGATGCGGAGATCGTGGGCCGGACGGCGCGCCTGCTCGGTAGAACGGAGGACGCCGAAAAATACGGAAAACTCGCCGCCGAAATCCGCAACACCTTCAACAAGAAGTTCTACGACCCGGCCACGGGCAAATTCGCGACCGGCTCGCAGTGCGCCAACGCCATCGCACTGGCGATGAACATCGCCGAGCCCTCCACCCGTCAGGCCGCCCTCGATGTGATTGTAAGGGACGTGCGCAGCCGCGCCAACTCTCTTACCGCCGGGGACATCGGCTTCCACTACCTGTTGCGGGCGCTGGCCGATGGCGGCCGCTCCGACGTCATCTTCGATATGAACAACCAGTCGGAAAAGCCCGGCTACGGATACCAACTCCAGCTGGGCGCCACCAGCCTGACGGAAGGTTGGGCGGGCCAGTCTTCGCAGAATCACTTCATGCTCGGCCACATCATCGAGTGGTTCTACAGCGGCCTTGCCGGCATACGCCAGGCGCCGGACTCCGTGGCCTTCGGGAAAATCGTCCTCGATCCGAACCCCGTCGGGGACATTCGCTGGGTCAAGGCGTCCTACGAATCGGTCCAAGGCCGGATCGTCTGCGATTGGGAAATCAAGGACGGCGATTTCGTTCTGGCCGCGTCCATACCCCCCAACACGACGGGGGAGATTCACGTCCCGGCCCGCGAAAGCCCCCAAGTCACGGAAGGCTCCACCCCGGCGGAAAAGGCCCCAGGGGTCCGCTTCTTGCGCATGGAACGGGGCAAGGCGGTTTATCAGGTGGTTTCCGGTTCCTACCGGTTTAGGTCCGAGGGGCCTTTTTCAGACGGAAGTCGTACTTCCCGGGAGACCGCGATCCCAATGCGGATAGATTCGCCCTCTCTTGAATAAGATCCACCTGCCCATCCAGGCCGGAATCAGGGGGCCGGCTCGGGCTTCGACGCCAATTCCATCGCCGCCAGCCATGCCGCTTCGGTGATTTCCCGGATCGCGGCGGTCTTCGTGTGATAGCCCGATCTCCGGGTCGTGGTCTGCCGGAGCACGATCACGTGGATGTCCCCGTCCCTGTTGCTCTCGACGGTCAGGCCGCCCACCCGCTTGCGGACGAAGTCAAGGCGTTTCGGGTCGAGCAGGCCGAACGACTGCTTCGCAATCAGGACCGCGTAGAGGTAGGGGTATTTCGTTCCCTGAACGTTGTTGATGGCGACTTGCAGCTGCATCCCGAGAAAGTCCTCCGGCGCCTTGGTGAAGCGGACGAACACGCGGGCCGAGAGCGGGACGCGCTTGCTTCCCTCGCCGGCCATTTGGAACATCGGATGGACTTCGAAGGGCGCGATCTTGAATGCGTCCATCCTCTCGAGCGCGGTTTCCAGCGCCTCTATCTGCTGGCGCAACGCCACCGGCCTCCACACTCGCCGGGTGCCGATGATCCAATGCGGCAGGAGGAGGACAGCCGCGTCGGCGGCGAAGACCGGCGCCCAAAGCTGCGGGCCGTGTTGCACCGCGAGAAACAAGAAGACCATCAGCCCCGCGAGGACGAGAGCCGCCAGCGTAAGGAATCCCAGCGGGCACGTAATGTCAACGAAGGATTGATCCCACCTCCACATGCTCCTCTCGAGTTTGCTCACTTCCTGGAACCGGTCCCGCGTGGTCCTTTCCCACTCGCCCGCGCGAAGCTTTCCGGACGGCGCGAGGTCGTAGCCTTTCACGAGCAGAAAAGCGGTGCCGGCGAGGAGAATGAGGACCGTCCCCAACAGCAGCTGCGGCGGCGCGGCGGACGAGAGCTGCGTCTGCGCCGCCAGCCCCGCGAGAATCAGCGCCGCCGCCGCAAACATGCGGGCGCGGTACCCCAGGCGCGGCCAGACGTGGAATTGCAGAAGATGACGGCGTTCGCGGTCAGGCAACAGCGCAGATTGCATGGTTTCGGCCTCCTGAATTCATTAAGTGTCATCACCCACAGAAGAGACTGGATTTCCCTTCCGTGTCCTCCAAAATCCAACGGTCCCGAAAAACTGTGGACGGAAGCACGGTTCGCCTTTTCGGAAAGCCGCTTCACTAGCGATCTCCTTTTCGGAGAGCCGCTTCACTCCCTAGGTATCTTCCTGCCCGCTTCAGCGGGCACCTCCTTGCCCCCGGCTTCAGCCGGTGGGATAGACACACCCTCCGCCCCGGCAATCCAGCGCGCTTCAGCGCGGCTTCTCGATTCCTCCTCCGAAAACACTTCTCCTGCCCCCCAAACCACTGTCTCTTTGTCCCTGCAATCCACACCTGCCATGCCCCGATCACCTTTCCAGATAAGCCACTTTCTCCTCGTCCACGAAATCCCCATACCTCTCCAGCGTGGCATTGACCCTGCCCTTGCCGTGATGCTCTTTCTGGCCGCCCACATACCGCACCAAACCATCCAAGTCGTGCAAGCCAAAACTCACCGCGCCAAACCCGCGCTGCCATTGGAGCGAGGCTCGCCCGAATTCCTCGTTGATCGCATGCGAACACGTGCCCTTGATCTTCCCCAGCCAATCCGAAAGGGTCACATGGGGTTCCATCTGGATGAGCAGATGCACATGGTTCTCGGTGCCACCCAGTCCCAGGAAGCGGATGCCCTTCGATTTCTCACTGTAATCCGTCAGGAAGGCATGGGTTCGAGTTTCCTTTTCTTCCCTCAGGCAAGGAACGTTGTTCTTGGTGTGCCAATTGAGATGAAGGTAGATTTCGGAGTAAACATGCGTCGAGGTGGAAAGCATGCTGAAGCCTTTCGAGAAGCCGCGCTGAAGCGCGCTGTGAAGTGGAAAGCCATTGCCCCTTTATCCCACCGGCTGAAGCCGGGGGCAAGAAATCGCCGCCTGAAGGTGGCGTCTGGTACTTGACCATCCGGTCACATCACCGCCTGAAGGCGGCGTCTGGTACCTGACTATCCGGTCACGTCACCGCCTGAAGCCGGCGCGCCGCGAAACTCCAAGATTGCCTTCCCGACCGGGGACGGCAGCTCACAAAGCCCCAACGAGGAATGGATAGGGATTACCCCTTTTCACATTCGGCTGGAAGCGAGGCAAGGAAGAGGCATCCAGAGTCGGCTGATGGTGTGCTCAAGTCTTGTCTATTCCTCCTATTGCAGTGGTTGGTGTCCGCAAACCACTAAGCGGCAGTGGCCGGACTCCTGCGAACAGCCTGAAACAATTCCTCATACCCCACTGTCCGCCAATACAACACACACGCGCCCTGGCACAGGGCGAAGTGCTCGCACTCCCGGCAGAGCGCGTGGGCCATCTGTTTCTTCTTGTAGTGCTGCGCCGGCTCCCCGAACCACACCGCCTCAAACCCATCCCGAAGAAGGTTCCCCACGCCCTCGGTGAAGCTCGAGCACGGCAGCACGTCGCCCGACGGCGACACGTGGATCAGCCCGTCGCAGGCCGCGCAGCCCTTCTGCCCCAGGCCGTGCGCGATCGGGTTGAAAACGCACATCGGGATCGGAGAGTACCACAGGAAAGCGATCCTCCGGCGGTCCGCGTGGTCCCTGGCCCTCAACACGTGTTCCCCGATCCGGCTGTAGGAGATCTGGAGGGATTGGTGGGGCGGCTGGGCCGGCGTGCCCGTCGGAATGATCATGTTCATGGAAACCCGCTCGAGTCCGAGCGACTTGGCAAGGTCAATGATCCCGCTCAGGTGCTCCGCGTTGCCCCCGCAGACCGTGGTGTTGGTGTGGACGTGCAGCCCCGCGTCCCGCAAGTTCCGGATGCCCTCGAGCGCGCGGTCGAAGGCGCCGGGGCCGCGCGTGAGGGCGTCGTGGACCTCCGCCGTGGGGCCTTCGAGGCTGACCTGGGCGGACGCGAGGCCGGCCTCCGCCAGTTGCCGCACCAGATCCTTCGAAGCGCAAGCCAAGCCGTTGGTGATCAGATTCACGCGCATCCCGCGGCTCTTCGCATGGGATATGAACTGCGGCAGATCGGCGCGCAAGGTGGGCTCCCCGCCGGTGAAGCTGACGCTGGGGACCTTGCCGTCCAGAGCGACGCGGTCAATCACCGTCAGGACCTCCTGGGTTGTCATTTCGTGGCCGCTCTGTCCCGGCCGATTTTCCCCGCATCCGGCGTAGCAGAACCTGCACGCGAGGTTGCAGCGGTAAGTGAGCGCGATTTCGCTAAGGACGGGATACTTGGTGACGCTGCCGGTGAAGGGCGTGACGGAGGTGGCGAGGCGTTTCGCGGCGTCGCCCAGGCGCCCGGACAAAAGATCGCGCACGTCGCAAAAGAACGCGTGGATCTGCGCGATGCGTTCGGGACACCGATCCGCGCCCGCCGAGAGCGCGATCGAGCGGATCTTCTCGCCATCCAGCGCCCGCCGCAGAAGCCGCCCGCCGGTGGGGTTGATGGGATAGGTCTCGAGCGGCACCTTGATCAGCACGTTGTCCTCGAGCCGAACGCGGACATGCGGCCGCACGTTTGCGGCGAATGTATCCACCCAGTCCAGGTCCTCGAGCCGGGAGCCGAAAGGGGGAGACTCTGGCGCCGCGCAACCCCGCATCAGTGCGCTCCTCCGCTCACGCACGCGCTGTGGCACGCGCTGTGGCAAGCCGAATGGCAAGCATCATGGCAGGCCGAATGACACGCGTCGTGGCAGGCGTCGTGGCAAGCCGAATGGCACGCGTCATGGCACGCGCTATGGCACGCCTCCACGGCATAAGCGGCGACCGTGGCGTCCGAACCCACAGGCGCGCCTTTCAGGAAATACGAGTACCCCTGCCCGGCCAAGCTGTGCGGATCGGGGAAAGCCGTCGCCACCTGCTGAATTCTGTTCTCATCGGGACCGGAAATCCTTTCCTGACGCGAGGGGGCGAAATACGGGAAATAATGCCAGTGGTAAGGTGTGTCGAACGGACCACCCACAAGAACGTCCTGATCCCTGGAAGGAATGGGCGGGGGTTTCACGCCGGTCCGCGGGCCGGACTCCCCCTCGAATTCCTTCTGGTAAAAGGCGCGCGTGGCATCCAGATCGCAGTCCCAAGCCTTTTCCTGGATTCCGCGCGAAAGCGCCCGCACCAGGGTCTCGGCCGCGTTGGGAGCCAGCGTCCCGTCGGCGTTCATGCACTCCAGGAGCGCTTGCGCGTAGGGGATCGGGGGCGAGGGCAGCGGCGCGATCTTCTCCAAAGTAAGCGGCGAGTAGCTGGTGACGCGCACGATTCCGCTTTGCTCGAGCTCCAGGATCAGGAGCGACACGAGCCTTTTCAGCGGCACGTCGCAGAGATAAGCCGCTTCGAGGGCGTCGAGCTTGGCCACCTTGCCGTTGTTGCGAAAACTCTTGAGCTCCACTTTGGGAGCTGTCCAATCCTCGCGGTCCCATTGCACCGTGTTCAGCCGCTTGGCCGCGCTGACCATCGAGCGGTGCTTGATCACGGCGAAAAGAAACACCAGCCCGAAGAGGCCGGCGGCGAAAGGCAGGATTCCCCATCGTGAGGGAGCGGGGCTGCTCTCGCGGCCCGGCCGATAGACGTCCACACGCTCCGGCGGGTTGAGGCGCTGCACTCTCTGACGCGCGGATGGGATCTGGGCTTCGATGGGCGCTTGCGTCCGTGATCGGGCCTCGGCGGCAATCTTCGCCCGCGCTTCGGCATCGGCCTCGGCAAGCTCCGCCCGCAGCTTGGCTTCGATGGGGGAAGGCGGAGGGGACATTTCCGCGAACACCGTCGCGGGCACATAGTATTGGACCTCGAATTTCTCTTGCGTTCCCATCTGGTTCTTGTGTGCGCGCACCACCAGGAAGCGGTCGCCTTCCCGCGGCTCCGTGGCGGGCGTCACCGCCGTTCCGCGCCGCCCCAAATAGGAAAGGAGGTATCTCTCGTTTACGAACTTCTCTGTCTTCAGGCCAAGTTTCGAGGCCTCCTCGAGGCTCATCTCCGGCTTCTCCACTTTGAGAGGGAAGCGGACGTACACCGTCTCATGTTCGAGCGGCGCGTCCCACTCCACCGGCGCCCAATGGAACACCACGAGTTCGCCTTGTCCGGGCTGAAACGTCCGCGACAGGTACCCCGCCATCCTGTAGTCGGAGATGTAGGTCAGGACAAACGTGATTTCCCCGGGGCCGAACCTCTGCCCGCCGCCCAGCAGGACGTCCCACTTGTCCCCCAGGTTCCGCAGGTCCAGCGAGTAGCGGTTCTGGCCGTCCACCACGGCGCCGCAGCTCGGCGTCTGCCACTGAATGCGGGCCCGCTCGCCCTGAAAGTAGAACCCGCCCATGGTGCCGCTGTTGACCTTCCAATGCACCTTGTACTGCACCATGGCTTTCCCGTTGGGGGCGAGCGCCACCTCGGTCTCGACCCATTCCATCCGGGCATCCACCGCGGCTCGCGCCGCGCCCGGCAAAAGGAATAGGGCGCACAGAAAGAGGAGGCACGCTCCCCGCAACTGGCGCCAGAGATGTCTTCGGGATGCCTTCATCATGGAAACTCCTGTTCCGTGTATGATGACGTACTTAAGAGGATCTTGCGAAATGCCATATCCCCTCACAATTCGGTCCGTGTCCGTCCGTGCTTGTCCGTGTCCGTCCATCCCACGCTCTGATGGAACCGGCCAAGGAGGCTCATATCGCAAGGCCCTCCGTACTTAACGCCGTGGGATTGTAAGGACCTGAACGCGTCCGGAAGCCGCTGTAACATTTCGCCGCTCCGCTATGCGGGGATTGAACGTCAACGCCATTTCCGTAATCTAGCAGAGGTACTCCATCCGTTCCGCCACCGTGAGGGATTGGAACCATCGCGCCTTGGCTTCGGGCGTCTCTTCGGAGAGGTCGTGCCACACAAAGTAGCGCATCACTATCGTTTCACGGTTTCCGCCCGCTTCAGCGGGCTACTTCTTGCCCCCGGCTTCAGCCGGCGGGAACAAGGTTCTCCTTCTTCGCGGGTTTTAGCGCGCTTCAGCGCGGCTTCTCGACACGCTTCAGCCTTGTCTTTGTCCCGTCCTTTGCTGAAGCGGGTCGAGAAGCCCGGCTGAAGCCGGCTGGGTCGCTGAGATAATACACCCCTTTCCCCACCGGCTAAAGCCGGGGGCAAGGAGGAGCCGCCTAAAGGCGGCTGAGAATACGCTCAAGTCTTGTCTGTTACTCATATTCCAGTGGTTAAGGTGCGCAAAACCCTTAAACGGTAGTGAGTAACGCATCTTGCCGTTTCTTCCTCTTGCCGGATCCCGGGAATTCTCCCGCGCGCCTTTCCACGGCGCAAGAAAACATCCGCGCCCCTTCCTACCTTACATAACACATCCAGTGTCGTGCCCGCAACTTCCGCAAGGCGAGCAGCCGCTTTTTCAGCCCGCTGTTTCCTGCCGCTTCGCCCGGAAATAGGCCGACAGCGGCGCCGCGCACGCCTCGGCCAGGACGCCGCCTTCGTACTCGACCCGGTGATTGAACGTTTCAATGTCCAAAAGGCGGATATGGGAAACCACCGCCCCGCTCTTGGGGCTCGTGGCGCCGAAATACACCCGGCGGACGCGCGACAGAACCAGCGCGCCCGCGCACATCGGGCAGGGCTCCAGCGTCACGTACAGATCGCAGTTCTCCAGCCTCCAGTCCCCCAGGACCCGCGCGGCCCGCCTGAGCGCCAGGATCTCCGCGTGGGCGGTCGGGTCCTTCCGGGAAATCCGCTCGTCGTGGGCCGCGGCCAGAAGGTCGCCTTCGGGACCCACCACGATCGCGCCGACGGGAACTTCATCCGCGCCCACCGCCCGATGGGCTTCCTCCAA
>Ga0315281_10012621_pt1 | contig 11491 bp, 8 predicted proteins | sample YL17G07_0_MG_FD_204540 | JGI IMG/M metagenome (GOLD analysis project Ga0315281, IMG submission 204540) | Sediment microbial communities from Yellowstone Lake, YNP, Wyoming, USA - YL17G07_0 | ecosystem: Environmental > Aquatic > Freshwater > Lake > Sediment | place: USA: Wyoming | collected... | reverse complement strand
AACAACCGCAGGCGCTGTAGTGATTAAAGTTTGTCCATGCGTTTGTCTCAGTCAACCAGCCCAACATAAGGAACAGAAAAGGTCATGTCACAACGAATATCACGCAGGCGCTTCCTGACGCTGGCCGGGGCCGCAGGATTCACCATGGCATTGAGCCCCGGAGAACTGCTGGCCCAGTATCGTTACCTGTCGCCGGTGTCCGTGCCGAATCCACTTGCGGACTATCCCAATCGCGATTGGGAAAGGATCTACCGCGACATCTTCCGGCACGACAAGACCTTCGTCTTCATGTGCTGCCCGAATGACACGCACAATTGCCTGCTGAATGCCTTTGTCAAAAATAATATCGTCGTACGCATCGAGCCGACCTACGGTTACGGCAAGGCCACGGACCTCTATGGCAACAAGGCCAGTCATCGCTGGGACCCGCGGTGTTGCCAGAAGGGCCTGGTGCTGGCCCGGCGTTTCTATGGCGACCGGCGCGTCAACGGCGCCTTCCTGCGCAAGGGTTTCAAGGAATGGGCGGACAAGGGCTTCCCGCGCGACCCGAAGACCGGCGCTGCGCCGAAAGAACTGATGCGGCGCGGCTGGGATTCCTGGGTGCGCGTTCCGCACGAGACCGCCTTTCAGTATCACGCTAAAACACTCCACAACATCGCCAAAACCTATTCCGGCGACAAGGGCAAGGAATACCTGCTGGCGCAGGGCTATGACCCGGATATGGTGGATCAGGTCGGTGGCGCCGGCACGCGGGTGATGAAATTCCGCGGCGGCATGGCAAAACAGGGCATCTTGCGCATCGTCGGCGCCTTCCGCATGGGCAACAGCATGGCGTTGCTTGACGCCAAGGTCCGCGGCGTGAAAGAAGAAGATGCCAAAGGTTCCGGAGCATGGGATTCCTATTCTTTCCACACCGATCTGCCACCGGGACATCCGATGGTCACCGGCGACCAGACCAACGATTTCGAACTGTTTGATACCGAAAATGCAAAATTGATTATTGCCTGGGGCATGAACTGGATCACCACCAAGATGCCAGATTCCCACTGGATGACAGAAGCGCGACTCAAGGGTGCGAAAACCATTGCGGTAACGGTCGAGTATTCCGCGACCGCTTCCAAATGCGATGAAGTGATCGTCATCCGCCCGGCCGCCGATCCGGCGCTCGCGCTCGGCGTCGCGCAGGTCATGATGTCGGAAAAACTCTACAACGCTGATTTCGTGAAGCGTTATACGGACCTGCCGACGCTGGTGCGTATGGACACTCTGGAACGTCTCAAGGCGAGCGACGTGTTCCCCGATTATAAAAACAGAACACTCAACAGCTGGACGCAGGTTATACCGAAAGATCAGAAGGCGCCGCCCACAACCAAACAGAACGGTCTCCATGTGCCGGAGGCGTTGGTCCCCGATCTCGCAGACAGCGTGATATGGGATGCCCAGAAGAAGGCGCCGGTCGGCATGGCCCAGGGTGACATGGGCGAACATTTCCAGAAGCTCGGCGTGGACCCGGCGCTGGATGGAGAATTCGAGATCACCCTGGCGGACGGCGCCAAGGTCAAGGCGCGCACGGTCTTTGATCTCACCCGTGAATATCTGAACGCCAACCTGACACCGGAACTGTGCAGCAAGGTCACCTGGGCGCCAAAGGAGGCCATCATATCGTTGGCGCGAGACATCGCCGGCAGCGGCGGCAAGACGCTGATCGCCTGCGGCATGGGACCGAACCAGTTCTGGAACAATGACAACAAGGACCGCTCACTGTTCCTGGTGCTGGCCCTGGCCGGCAGTCTTGGTCAGCACGGCGGCAACATCGGTTCCTATGCCGGCAATTACAAGCTCACCTTGTTCTCCGGCCTGGGCAAATGGGCGAATGAAGATCCATTCCATATCCAGCTGGAGCCGCATGGCGAGGTCAAATACAAGAGCTATCTGCGCTATGAGTCCATGCACTACTGGGCGAACGGCGAGCGGCTGATGAAGGCCGGCGAGAAAAAGATCACCACCGGGGCGCATGTCCCGACACCGACGAAATCCATCTGGCAGGTCAATTCGAATTCAAGCCTCGGCAACCAGAAGGGCCATTACGATGTGGTATTCAACACCCTGCCCCGCTGCGAACTGGTGGTCTACAACGAGTGGTGGTGGACCGCCTCCTGCGAATACAGTGACATCGTCTATGGCGTGGACTCATGGATGGAATTCAAGTATCCGGATATGACGGCCTCCAACACCAACCCGTTCCTGCAACTCTACCCGCGCACGCCGGCGCGACGCGCCTTTAATACTATTTCCGATAACGAGACCTACCTCGGTGTGTCGCGCGAGCTGGCCAAGATCACCGGCGACAAGCGTTTTGAGGACATGTGGCACTTCATCGCCGAGAACCAGCCGGAGGTTTATCTCCAGCGCATACTCGATTATTCAGCGCCGTTCCGCGGGTACGATTTTGAAGACCTGGAAAACCTGGCCAAGGCCGGCATACCGGCGCTGACGAATGTCCGCACCTATCCGCGCATCAACAGCTACGAACAGGTTCAGGAATCGAAACCCTGGTATACGAAGACGGGGCGGCTGGAATTTTACCGGCCGGAACCGGAATTTATCGAGGCCGGTGAAAATCTCGTGGTCTTCCGTGAACCTTCGGAGGCCACCTTCCATGAACCCTGCGCTATCCTCGCGGCAGCGCATCCGGCCATTCGTCCCAAACGCCCGGAGGACTGGAAGATCCCGGCCGACGATCGTACGCATATCACGCGCCAGATGTGCAATACCACGTATGACGCCAAAGAACTGCTGGCCAGCAAACATCCGCTCCTGGATCAGGGCTTTGACCATATATTCCACACGCCCAAATACCGGCACGGCGCACACACCATGCCGGTAGACACCGACTTCATGTCGGCGCTGTTCGGGCCGTTCGGGGACATGTACCGGCGCGACAAGCGCACGCCGGGCGCCGGTGAAATGTACGTGGACATCAATCCCAATGATGCAAAGAACCTCGGCATCAATGACGGTGACTATATCTGGATCGACGGCGATCCGTATGACCTGCCGTTCCGCGGCTGGAATGATCCGGCGCGCAAGGAGGAATACAAAGTGGCGCGGCTCATGGCGCGTGCGCGCTACTATCCGGGAACGCCGCGCGGTATCACACGCATGTGGTTCAACGGCTACATGTCCACCCCCGGTTCCATCAAGGGCGCGGAGACGCGCGCGGATGGCGCGGCGAAAAATCCCGAAACCAATTACCAGTCCCTGTTCCGCTACGGTGGCCATCAGAGCCTGACGCGGTCCTGGCTGAAACCCACGCACCAGACGCAAACCCTCATCACGCGCAAACTGTTCGGCCATGAATTGCAGAAAGGCTTCGCCGCCGATGTGCACTGTGTCACCGGCGCGCCGCGTGAATCGATGGCGAAATTCACCAAGGCTGAAGACGGCGGCATCGGCGGCAAGGGATTGTGGCGACCGGTAACGCTGGGCCTGCGTCCCGGCGTTGAAAGTGATGCCTTAAAGCAGTACCAGCAGGGCGGTTTTGTAAAAGTATCCAAAGTCTGACGAAAACGGAGAGAATCATTATGGCAAAGGTTTACAACTGGCAGATCGGGCGCGAGATGGATTATCCCTACGAAGACGCTCGTCCCGAGAAGCAGTTTTCAATGATACTCGACACCAATAAATGTATCGCCTGCCAGACCTGCACGGTGGCCTGCAAGACCACATGGACGCCGGGCCGCGGCCAGGAATACATGTTCTGGAACAACGTGGAAACCAAACCCTATGGCTATTATCCGCTGGGCTGGGACGTCAACATCCTGCAGAAACACGGCGTGCAGGACGTCACGTCGTTCCCGTACAAGGGCAAAACGCTGTTTGAGAGCGCGCCCCAGGGTGAACGGATACTCGGCTATCTGCCGGATGACATGGATTATGCGCACCCGAACATCGGTGAGGACGACTCACTGGGCGACATGACGCAGGGGGCGTTTCTCAACATGCCCCACATGCAGTGGATGTATTACCTGCCCCGCATCTGCAATCACTGCACCTATCCCGCGTGCCTGGGCTCCTGCCCGCGCAAGTCCATCTACAAGCGCAAGGAAGACGGCATTGTCCTTCTCGATCAACAACGCTGCCGCGGCTACCGCGAGTGCGTGAGGGGCTGTCCCTACAAGAAGGTTTATTTCAATCCGTTGACCAGGGTGTCGGAAAAATGCATCGGCTGCTATCCGGCGATAGAAAACAACCGGCAGACACAATGCACCATCACCTGCATCGGCAAGATCAGGTTGCAGGGGTTCATCTCCGTGCCCGACAAGGCACGCGAAGACAATCCCATGGATTACCTGATCCACATCAAGAAGATCGGCAAACCGTTGTATCCGCAGTTCGGACTGGAGGCGAACGTCTATTACATACCGCCCATCCATGTCCCGCCGCGTTACCTGCACCAGATGTTCGGCTGGGGCGTGGAAGAGGCCATCGCCACCTACCGCAAGGCCAAGGACGACAAGAAATTGCTGGGCGCCCTGTTGCTCTTCGGCGCCACACCGGAGATCACGCATCATTACAAAGTGGTGGGCGATACGGTATATGCCTACAACGAGAAAGGCGGAGAGATCGTCCACGTACCGTTGCGGGAACCGATCTACGTGCGCTCGAACTACGATGAAAAACGCGACTGCTATCGCACCAACATTACCTGAACGGGGGTTGTTTCGGCCATGCTAATAAAAACATCAGTGATTCAGGCCCTCATTATCACCGCCTTCATCATGATTGCAGCGCCCGCTTCGGCGGCTGAAGACCCCGGTATTTTTGCCATCCGCGTGCCGGATGAAGGCCCGTTGCTGGACGCCGGGGCGAAATACTGGAACATTGCACCGGCATTCCAGGTCACGATGATGCCGCAGACCATGACGACACCCAGCAATCCCAATCCCGCGATCAAGCATCTCAAGGTACGTGCCGTGCATAACGGGCAATGGGTCAGCGTGCAGGTGGAATGGGAGGACCCGAGCCTGAGTAACAGGATTGTGGTGGATCAATTCGGCGATCAGGTCGCTGTTGAATTTCCCATGTTCTACAAAAAAGACGACTTGCCGAGCCCGATGATGGGCAATCCCGGCAAGCGCGTGGACATCTGGCAATGGCGCGCGGCCTTCCAGCGCGACCTGGATGAAGGGGAACCGGGGATCAAGGACCTCTATCCCAACGCCATGGTGGACGTCTATCCGGACGAGATGCTGCGCGCCACCGATGCGCGCCCCTATATGGGCGCGGTCGGTGTCGACAATATGATCTCCCATCCCAAGGAATCCCCGGTACTCGAACAGATGGCCGAGGGTTTCGGTACGCTCACAACAGTGCCCGGTGATCAGGACACAGATGGCCGCGGTGCGTGGAAGGATGGCAAGTGGATCGTGGTATTTACGCATCCCCTGGCGCCCTTCAGCAAGAACAGTGCGCACTTTGCGCCGGGGAGAGAGACCGTTGCCGGCTTTGCCGTGTGGGATGGCGGAAACCGGGAAGTGGGCGCGCGCAAGGCCTGGGCAAGCTGGATACCATTCAGGCTGGCAAAATGAACATGACTACCCCCGCCAACGAGATCAGTGACGCCTTGTTGCGCGCAGGCATCTATCGCACACTGGCGCAGGCCTTCAGTTATCCCGACCAGGGCATGGTGGATGCGCTGAAGGAATCCTGGTCCTCACAGTTGCTGTTCTGGAAAAATGGCTGGCCGGACGGGTTGCGTGAATTGCTGGTAACAACACTTGAGGACTTGCAGAGTTCAAATGTGCCGGACCTGGCCGAGGCACATGTACGGCTGTTCGGTCCCGCGGCGCGTTGTTCGTTGACCGAGACCGCGTGGGGAGACGCGGCGCGCCTGCTCGGCAAACCCGCCCAGATTGCCGACATCTCCGGCTTTTATGGCGCCTTCGGGCTGCAACCGGTGTCAGGCTCTGATGCAACACCCGAAGATCACCTGGTGACCGAGCTTGAATTCATGAGCATCCTGTATCTCAAGGAGGCCTATGCGCAAAGCACCGGGCTGGATGAACAACTCGCGATTACCTGCGACGCACGCAACAAGTTCCTGGAGGAACATGTGGCGACATGGATAGATTACTGGGTCGAACAGGTGCAGGGAGAGAATCCACCCGCCTTTTACGGGACGCTTGCAGCATTATTGCAAAGTATATTACGCTCCGAATGCGTGCGGCTGGGTCTCAAACCACACTCCATACGCGCACGTGCAGCTGACGCCGAGGTCGGTGCTGATGCGCTGGAGTGCCCTCTCGCTGCCAGCCCATAAAAATAACCAGGGGACAGACCCCTTTAAACAGATGGCTGCAGTGGACGCTGTGCGTATTCATGTTAAGCCTCACTGCACCAGTATTTGCAGCGGAAGACACAGGCACCAGCGCCAACGCCGCGCCGTCTGATCCCTTCTGGCAGTTTCTGACCGGCGGCAAGGTCAGCCTGTATCTGCGTTACCGTTTTGAGCATGTGGATGACGCACAAAATACCCCCGCGCCTTTCCCCGTCAAGGACGCCAACGCAAACACGTTGCGCACGGCACTGGGTTATACCACCGGACTTCTGTATCACTTCGGGGCCACCTTCCAGGTCGAAGATGTGCGCGTCATCGGCCGGGACATGTTCAACGACGGCGGCAGCAACGGGATCACCAGCCGCGCAGTAGTCGTTGATCCGGAAGGCACCGAGATCCAGCAGGCGAACATTCGTTTCGAAGGCATCCCCAAGACCGTCCTCCGTTTGGGCCGGCAGGAGATTGAACACCGCCAGGCGCCTATGCACCGCTACATCGGCAATATCCTGTGGCGCCAGAACTGGCAGGGCTTTGATGCCTTTCGCGCCACGACGACTTATGTGCCGGACACCACGATCGACTATGCCTACGTCTGGGACACCAACCGCATCTTCGGTGAAGACAATCCCGTTCCAGACCGCAGTGATTTCCCGATGGACAGCCACTTCATCAACGCCCAGTACGCCGGATTCAAATTCGGAAAATTTGAACCTTATATTTACCTGCTCGATTTTGCACACGCGGTGTCGGAAAGATTTTCCACCCAGACCTACGGCCTGCGTTTCGATGGCGCCTACCCGATAAACCCACAGGCCAAGGTGCTCTATACCGGTGAATATGCGCATCAGAGTGACTATGCCGAAAACCCCAATGATATTGACGTTGACTACGGCCTGGGCGAACTCGGGTTCAGCTACACCTTTGGCAAGATGGTTGAGTCCGTGATGGTAAAGGGCAGTTATGAAGTGCTCGGTGGCAGTGGCAACAAGTTCGACTCCTTTCAGACACCGCTCGGCACCAATCATGCGTTTCAGGGCTGGGCCGATCGTTTTCTGGTCACTCCCAACGATGGCATCGAGGATATTTTTGTCACGTTCAAGGCGGTGGTATGGGGCGCAAACCTGACGGCTGTTTACCACGATTTAAGTTCCGATCATGACAACTATGATTACGGTACGGAATGGGACCTGCAACTGGACAAGACCTTCATGACCCACTACACAGTGGGTCTCAAGTACGCCGATTACCAGGCGGACAGGAATGCCCTCAATGTCGCCCGTAACTCCAAAGGTGGCCAGGCGTTTGATCTCAACAAGTTCTGGGTGTGGGTGCAGGTAGCGTTTTAAAACCGCTGCCCCAACCTTCTTCATCCTGGTCATGCTGCGATTTGCAAGCACACTCAGGCTGGCTCAGGTCAATGGTTTGTTGTCCGTGGTCCCTTTTCTTTGTTCTTCTCAGGCAACGCCGGAACCACATTGACATCGTTGCGATACTGGAGCACCTCAAATTTGATTCCTTCACCAGGCGGGGTATCGGACACCTGCCATTGCCCGGTGGCATCGCGCCATTTGTATAATTTTGTCTCTGCCGGTGGTGGTTTCATTGGTGTGCCCTGCAACAATGGACGAATGATTGCAGGATGCAAATAGAGATAACCTCCTGCAGCTGCCGCAATCAGTATTACCAAGGCAAGTATTTTCATGATTGATCTCTGATACCCCCGGCCCTTCCCCGTAGCGCTGTACCTTAACGTTAGATTTCCCAGATTTCAATAATTTATGCAATAATTCTCCTATTATGCTTGTATTTGTTGGCATTTCCATATCAAGATTTAAGGAAGCACGACTTAAGCGGAGCACTCTCAGTATAAATAGCTACCAGTCGAACCATGGCCAGCAACAATAAACGCAAACAACTGAACGCCCTCATCCCGGGCCACAAGATCCACTGGTATGAGATTACCGATATCCTGGGCGCCGGAGGTTTCGGCATCACCTATCTCGCGCAGGACCTCAATCTCGAACATGAGGTCGCCATCAAGGAATATCTCCCCTCCGAATTAATCATGCGCGATGAAAACGGCAATGTACAACCGCTGTCCCCGGCGCACGGCACCCGTTACCAATGGGGCCTGAACAGGTTTCTTTCAGAAGCACGCACCATCGGCAAATTCAAACACCCGAATATCGTTCGGGTAAGAAACGTCTTTGAGGCGAACAACACCGCCTATATGGTGATGGATTACGAACTGGGCGAAAGTCTCCAGGAGATCCTCGGCCGCCGCAAAACACTCAGTGAAGAAGAGGTCAAGGACATTATATTGCCCATTATTGAGGGTGTACGGCAGGTGCATGCCGCGGGATTCATTCACCGTGACATCAAACCGGCCAATATCTTCATACGTGTTGACGGCGATCCGGTGCTGCTGGATTTCGGATCAGCCCGCAAATCCCTTCAGGATTCCGTACAGTCGCTAACCAGCATCTTCTCGCGCGGTTATGCCCCGATAGAACAATACAATACCTCAGAGGACATCCAGGGACCATGGACCGATATCTATTCACTCGGCGCGACCCTGTACCGGATCATTGCCGGGGTGCCCCCTGCCGATGCCGTGGACAGAAGCGTATCGATCAGTCATACAGGGAAGGATTCCTATGTACCGGCGGTTGAAATCGGCCAAAACAGATATGCACTGTCCTTGCTGCAGGCCGTAGACCACGCCCTCCAGTTCAGACATAAGGACCGTCCGCAATCCATCGACGAATGGATTCTCGATTTCAGTGACCTGTGGCAAGAGAAAACAGCACAGGAACAAACCTATGATGACGGCAACGGGCGGCCGGGTGCCTCCGACAGGAAAAGCGCCTTCGACATCACCCGGAGCGAAGCTGCAAAAGGCAATGTGGTCGCCATGTCCAACCTTGCCTTCATGTACGCCAAGGGCATCGGCACGAAGAAAGATGAGGTTGAGGCACTCAACTGGTACCTGCGGGCGGCGGAAAAAGGGCATTTAACCTCGCAATATAACCTCGGCGTAATCTACGCCAAAGGACGCGGTATTGCGCAGGACTATGCACAGTCCTGCAAGTGGTATAAAAAGGCGGCGGAACAGGGAGACGTTTCTGCCCAGTCAACGCTGGCCATGATGCACTCCAAGGGCGTCGGCACGGAAAAAAATCTGAAAGAGGCCGCGAATTGGTATCATCGCGCGGCATCCCAGGGACATGTAAATTCACAATTCAACCTTGCTAACCTGTATGCCAGGGGCCAAGGTGTTACGCAGGATGAAACCAAGGCCTTTGAATGGTACAAGCAGGCAGCGGAAAAGGGGCACATTAATGCCCAGATCATTCTGGGATACATGTATGGTAAAGGCAGCGGTACCCCGAGAAACGATCTTGAATCCATCAATTGGTACCGCAAGGCCGCTGATCAGGGACATCCCAACGCACAGTTCAATCTCGGCGTCATCTACGCCAAGGGCAGAGGCATCGGTAAAGATATCGAAGAGGCAAAAAAATGGTACCACAAGGCCGCCGAGCAAGGAGATGAAAATGCCAGGAAGGCGCTGGAACGCATGGAAGAAATCTGATGCACGTCAGCGATATATTTTATTACGATCCCCACGGAATAAAGAGCTGCGATGGAGAGGCGTCGCGTTTGTTGCACCCGGATTTGTATCCTTAAGTCGCAACACCTTTTTCTATATCAGGCTCCAGGAAACACCACCGGATATCCGGCTGTTCCTGTTTTAACTTTCTTTCCAGTTCGTCCAGCCTGACGACCGCCTGTTCTATGGGGATGCCGGGATACATCCTGATCTTCGCGGCCAGCATGATGTGCGGACCAAACTGGACGGTGATGATATTCAGCACCGCAGCGTCGGCATCGGCGGGTTTGCCGGATTGCCTGAGCCCGATATACAACAACACCTGATTACCGCAGTCGGCAAACGAATGGATGGCCTCAGCCAGCATGCTGCCTGAACCGGTGTAAAAGGCGGCACCGGATTTGGCGAGCGCAATTCCGAGATTGGCCAGAAACGCGTAAAAGATCGCCCTGACGGAAGAACCGTGACTCGATGTAGACATAAATAGTTTCTAATTCACGTGATCACTCAGATATTGAAAAAAACCATCCCAAACAAAAATTAAATGGATCAAACCGGACATCATGATCCCGTTTCTCCCCTAAAGTGCAATTCACAAGAAAAATCTCTGGTCTATATGAACCATGTCCATTTATTAGAATGAGTTTTAAACTGCCAGTGCCTTGAATAATATATATTTTTTATCATCCTGTTAATTGGCATCATGTATGCAAGACCATTACAACAAACAATAATTTTCAAGCAAAGAAAAGGCGTCAGCAACATATCATTTCGGTAATGTGAAGGGGGTGTCACTGTGAAACAATCTTTATTGCTTAAATTATTGAGATTAACAACTGCCCTGATTTTTTCCACTGTCCTTGGAGTTAATCTACAGGTCATGGCGGCGGATAATGACAATAATGAAACGGATACTATCAAACAGACTGAACCTTCTGAAGACACGGGCGATAAGAAATCACCAAAACAACCTGAACAACTGGAGGATATTACCGTCCAGGCAACCCGGGTTGAAAAACCATCCCTTCTGGTACCTGCGGCCGTAGGAACAATAAATAAAGACGACATTCAGCTTGGACGCCAGCAACTGGGCCTGGATGAATCCCTCAATAAAATCCCCGGTCTGTTTTTTCAGGACCGCTATAACTTCTCACAGGATTTGCGTATTGCTATCCGTGGATTCGGCGCGCGCTCCAACTTCGGTATCCGCGGCATCAAGATCTACAGTGACGGTATTCCATTAACCACACCTGACGGACAGAGTAATGTCGATGAGATCGATCTGGGTTCCACGCAACGCATAGAAGTTATCCGTGGTCCTTCCTCATCACTTTACGGCTCATCTTCCGGCGGTGTTATAAACCTCTATAGTGAAGACGGACCGGAGGTGCCTTTCGTGTCCGGCCAGTTTGCATATGGCAGTTATGATTACCAGAATTACCAGCTAAAGACCGGCGGTCTGTACGATAAATTCAATTACCTGTTCAATGCGTCACGCCTTAATCTCGACGGTTTCCGTGATCACTCAAAAGTGGAAA
>Ga0315281_10012620_pt1 | contig 11491 bp, 7 predicted proteins | sample YL17G07_0_MG_FD_204540 | JGI IMG/M metagenome (GOLD analysis project Ga0315281, IMG submission 204540) | Sediment microbial communities from Yellowstone Lake, YNP, Wyoming, USA - YL17G07_0 | ecosystem: Environmental > Aquatic > Freshwater > Lake > Sediment | place: USA: Wyoming | collected... | reverse complement strand
TGGACGGCGACAACGCGGCGGCGATGCGTTATACCGAAATCCGCATGGCGCGCATCGCGCACGAACTGCTGGCAGATCTGGACAAGGAGACGGTCGATTTCGGACCCAACTACGATGGTTCCGAGCATGAGCCACTGGTGCTGCCGGCGCGTTTCCCCAATTTGCTGGTCAACGGTTCCACCGGCATTGCGGTGGGTATGGCGACGAATATTCCGCCGCATAATCTGGGCGAGGTGATCGAAGCCTGTCTGGCATTGTTGCAGAATCCGGAGATGGATATTGAGCAGTTGATCGAAATGATTCCTGCCCCTGATTTTCCCACAGCAGGTTTTATCTATGGTCTGGCCGGAGTCAAGGAAGGTTACCGTACCGGTCGTGGCCGCGTAATTATGCGTGCGCGCACGCACTTCGAAGATGTCGATAAAGGCAATAACCGCCAGGCGATCATTATCGACGAGCTGCCGTACCAGGTGAATAAAGCCAATCTGCTGATCAAGATCGGCGAGCTGATACGCGAGAAGCGTATTGAAGGTATTTCTGAAATCCGCGACGAATCGGACAAAACCGGTATGCGCGCGGTGATTGAGCTTAAGCGTAATGAGAATCCGGAAGTCATTCTGAATCAGCTGTTCAAGTTAACGCCGCTGCAAGATAGTTTCGGCATGAATATGGTGGCACTGCTCGATGGTCAGCCTCAACTGCTCAATTTGAAGCAGTTCCTGGTCGCCTTCCTGAATCATCGCCGTGAAGTTGTTAACCGCCGTACTATCTTTGAATTGCGCAAGGCACGTGATCGCGGGCATATACTGGAAGGTTTGGCGGTTGCGCTTTCCAACGTGGATGAAATTATCGCACTGATTAAAGCTGCCGCGACGCCTGCGATAGCCAAGCAGGGACTGATGGGCAGAGAGTGGCGCTCTGCGCTGGTGGAAGACTTGCTCAGCCGTGTCAGCGATGCATCGCGTCCGGAAAATCTGCTGCCTGAATTTGGCATGTCCAAGCAGGGCGGTTACCGCCTTTCCGATACACAGGCGCAGGCGATACTTGAGTTGCGTTTGCAGCGTCTGACCGGACTTGAACAAGACAAGATCGTCAGCGAATACCGTGAAGTGATGGACAAGATCATGGATTTGTTGGATATCCTCGCCAAGCCAGCGCGTGTTACACAGATCATCAGTGATGAATTGACTGCGATCAAAACCCAGTATGGTGACAAGCGACGCAGCGAGATTGTGACGCATACGCATGACATGAGCATGGAAGACCTGATTGCACCTGAAGACGTGGTGGTCACCCTGTCGCATGGCGGCTATATGAAAGCGCAGTCGCTGGGCGAATACACCGCGCAGAAACGCGGCGGTCGCGGCAAGCAGGCGGCGCCGACCAAGGAAGACGATTTTGTCGACAACCTGTTTATCGCCAATACCCATGACTATATCCTGTGTTTCTCCAGTAAGGGTCAGGTGTACTGGATCAAGGTGTACGATGTGCCGCAGGGTAACCGCACCAGCCGTGGCAAGCCTATCATCAACCTGCTACCCTTGGCCGAGGGCGAGAAGATCAACGCCATCCTGCCGGTGAAGGAATTCTCCGATGACCAGTATATTTTCTTCGCCACCGCGCAGGGTACGGTGAAAAAATCGCCACTGTCTGATTTCTCCAACCCGCGCAAAGCTGGCATTATCGCGATCAATCTGGATGAGGGTGATTTTCTCATCGGCGTCGCGTTGACCGACGGCAAGCACGACGTAATGCTGTTTTCCGATGCCGGCAAAGCAGTGCGCTTCGATGAGGATGATGTGCGCTCGATGGGACGTGCTTCGCGCGGTGTGCGCGGCATGAAGCTAGGCACAGGCCAGCAGGTCATCGCCTTGCTGGTGGCCGAGGATGAAACGCAGACCGTGTTGACCGCTACTGAAAATGGCTATGGCAAGCGCACTCCTATTGCCGAGTACACACGCCATGGACGCGGCACGCAGGGCATGATTGCGATCCAGACCAGCGAGCGTAACGGCAAGGTGGTGGCCGCCACGCTGGTGAGAACGGATGACGAGATCATGCTGATCGGCACCAACGGCGTGCTGATTCGTACCCGCGTAAAAGAGATACGCGAGATGAGCCGTGCAACTCAGGGTGTGACGCTGATCAATCTGGGTGCGGGTGAGAAACTCGCCAGCTTGAGCCGGATTGCCGAAACAGAAGAAACTGTGCTGGTAAGCGGGGCAGAAGGCGCAGCCGAAGATTCATCTGTCGAGGGTTCGGCTACTGATGATGGAATCGCGGAATAAATATCTTGAAACAATAATAGGGAGCCATAAATGACAGTCTATAACTTCAGCGCAGGTCCTGCCGTATTACCACACGAGGTGTTGGTACAAGCCAAAGAAGAATTGCTGGACTGGCATGGCAGCGGCATGTCGGTGATGGAGATGAGCCATCGCGGCAAGGAATTCATGGGCATCGCGGCAGCGGCAGAAAAAGACCTGCGCGAGCTGATGGGCATTCCCGCAAATTATAAAGTTCTGTTCCTGCAGGGCGGGGCCAGCCAGCAGTTCGCGATGATTCCGATGAACCTGTTGCGCGGCAAGACCTCGGCTGATTATTTGAACACCGGCGAATGGTCAAAGAAAGCCATCAGCGAAGCGAAGAAATTTGGCAAGGTGAATGTGGTGGCGGATAGTTCGGACAAGAATTTTTCTTATGTGCCGGACTTTACAACCTGGAAGTGCGACCCGAATGCGGCCTATTTGCACATCACCCCGAATGAAACAATCGGCGGCGTGGAATTCGACTGGTTGCCTACCGCAGGTAATGTGCCGCTGGTGGCTGATTTGTCTTCCACTATTTTGTCGCGTCCAGTGGATGTGTCGAAGTTCGGCCTGATTTACGCTGGTGCGCAAAAGAACATTGGCCCGGCTGGGCTTACGATTGTTATCGTGCGTGACGATTTGATCGGGCAGGTGGTTGCGGGTACGCCGACTATGCTGGATTACAAAACTCACTCCGACAGCGACTCGATGTACAACACACCGCCTACCTATGCGATCTACATTGCAGGACTGGTGTTCCAGATGTTGAAGCGCAACGGCGGCGTGGCGGCGATGGAGAAGGCCAATATCGCCAAGGCGAAAGTTGTATATGACGCTATTGACGCCAGCAAAGGTTTTTATAAATGCCCGGTTGCATCGGCAAACCGTTCACGCATGAACGTGCCCTTCACATTGAAGGATGCGAATCTGGACGGCGACTTTGTCAAACAAGCCGATGCGCGCGGTCTGTTGCAGCTCAAGGGTCACCGTTCAGTGGGCGGCATGCGCGCATCGATTTATAACGCGATGCCCTTGGCCGGTGTGCAGGCCTTGGCTGCGTTCATGAATGAATTTGCACAAAAAAAATAGCTAAGCAAAATGACTAACCAAACGGTTATATAAAATGCCAAAAAAATTCAGCATTTTGACGATCAACAAAATTTCGCAACTTGGACTCAAGCGCTTGCCTGCCGAGCGTTATGCCGTGAGTGCGGAGGTAGCCGAGCCTGATGCAATCATGGTGCGTTCGCAAAATTTGCTGGAGATGGAAATACCTGCCAGCGTGAAAGCGATTGCGCGCGCCGGTGCGGGAACCAACAACGTGCCGGTAGCGAAGATGAGCAAGCGCGGCGTGCCGGTGTTCAATGCGGCGGGCGCCAATGCCAATGCGGTAAAGGAGCTGATCGTCACCGGCATGTTGCTGTCCTCGCGCAATATTTTGCAGGCATTGAATTTTACCAATGGTCTGATTGGCGACGATGCAACCTTGCATAAACTGGTTGAAGCAGGCAAAGCGAATTATGCCGGTATCGAATTGCGCGGCCGCACGCTGGGCATTATCGGGCTGGGTGCGATTGGTCGTCTGGTGGCGGATGTGGCGATCGGGCTGGGTATGCAGGTTGTTGGTTACGATCCGGAAATTACTGTGGATGCAGCCTGGGGTTTGTCCTCGCAAGTGAAGAAGGCACAGAGCGTGGAAGAGTTGCTGAAGCAGAGCGATTTTGTCACGCTGCACGTGCCGTTGCTGGATGCAACGCGCGGCTTGATCAACGAAAAGCGCGTGCAGGCGATGAAACCTGGCAGTGTGTTGCTGAACTTTTCGCGCGATGCGATTGTGGATGAAGATGCTGTGCTGGCGGGGCTGGCGAGCAAACATCTGCGCAACTATGTGTGCGATTTCCCGTCGCAGAAGAACCACGGGAATCCGGCGGTGATTGCATTGCCGCATCTGGGTGCATCCACCCAGGAAGCGGAAGAAAATTGTGCAGTGATGGTGGCGGAACAATTGCGCGATTATCTGGAGCACGGAAATCTGTTCAATACTGTGAATTTCCCCAATGTGGCTATGCCGCGCGAGTCTTCTTTCCGCATCTCCATTGCCAATGCCAATGTGCCGAATATGCTGGGGCAGATTTCAACAGCATTGGCTGCAGCGGGAATCAATATTCATAATATGCTGAACAAGTCGCGCGGAGAAATGGCTTATACGCTGGTCGATACCGATAGCGCGATACCTGGCGTAGTGATTGCCCAGCTTGCCGCGATACCCGGTGTGTTGATGGTCAGAGATCTGCCTTTGGAAAGTTAATCAATGAGTGATGAGCTCAAAAAATTCCGCGCACAAATTGACGCTATCGATGATGAGCTGCTCAAGCTGTTCAATCAGCGTGCGAAACTGGCACAGCAGATAGGCCATGCCAAGAATGGCAGTGCGGTATTGCGTCCCGAGCGCGAGGCGCAGGTATTGCAGCGCATGGTGGATGCAAATACTGGTCCGCTGTCGGCACAGAGTGTAAGCACTCTGTTTACTGAAATCATGTCGCATTGCCGTGCACTTGAAGAACCGCTGTCCGTGGCGTATCTCGGCCCGCAGGGAACTTTTACTGAAGCGGCAATGTTCAAGCGATTTGGCACTGCAGTATTAGGGATTTCTTGTATCACTATAGAGCAAGTGTTTGGGATGGTTGAAAGCGGTAAGTCGCAGTACGGTGTAGTTCCAGTTGAAAACTCTACTGAAGGTGCCATTGGTCTTACGTTAGATTTGCTTTTGCAGAGTACTGCAAAAGTATGTAGTGAGGTGATGTTGCCTATACATCAATGTTTATTGGCTAAGAGTCTCACTCATGATATTTTGCAAAAAATAAAAACGGTGTATTCCCACCCTCAATCATTGGCACAATGCCGAGATTGGTTGAATACAAATTTGCCGAATGCTTCTCGCATTCCTGTTGCAAGTAATGCTGAAGCAGCACGACTTGCTTCTGAAGATGAGAGTAGTGCTGCAATTGCAGGTGTTCAGGCTATGGCGCATTTTAAATTAAATGTGTTGGCTGAAAATATTGAAGACGATTCACGAAACACTACGCGTTTTTTTGTTATAGGTAATCAAGATGTTGCGGCATCAGGTAAAGATAAAACTTCGCTGGTGATGTCCGCAGTCAATCGCCCCGGCGCGGTACACGATCTGCTTGTGCCCTTCGCCAAGCACGGCGTCAGCATGAGCAAGCTGGAATCGCGCCCTGCCAAATCGGGGCTGTGGGAGTATGTGTTCTTTGTCGATATTGAAGGTCATCAGACTGACAGCAAAGTTGCCGCTGCACTAAAGGAATTAAAGGACGTTGCAGCATTTGTAAAAATTCTGGGTTCATATCCTGTCGCAACTTTATAAATTATGTAGGTTGGGCTGAGGTACGAAGCCCAACTTGCTAATCTAAAGCGATGCACGTGTAGGTATAAAGTGAGTAACGTTGGGCTTCGCTACGCTCAACCCAACCTACATATGTTTTTAAATAGAAATTTTGTTGATAAAAAGTAAATGAATTACACCGAGTTGGCACCACCCTATATACGCGCGATTGCGCCCTACCAGCCCGGCAAGCCGATTGCCGAGTTGGAGCGCGAGCTTGGCATAACAGGCATTGTGAAACTGGCTTCCAACGAAAACCCTTTAGGTGCCAGCCCCAAGGCTGTGGCTGCAATGTACGAGGCAATCAAGACCATTGCACTGTATCCGGACGGTAATGGCTTTGAGTTGAAGGATGCGCTGAGCAAACGCTATGGCGTGGCACATGCAAATTTGGTGTTGGGCAATGGCTCGAATGATTTGCTGGAACTGGCCTCGCGCGCTTTCCTTGCGCCAGGCGATGTGGCGGTATATTCGGCGCATGCGTTTGCCGTGTATGCCCTGGCGACGCAGGCGGTGGGCGCAAAAGGAGTGACCGTTCCAGCCAAAGAGTATGGTCACGATCTGGACGCGATGCTGGAGGCTGCAATACAAAATAAGGCCAAGATGGTGTTCGTCGCCAACCCAAACAATCCTACCGGAACTTATCTTGCCGCAGCAGCATTGGAAAAATTTCTGAGCGAATTGCCAAACAATATTTTGGTTGTGCTGGATGAGGCTTATAACGAATACCTGCCTCCGGCTCAACGTTACGATAGCGTGAGCTGGTTAAAAAAATATCCCAACCTGATTATTTCGCGCACCTTCTCCAAGGCCTATGGCCTGGCGGGTTTACGCGTAGGTTATGCCATTGCGCATGAACAGATTACTGACATGATGAATCGTGTACGCCAGCCGTTCAACGTCAACAGCATTGCACAGGCTGCGGCAGTGGCGGCGTTGCACGACATGGATTTTGTGCAAAAGACCTATGAGCTGAACCAGCGCGGCATGCAGCAGATCACCGCCGGGCTGACCAAGCTGGGACTGAGCTATATTCCGTCTTATGGCAATTTCATCAGCTTCCGCATTGGCGGCGCCACCGCGATGTACCGACGCTTGCTGGAACTGGGTGTGATCGTGCGGCCGATAGCCAACTACGATATGCCTGATTATCTGCGCGTGAGCATAGGTCTGGAAACCGAGAATGAAAAGTTTTTATCTGCCCTGGCGCAAGCCTCAAGGGTTTAAGGCCTTTGCGAGCATCCGCTTTGCGGATTGCCTGCATACCCCGCTACACGTTCGTCCTTTCTCCCGCTTGCGGGGGAAAGTTAGATAGGGGGAGGTATTAAGGGGTTAAGGCCTTCCACGTTTGCTCCCTCTCCCAACGGGGGAGGGTTGGGGAGGGGGGCGCATTAAGAATTTTATTTAATATGTGGCAACAGGCCACAAAGTTAGGGGAAGTAGCGTGATTATAGTAATGGGTAAAGAAGTAACCGATGCGGAAATTGGCACGGTAGTAAAAAAGCTTGAAGCCAATGGCCTGCAAGCCAATATTTCGCGCGGTATCGAGCGCACGGTAATCGGCGCAATCGGCGACGAGCGCAAGCTGAGCGAAGAAATGTTTACCGCCTTGCCGGGCGTGGAATCGGCGATGCATATAGCCAAGCAGTACAAAATCGTGTCGCGCGAATCGCACAAGGAAAATACCGTGATCGATATTGCCGGCATCAAGCTGGGTGGCAAACAGATTCAGATCATCGGCGGCCCTTGCTCGGTAGAAACGCAGTCGCAAATGGATCTGTCAGCGCAGTACGTACATGAAGCAGGCTGCCGCCTTATGCGCGGCGGTGCGTTCAAGCCGCGCACCAGTCCTTATACATTCCAGGGCAAGGGCGTCGAAGGTCTGGATATGTTCCGCAAGGCTGCTGTTAAATACAAGCTGCCTATCGTTACCGAATTGATGGATATCCGTATGCTGGACACCTTTATGGAACACGATGTCGATGTGATCCAGATCGGCACGCGCAATATGCAGAACTTCGACCTGCTCAAGGAGGTCGGCCGTATCAACAAGCCGGTGATCCTTAAGCGCGGCATGTCCGCCACTATTTCCGAATGGCTGATGGCGGCTGAATACATCGCGGCGGGCGGCAACCACAACATCATCTTCTGCGAGCGCGGCATTCGCACTTTTGAAACTTACTATCGCAATGTGCTGGACGTGACTGCGATACCTGTACTGAAAAAAGAAACCCACCTGCCGGTGATTGTTGACCCGTCGCATGCAGGCGGCAAGGCATGGATGGTAGCAGCGTTATCCCAGGCCGCAATTGCTGCCGGTGCGGATGGTCTGCTGGTGGAGATGCACCCCAACCCATGCGAAGCCTGGTGCGATGCGGATCAAGCACTGACCCCGCAGGAACTGAAAAATCTGATGGGCGTGCTGGGTGCGATTGCTGGTGCAATCGGACGTACGATCTAACTGGAGTCACACTCCCTCTCCCATTGCGGGAGAGGGTTGGGGAGAGGGGTGAAATGGCTCAGCCAGAGTTCAATAAAATTATCATCTTCGGTGTCGGCTTGATCGGAGGCTCGTTTGCGCTGGCTTTGCGCAAAGCTAGTGCCGTACTTGAAGTGGTCGGTTTCGGGCGAAGTGCGGCAACACTGGAACAGGCAAAGCAGCTTGGCCTGATCGACCGTATCGGTGAGGATTTTGCACGTGAAGTGCGTGATGCCGACCTGATTCTGCTCGCCACGCCTGTGGCTCAGATGGCTGATATTCTGATGCGCATTGTTCCGTATCTTGGCCCCAATACGCTGATCACGGATGGCGGCAGTACCAAGTGCGATGTGGTGGCTGCTGCGCGCCAGCAGCTGGGAAATAAAATTTCACAATTTATTCCTGCTCATCCTATTGCCGGTGCAGAGCAAAGCGGCCCGGCGGCAGCGCGTGCAGATTTATACCAGAGCAAAAAAGTGGTGTTGACACCATTGCCTGAAAACTCGCCTGCCTCAGTTGCCCGCGTGCGTGCGGCATGGGAAGCTTGCGGTGCTCAGGTGAGTGAACTGACCCCACAGCAGCACGATGAAGTGTTTGCCGCTGTGAGCCATTTGCCGCACCTGCTTTCGTTTGCCTTGGTGCATGACCTGGCGCAGCGCGATAACCGCGATTTGCTGCTGTCCTTTGCCGCCAGCGGCTTCCGCGATTTCACCCGTATTGCCGCCAGTTCGCCGGAAATGTGGCGCGACATCAGCCTGGCCAACCGCGATGCCTTGCTGCGCGAGATCGAGCAATACGCGGCGGAATTGTACAAGCTGCATCAGGCACTGGAGCAGCGCGATGCCGACAAGATAGAAGAAATATTCAGTCTCGCTCGCAAGGTGCGCAGTGGCTGGACTCCCCAATAAATCTGTAGGTTGGGTTGAAGCACGAAGCCCAACAACCGCATTTAGCGGAGTGCTCCTGCGTAATGTTGGGCTTTGCTGCGCTCAACCCAACCTACAATATTGTGCCTAAGCTGTTTATAAATGAACGTGTTGAAATGACGTGTTCTTTAAAGTGATTTTTGAAAGTATTTTGTGAGCTATTCTGATTTTATGGATCTTCCCCCTTTGCTCTCCGCACGTGGCACGGTGCGCTTGCCCGGCTCCAAGAGCATCTCCAATCGCGTGTTGCTGTTGGCGGCACTTTCAAATGGCATCACCGAAGTTCGCGACCTGCTGCATTCGGACGATACCGAGCGCATGCTGGAGGCCTTGCGCACGTTGGGCGTCAAGATCGAATCGCTGGGCGACAATGCTTTTCGCGTTACAGGATGTGGCGGTGATTTTCCGGTTAAAGAGGCCAAGCTGTTTCTGGGCAACGCGGGCACCGCATTCCGTCCGCTGACTGCGGCGCTGGCCTTGGCTGGCGGGCACTACATGCTTTCCGGGGTGTCACGAATGCATGAGCGGCCTATCGGCGATCTGGTTGATGCACTGCGCCAACTGGGTGCGGATATTCGCTATCAGGGCAATGAGGGTTTTCCGCCGCTGGAGTTAAACCTACCCTCTGATAAAACTACTAGCCATTCGACTAAGCCCGCAAGCGGACAAGTCGCTGGTTATCCCCAGCCCTCTCCCTTGCAGGGCGAGGGAGCCGTGAGCGTGAAGGGTAATGTTTCGAGCCAGTTTTTAACTGCGTTATTGATGGCGCTGCCGTTGCTGGGAAGGACGGTAAAGGTGGAAGTGGTGGGCGAGTTGATCTCCAAGCCTTATATCGAAATAACGCTGGCGATGATGGCGCGCTTTGGTGTTGCCGTTCAGCGCGATGGCTGGCACAGTTTTACGGTCAAGGCAGGTAGTCGCTATGTTTCACCCGAAGAAATTTATGTTGAGGGCGATGCCTCGTCTGCCTCTTATTTTCTTGCCGCAGGTGCAATCGGCGGCGGGCCGGTGCGGGTGGAAGGTGTAGGCAAGAGCAGCGTGCAGGGAGATGTGCGTTTTGCTGAAGCACTCGAAAAAATGGGTGCACGCATTACCATAGGCGATAACTGGATGGAAGCATCTGCGCCCGCCATTGGCAAACTGAAGGCGATAGAGCTCGATTGCAATCATATCCCCGACGCTGCGATGACACTGGCCGTTGCAGCGTTGTTTGCCGAGGGCATTACCACGCTGCGTAATATCGCCAGTTGGCGCGTCAAGGAAACTGACCGCATCGCGGCGATGGCGATTGAATTGCGCAAGGTCGGGGCAACGGTGGAAGAGGGAGCGGACTACATTCGAATTGCAGGATTGAGGAGCGAGGATCGAGGAGCGAGTAAAACCAATGGCTCCGCAGTTTCCCTCAATCCTCAATCCTCGCTCCTCAATCCTTCTGAGGGTATCGACACGTACGACGATCACCGCATAGCAATGTGCTTCTCGCTGGCGGCGTTTGGCGGTGCGGGTATACGCATTAACGATCCCGGCTGTGTAGCCAAAACTTTTCCGGATTATTTCGATATGTTTAAACAAGTCACTCAATCAGTTCCTGTTATTGCGATCGACGGCCCCTCTGCTTCCGGCAAGGGCACGGTGGCGCAGCGCGTGGCAGAAGCTCTGGGTTTTCACTATCTGGACAGCGGTGCGCTGTATCGCCTGCTGGCACTGGCGGCTATCCGTTGCGGTGTGGCGCTGGACAATGAAGCTGCCCTTGCCGAGTTGGCATTGAAAATTGATATCCGCTTCGAAGGAGCGGATATCTGGCTGGATGGCAGTAAGGTGGGCGATGAGTTGCGTACCGAACAAAGCGGTAATGCGGCTTCCAAAGTTGCTGCTCTGCCTAAGGTGCGCGCAGCGCTGCTGGACAAGCAAAAAGCCTTCCGCCAGGCGCCGGGGCTGGTTGCAGACGGGCGCGACATGGCTTCGGTGGTGTTTCCGGACGCAGTAACCAAGGTATTTTTAACCGCCAGCGCCGAAGCGCGCGCAGATCGTCGCTATAAACAGTTGATGGAAAAAGGAATCAGTGTTAATATCGTCGACCTTCTGCAAGAGATTCGTCAGCGTGATGAGCGCGACAGCCAGCGTAGCGTGGCTCCCCTGCAGCAGGCGCCGGGCGCAAGTTTGCTGGATACCACAGCTCTTAACATTGAGCAGGCGGTTTCAGTAGTGCTGGCCCAGTATCAAAATAAGTAGTGACATGTGTCACATAAGTCCCATTCGAAGCTCTTCGCTTGGGTTTTTTAACTAACCCCCGCCAAAAACGGGTTTGTCCTAAGGTAATTCAATAAAATGACTGATTCAACAATGGAAAATTTTGCCTCGATGTTCGAAG